>Ga0209373_10005009_pt1 | contig 11090 bp, 8 predicted proteins | sample Higcelweek5metaG_FD_187173 | JGI IMG/M metagenome (GOLD analysis project Ga0209373, IMG submission 187173) | Freshwater pond sediment microbial communities from the University of Edinburgh, under environmental carbon perturbations - High... | ecosystem: Environmental > Aquatic > Freshwater >... | reverse complement strand
TTTCAGTTTTTATATTATTTTATGGAAAACTGCTCATAATTTTCTGTCACGTTTCATTACCCTATCCCCCAACCCCTTCCCCTAAAATAGGGGAAGGGGAGCCATAAAGTGTGAATTATCAAAATTTTCAAGAGAAAATTTTGATAATTCCTTTTTACGGAAAATATGGAAAATATTTATAGAAAAAATACCATTTCCACCGTAAATAAGGAAGAAGCGAAAACTGCCAAGTTTTCGCTTCTTCTCTTTCTTCCTCCCCCTCTCCTCTCCTCTGGAGGAGAGGAGAGGGGGTGAGGTTATTTTAAAGCCTGATTGAATGAGTAAAGTTGATATTTATGCTTAAATGTTATGAGATTAAACGTGTATTCTCATAACTCGAATTAAAGTAATTTAGTATTATATATAGATAATATTTCAGAATGCAAAATTATTATCTCATTATGATTTTTCATTTTAGAGAAGGAAAGAGAGATTCAAGACGGGAGTAAAAATCGGTAGGTTCTGAGAGGAGAGTAATGGTATGAATGTTTTTTAGATGAGAAAAAATAGCATGGAGTTGTGAGTCATTGAGACTTCATAAGCTGTTGTGTGACAGATCTATGCTCCTAATGTTTGATAAGTGAGAAAAAATAATATTGAGTCCTTTTTCGTTTATACCATTGATTGTATTGTTTGAAATTTTTATACTTCTAAGATTCACAAAGCACGAAAAAATGGTGTAGAGTCTTGTTTCATTAAGATTGTTTAGGGCATTGTTTGATAAATTTACACATTTCAAATTTCTGAGGTGGGAGAAAATGTTAAAGAGTTGTGTATCATCGAGCTCTCAAAGTAAGTTGAATGATAAATCTGCATTCCAAATGGAGCTAAGATGAGAGAATAGGGTATGACATTGAGTCATATCAAAATCCCGGAGCATATTTCTTGAAAGGTCTATACTTTTTAGATTTCCAAGGTGAGAGAAAAGGGCATGGAGTTGTGTATTATCCATTTTTCATAAGTCGTTATTTGACAATTTTATATTTCTGAGGTTTTCAAGGTGAGAGAAAACGGCATGGAGTCTTGTATCGTCTATATATCATAAGTTACAGTTTTCCAGATATATACTTTTGAGATTTGTAAGTTGAGAGAAAAGAGTATTCAGTTGATTTTCATCAAGGTTTAATATGCGATTATCTGATAGATCAAGCAATGAGACACTTACTAAGTGTCCAATGGTGGTAAAAACATTTAAAATGTATTTGACATCAGTGCAACGAATAATGTGTTGAATTTGGATGTGCGTAGTCTCTTCTTCCAGAGTGATAGATTGTTTTTCACCATTTCTTGAAAAATCAATAACATGAGATTTGTGTTTTACAACCTCTTTTTTTGAGTAGATCGCAAGAGCCAATTCCCAAAGAATCTCGTTCCAGAGTCGAATCTTTATGAATTCACTATTTGGAATGAGTACGAGTAATTCGTTATAGAGAGTTTGGAGAGATGGTTTGGAAGAGATATATGTATCCAAATATTCCTTTTGGACTTCTTCATTTCAGGAAAGTCAGGATTCATATTTTGTGTAACTACAATCAATGCCCTTGAATTCTCCCTCAATAGCTTGCACGAAATGTCTATATGTATGAAAGAATTTATCTTGAGCTTCTTTTAAAGCATCTGATTGAAAAACTTCTTCCAACCTTTTTTGTGTCAATTCAAGACTCTCTGAAAGATAATTTTTGTTTTTTGACGAAGTACTTGCTTGGATTCATGTGACGGTGTTTTGCATAGAGAATTATTTTTAATTTAAATACATTTGATATGATTGTATCATAATGAGTGGAAAAATCAAAATTATGATTTCAGTATGATTTTTCCTTTCAGGTGAGGGAACAGAGATTCAAGATGGAGTATGAAGGTATCAGACTCTGTGAGAGTAATGGTTTTTATATTTACGAGATGAGAGAAAATGGCATGTAGATATGAATCATCAAGATTTCATAGATTGTTCTTTGACAGATTGGCATTTTGGAGGTTTCCAAGGTGAGAGAAAATAGCTTGGAGCTTTGAATTATCGAGATTTCATAAACTATTTCACGATAGGTCAATGTTTTCGATTTTTGTGAGATGAGAGAAAATGGCAATGTTTTTTTCTTCATCAAGACGTCACAAAAGGTTGGTTGATAAATCAGCACTTGTGAGATTTCAAAGATGAGAGAAGATAGCATGAAGTTTTGTTACATCAAGGGTTCATAAACTGTTTCCTCACAAATCGATACTTTGAAGATTTTTTAAATGAGTGAAAAAAATATTGAGTCTTGCTTCATCAAAGTTTCACAACTGATTGCGTGGTAACCTTGCACTTTGGAGATTTCAAAGATAAGAGAAAATAGCATTGATTGCACTCTCATTTAGATTCCATAAGTCGTTTGCTCACAAGTTTATATTCCTGAGTTTTCAAAGGTGAGAGAAAATAGCATTGAGTCTGGTATCATCAAGATTTCATAGATTGTTGCTGGAGAAGGTTGCATTTTTGAGATTTCATAAATGAGAAAATATTGCATGAAGTCAGTGTTCATCAAGAGTTCAGAGATTATTCCGAGATAAAACAATATTCCTGAGTTTTCAAAGATGAGAGAAAATAGCATTGAGTCTGGTATCATCAAGAGAGGCAAGACCATCCCGGGATAAATTTATACTCCTAAGATTTCAGAGATAAGAGAAAATGGTATTGAGTCTTGTATCATCAAGCATCCAGAGAATATTCTCTGATAAATTAACCAGAGTTGTACTGTTTGACTGACTGATTGATTGGAAAACATACGAAAGGGAGGTGATATCACAATTGCGAGTAATGTCCTTGATAGTGACGACTGTTTTTCCTTCATCGAGAGATAAGGAACTCGTGAAAATACTTTCATAGAAGTCAAGAACAATCTCTTCTTGATTTTCAACAACCTCCTGTGGAGAGATCTCAATAGCAAGGTCTTCAAGTACTTCATCCCAGAGACGAGTTTGAACTCATTCTTGATCTGGCATTTTTATGAGGAGATCGTCATAGAGTGCTTTTAGAGTTGGATGAAGAGAAATATACTCATCCAAAATCCCTTTTAATATTTCATCACTTAGTGAGAGTCGAGTTTCATAATCAGCATAATCATACCCGATTCTTTGTCTCTTTTCATGAAGAGTTTCCATGAAAAGCCTCCAAGTTTGAAGGAAAGAATTTTGAGAATCAATGAACTCACCTGACTGAAAGAGTTCAGATAATCTTTGTTGGATGGCTCAAATGTGATCGAGAAGAGAAGAACATCAAGGACTTTCTCTTGAAGGAGTTTGAACTTGGATTCATGTGATGGTGTTATGCATAGAGAAAATTTTAAAACTATGATTTCCGTATGATTTTTTCAGTGAGGTGAGGAACGAGGGATTCAAGACGGGGCATGAAGTCTTTTTGCTCTGAAATCCTTATCTTTTGTATACTTTTGAAATGAGAGAAAATGCTGTGGAGGCATGTGTCGTCAAGATTTCATAAGACATTTCCTAACAAATTTATACTTTGTATATTCTCAAGATGAGAAAAAATAACATGAAGTCTGGTCTCATCAAGACTTCAGAGACTATTCCACGACAAATCTATACTCTTTAGGTTTGAAAGGTGAGAGAAAATGGTTTTGAGTTGAATTTCATCAAGATATCATAGATCGTTGCCTGCTAAATCTATTCTTCTCAGATTTTCAAGATAAGAAAATATGGCACTGAGTTCTCCGTCATTGAGATCTCAAAGATTATTACTTGATAAATTTACACTTTTGATTTTTTTGAGGTGCGAAAAAATAGTATTCAGTTTTATCTTATCCAGATTTCATAAATTATTTATAGCCAAGTCAATCTTTTTAAGGTTTATAAGATGAGAAAAAATAGCATTGAGTTGCGATTGATCAAGCTCTCATAAATCATTACTCCATATACTTAGTATAGTGAGATTTTTAAGTCGGGAGAAAATGCTATGGAGTCTGGTTTCATCAAGTTTTCATAAACTATTTTGTGCCAAAACGGCATTTCTGAGGTTTTCAAAGTGAGAGAAAATAGCATTGAGTTGAGCTTTTTCAAAATATCATAAAATATTCGCTCATAGATTTGCACTTGTGAGATTTCCAAGGTGAGAGAAAATAGAATTGAGTTGATCTTCTTCAAGAGCTCACAAATTACAGTCTCACAGATTTACACTTATGAGATTTCCAAGATGAGGGAAAATGGCATTGAGTTGATCATCAAAAAGGTTTCAGAGATTGTTTTGATATAATTTTAATTGTTTTAACTCTGTAAGCTGAGAAAAAATTGTATTCAGTTGAGTCTCACTGAGATCTCATATAATATTATTTGACAGGTCAAGCAATGTTATATTTGTCAACTGATTGATTGATTTAAAGACACTCAAAATGGATTCGAGCTTACTACGACGGGAAATATTTTTGATTTGAATATGTGTAGCATTTTCATCAAGAACAACAGAGTCGTTCTTGATATTTTTTGAGAAGTCAATAACTAGGGGAGGGAGCTTTTCAGTTATTTTTTTTGGGCAAATAACAAGAGCAAAATTTTCCATTCATTCATCCCAAAGACGTTTTTTTATTACTTCTGGGTTTGGAGTGACTGAGAGTAATTGGTTATAGAGAGTTTGGAGAGAAGGTTTGGAAGATAGAAAGGTATCCAAAAAACCGTTTAAGACTTCTTCATCTAAAGAGAGTCTTGAATCATAGTCTGCGTAGTCATACTCAATGCTTTTGATTTCCTCCTCAATAACTTGCAAAAAGAGTTCCCGTGTATGGGTGAGAGCGTTTTGAGAGTCTTTGAGTGCATCTGACTGGAAAAAATCAAATAATCTTTGTTGGGTGGATGCAAGACTCTTTGAAAGGGGTGAAACTCAAGTGGTTTCGTCTGGTGGAGTAGTATCTTGGATTCATTGAAATGTGTTTTGCATAGAGAATAATTAAATATATACTGAGAACAAATTGGTTTTTGGATTTTGTGTAGGAAACGAAAACTGGTCGAGTTTTTGAGTTGACGGAATAAAATCCGAAAAACAAGTTCATTTAGATTATAGCGGTATAACTTTGAAAATGAGGTTTATATATTTCTGACCTTTCCTTTCAGCTCTGGAAAGTAGGCTATGAGCCTTCTGATAAAACCAGGAGATTCTGTAAGAGTGATTTTTTTTGCATTTATGAGCGGAGAAAAGATTATTGAGAGTTGCTTGTAACTGAGTCGCTCCAATTGATTGTTTCAGAGAGATATACTTACAACTCCTCAGAGATGAGAAAAAATTGCTGAGAGTCTCTGTTCATCTAGTTCTCAAAGTCAGTGGTTTCAGATATTAATGTTTTTTACATTTGTTAGATTTGCATAGATGATAGAAAGCTTTTCGTAATCAAGATTTCCGAGCCCATTACTTATCAAATCAATTTTTTTTACATTTTTAAGATGTGAGAAAATACTATTCAATTGTCTTGCATCTAGTTCTCCGAGTTCATTGTACTCCAAACTGATACTCCTCACTTTTTCTAGGTGAGAAAAAATGACTTCCAATTGATTATGATCAAGCTTGCTAAGGAGACACGTTCATAGGCGGATGCTTTTGATATTTTGAAGGGTACTAAAAATGAGAGGGAGTGCTTTTCGGTCAAGTTGATAAAAAAAGATGCATCATAGGTCAATCGTTTTTATATTCCTCAGGTTACTCAATATGGTGAATAATTTTTCTATGCTGAATTTGTCCAATTCATTATATTTTAGTGAGATTCACTCTACTTCGTGTAGGTGCGAAAAAATTGAAATCAATCAACTTTCATTGAGATTGTTTAAGCCATTGGATTCTATATTGAGACTGGTAACGTTTTTAAGGTAGGAGAAAATACAATCCAGACTCTCTTCGTCTATTAAACCAAAATCATTGTGTTGTAAGTTCATTTTTTTAATGTTTTGGAGATGCGAAAAGATAGAAATAAATCTTTTTTTATCGAGCTTATTTAAATTGTTATGACATATTCTTATACTTCTAAGATTTTTGAGATTTTGAAAGATAATTTCTAGCTTTTTTGCGTTCATCTTGTCAAAGTTATTCCAAGAGAGGTCTATACTGTCAGCATTTTGAAGGTGAGTAAAAATAGTAGCGAGTCATTCTTCATCAAGCTCATCGAGAGAGTTGTTTCATAAATCTATGTTTTTTATATTTTGCATATGGGAGAATAGAGCAGAAATCTGTTTGGTATTGAGTTTCCCAAGATTCATTCCACGTAAGATAATATGCTTGATATTTTTGTGATTTCCAAGAGCTTGAGATACGATATGTATCGTTTCAATTTTCACGTGACATGGAAGGGACGAAATCGCAATACAATCACAATCATCTGGAATGAAGCATCAAGAAGAAGTATCTATTTTTCCCAGATTGATAGTGTGTTGATTTTGTGGTGTTGGAGATATTTGTGATCAGTGTTCGATGGCAAGATCTTCAAGAAATTCATCCCAAAGTCGTTTTTTTAGAGCCTCTTTCTTATCTACTCTTTCGAGCAGAGCATCATAATGAGTCTTGATGTCAGGATTACCGAATAATTGCTCTTCACATATTTGTCTCCATACTTTGTTTCAAAGTTCAAGTCTCTCTTGATAATCTACATAATCATAATTTGTATTTTTGCTTGTGTTTTTGATCGTTTGTGTCCAATTTGACACTAAATTGAGAATGGATTGATGCATGTTATGGAGGTCCTTGTCACCAAGGATGTTACAAACCTTTTCTCTCCACACCATAACACATGACGGAAGATGATTCCTTCATGCTTGTAGGAGAGTATCTGCATTACTTGTTGTTTGTGGTTGCGTTTGCTTCATACAGAATAATAGAATATAAGATACTCACATTGTATCAGAAATTATGGAATTGTGCAAATTTCAAGGGAGTCTTTCAGAATAGTATACTGTATTGAGAGACTATTGAGACAATGGAAAGAATTGAGATAATCGGTGATTTGTGGTGCTGAAAGTTGAGACAACTGTTGAAAATTGGAAAGTTCTAGATGGAAAAGACTAGTGTTATTCAAATCTATAGAGATAACACCATTTGTATTATTGATGGTTGAAAAGACAGATGAAAAAGTCTCTGGAGTTTCACCTTGAGGGAAAGAATGAATAAGATTTTCTTGATTTTTTATAAATTGGCTTGAAGCAATAACTTGAGAAATATTTTGTAGGGTCTCTGAAACATTCTTTGAAAGAGAAGTGTTTCAAGAGGTAAAGTGTTCTTGAATTCATTGATGTAAAATGAGAGTGTTTGGGGTTCATAGAGCATCCTTTTGGAAGTATTCTAGAGTATATCACAAGTGAAGGGAGAATGCAAAATTAGCACACGTTTTCAATCTTTCCTTGGAGATGAGGGAAGAGTGATTCAAGGTTGAGTACGAACTCTTGTCATTCATTTATGACTATTTTTTGAATATTCTTGAGGTGAGAGAAAATAGCATAGAGTCTCTCATTAGTAAGACGTTGAAAAGTATTCTGCCTTAAATCAAAATATTGTACTTTTGATAGATAGGAGAAGATAGTTTGGAGGCTATGTTCGTTAAGGGCACTAAGATTATTTGAAGATAAATCTATACTTTTGAGATTGCCAAGGTGAGAGAAAATAGCATAGAGTCTTTTTACATCAAGCATTCAGAGACTATTGTTTCGTAAACCAATGCTCTTGAGATTTTTAGGATGAGAGAAAATAGCATAGAATTGAGATTCGTTAAGGTGTCAAAGATAATTCTCACATAAATCAATACTTTCAACGCTTTTAAGATGAGTGAATATGGAAAAGAGACTCTCAATAGGAAGAGATGAAAAACGATTCCACCCTAAATGAATATATTTTACTGCTGATAAGTGAGAAAAAATAGTATTACATCATTGTTCGTCAAGAATTCATAGATTATTTCAATATAATACAATGCTTTTGAGATTTTCAAGGTAAGAAAAAACAGTATCGAGTCCTTTTTCATCAAGGTCTCATAAATTATTGTAACCTAGATCAATGCTTATGAGATTGCCAAGGTGAGAAAAAATGATATTGAGTCTTTTTACATCAAGGTTTCATAAGGAATTCCTATGTAAATTTATGTTTTTGAAATTTTCAAGATGAAGAAAGATAGCATTGAGTCTTTTTTCATCAAGTTTTCAGAGACTATTGTTTGATAAATTGATGTTTTTAAGATTGCCAAGGTGAGAGAAAATGGTATTGAGTCTCATTCTATCAATATTTCATAACTGAAGATAGGCAAAGTCAATAAGGGAGAGATTTTTTGTATTGTTGATAGATTCAAAAATGAGTGAAATACTCCTAATATCAGTGTCTTGAGGAGTGTGTATTACTCAAATATGAGAGATACCTTCTGGAAGAGAAAAAGTATCTTTTGAAACAATATCAGAAAAATCAACCAAAAAACGTTTTGGAATTGTCACAGATTCTCAGATTCAAATTTCAATAGCGAAGTCTTGAAGTATGTCGTCCCAGAGACGTTTTTTAACCAATTCTAAATTTCAGGTATTTTTGAGTAACTCATCATAATGAGCTTTTATATTTGGATGAAAAAGAAGATATTCTTCCCAAATCTTTTTCAAGACGTCTTCCCCCCAAGAGAGTCGAGTTTCATAATCAGCATAATTATAGCCTATTCTTTGGCTTTCCTCAAGAATAGCTTGTATGAATAGATTCCACGCTTGAATGAGAATATTCTGGGAATTAAGAAGTTCATCTGATTGAATTAATCCAGATAGTTTTTGTTGGACAGATAAAATCCCCTCTGAAAGATTGGGATTTCAAGATTTTTTTTGTGAATCAGCATGTTCTTGAATTCATTGGGATGCGTTTTTCATAGAACAATTTTAAAATATCTTTGAAATATTGTATCATAATGAAGAAAAAAAGCAAAATTATGACTCCATTATTATCTTTCCTTTGAGATGTGGGAAGAGTGATTCAAGACGGGAGATTCAAACTGGTCGAGTTTTAGAATCAACCAAAGAATTTCGGAAAAACAAAATAGAATGGAAATAGCACCTAAATCTTTGATTTTTTTAGAAAGAGGAGATTTTTAGAACTTACAAAAAAAGGGAACGATGCCTAGTCTGCCCCCTATATCTTAAACCCTGCAAGTCCTACCAAAGCTTTCATATCCTGCTTCACGGGAGCTAAAAACACTTTTTTTGAGCCGTATAACTCTATTTCGAGCTTGTAGGCATGAAGTGCCTGACGATGAAGTCCATACTGTTTTGCAACGACTTCGTTGGTAGTGACATCTCCATAGACTTTGTCTCCAATAATTGGAAATCCAATACTTGAGAGATGCACACGAATCTGATGGGTTCTCCCCGTATCAATTTTTACTTCTAGGAGCGAATATACCCCATCAATACTTCCCAAAAATTTTACATGAGACACCGCATGTCTCGGGTGTAAGGGATGCTTCACGGTCATCTTGGTGCGATCGTGTGGATGTCTCCCGATCTCAGACTCTATGGTACATTCTCAGTGTGAAAAAATCCCCTTTACGATTGCCAAGTAATACTTCCCTACTCCCATACGGTCATGGAGCATCTTTTGAAGTGTCTGCATCATCCCGTCATTTTTTGCTACCATCAAAAGACCTGAGGTGTCTTTATCAAGTCTGTGTACGATTCATGGACGCTCCACTCCTCCGATACTTCCCAGATCCTTGACGTGATAGAGAAGAGCATTGACGAGGGTGCCTGATTTACCATCTATTCAGGGAGTTGGGTGCACATTGATGCCTGCGTCTTTGTTGAGTATAAGCATATTTTTGTCTTCGTAGAGAATATCAATCGGAATATTTTCAGATCTCAGATCGAGTTTCTCGACTTGGATATCCATTTCTATCTCATCTCTCGGAGCAATCTTGAGATTTTTTGTGACAATACTCCCATTGACCTTCAAAAAACCTTGATCGATGAGTTTTTGAATATAACTACGAGAAAAAGAAGCAAAAACTTCGCTCAGGTAGAGATCCACTCGCTCTTTGGTCTGAAGAAAAACACAAAAATGAAATTTCATACTTACGAAATGATGGAATATTGAAAAAATCTCTCGATATGAGAGATCTTTTGATTAGAGTCCAAATTGTTTTTTGAGGTCTTCGATTTTTTGCTCATCCTCTCATGAAACCGCTTGTTTTTGTTGTTCAAGAATATAGATTTCTCCAAGGTCAATCCATTCGTCTTGCTGTTTTTTGAGTAATTTTTTAATATCTTCTGGATGCTCTCCTGCAAGCTCTTTAAATTTTTCTCTTTCTTCCAAAAACACCTTTTGAAGTTCATCAAATTGAAATTGTGAAAGAGTTGGAATAGCCTCTATAACCCTCTTTTTTTCTGATACACTCAAAGAAAGTGAATTTTTCAGTAATTGTAAAAACTTATCTTCGTCTACCTCAATATATGGTTGGCGAAGTTTGACATATTCAAGGAGCATTTCATCAACTTGTTCATGAGTAAGCGTAGTATTTTCATCCATAATTGTTTTGATTAAATGTAAAATATAGTTAGTATTATAATAAGTTTTTTTATTTTTCAATTTTATTTGTAAAAACTATGACCGTATTCAAGACCAGCCTCATCATTCTCAAGATTGAAAGGAAAGAAAAACACACGGTTTTAAGCGTTTTCTCCAAGGAATACGGAAAAATCTTATTGCGTCAAAGAAGCGACAAAAAACAAAAAAATCTTGACTTGGGATATATAATCAATGGGGAGATTGTTACCCGAGCACAAGAATCCATCCATAGTTTTTGAAATGCGCATCTCGTTTCGACCTTCCCCTACCTCAACTCAGATCCCCATATTCTTCATGAATATCTCAAGCTCCTTGCCCTTATCTATCATCTCGCATATGGAGAACATCCGATTCCTGTACTTTTTGATATGATAGACTCCATACACAAGTTTCCTCCTGCCAATGTCGAAAAAATGATTCTCCTTGAGCTCTTTGTGCTCCATACTCTCGGGATTTTAGAACACGAAGGACCAAGCGAGCGTATCAATAAAATTCTTCTCTACAT
>Ga0209373_10005008_pt1 | contig 11091 bp, 9 predicted proteins | sample Higcelweek5metaG_FD_187173 | JGI IMG/M metagenome (GOLD analysis project Ga0209373, IMG submission 187173) | Freshwater pond sediment microbial communities from the University of Edinburgh, under environmental carbon perturbations - High... | ecosystem: Environmental > Aquatic > Freshwater >... | reverse complement strand
CCAAAAAGTTTCTGTACGCCTATTTCGCCCGGATTTATCTGAACGATAGAGGCTAAAACAGCTCCAACGATAATAATACCAGCTCCTATCATTTTGATAGTTCCGGCAAACTGAGTTAAAGGAGAATTTGATTTTTTGAGAGAAAAACCAATCGCAAGTACAATAACTCCAATAATAACAAGGTAAATCATAATTTTTAAGTATTGATTTGTGAGTAGATTTATAAATAATTCGCAACAAATGTAAAAAAAAGATTCGAAGTAAAAGTATGATTATAAGTATTTATCGTGTAATTTGTAAAGATTCCATCATTTATAGACTTGTTGATTGTAATTTTGAAGTAAAAAAGTAATGTATCTGTGTGTGATTATGGATTCCTCAAGAAGAAAGCAAGACAAAAAAATCACACTCACTCCTGTTTAATTACGCATTCATCCATCTCAATGGGAATTTCAAAAACTCATTCCAATGCTTTTATAAAATCATAAGCATGACTTGCTAAAATCATAAGCATGATTTTTTTGTGTCAATATGATCCATCATTTTTTGCTGCATTGTTTATCCTAAATTTCACTGATTTTCTGTATCTTTGCAGTCCAAAACATATCAGGGATAATGAGTAAGACGCAAGTAATTAAAACTTTGGACCTCATACCTTTTTTTGAACACTAAATACAAAACACAAAATGATGAGTAATTTTAAACGAACCACCGTAACTTCAGCGCTTCCTTATGCGAATGGACCTGTACACATTGGCCATTTAGCGGGAGTATATGTTCCTGCCGATATTTATGTACGCTATCTCCGCCTCAAAGGTGAAGAAGTGCTTTTCATTGGAGGTTCCGACGAACACGGGGTGCCAATTACCATAAAAGCTAAAAAAGAAGGGGTTACGCCACAGGATATTGTGGATCGTTACCACGGAATTATCAAAAAATCATTCGAAGATTTTGGTATTTCGTTCGATATTTATTCGCGTACTACTTCCAAAACACATAAAGAACTGGCTTCCGAAATTTTCAAGACCATCGAAGGGAAAGGTGGTTTTATTGAAAAAACAAACGAACAGTATTATGACGAAACGGCTCAACAATTCCTTGCCGACCGCTATATTACAGGTAAATGTCCGCATTGCGGCAACGAAAATGCGTATGGTGACCAGTGTGAAGCCTGTGGAACGTCGCTCAACCCAACAGATTTAATCAATCCCAAATCGGCCATCAGTGGTTCTGCACCTGTAATGCGCGAAACCAAACACTGGTATCTCCCACTCGATCAGCACGAAGCATGGTTGCGTCAATGGATTCTGGAAGATCATAAAGAATGGAAACCAAACGTGTACGGACAGTGCAAAAGCTGGCTCGACATGGGCTTGCAACCACGCGCCGTTAGTCGCGACCTCGATTGGGGAATTCCCGTACCCGTAGCAGGCGCCGAAGGTAAAGTGCTGTATGTATGGTTCGATGCGCCGATTGGTTATATCTCGAACACCAAAGAACTGTTGCCAGATAGCTGGGAAAAATGGTGGAAAGATCCCGAAACACGTCTGCTCCACTTTATCGGAAAAGACAATATTGTTTTCCACTGCATTGTGTTTCCTGCCATGTTGAAAGCCGAGGGTTCGTATATTTTACCCGATAATGTGCCTGCTAACGAATTTCTGAATCTCGAAGGTGATAAAATTTCAACTTCGCGCAATTGGGCTGTTTGGCTGCACGAATACCTGGAAGAATTTCCCGGAAAGCAGGATGTGTTGCGCTATGTACTCACCGCCAATGCTCCCGAAACCAAAGACAACGATTTTACCTGGAAGGACTTTCAGGCACGCAACAACAATGAGCTGGTGGCTATATTCGGTAACTTTATCAACCGCGCATTAGTACTGACTCAAAAATACTACGATGGCAAAGTACCTGCTTTGGGGCAACTGACGGATTACGACAAACAAACGCTCGACGAATTTGTGAATGTAAAAGCCGATGTAGAAAAGCTGCTCAATAATTTCCGCTTCCGTGATGCACAAAAAGAAGCTATGAATCTGGCACGTATCGGTAACAAATACTTAGCTGACACTGAACCGTGGAAAGTTGCCAAAACAGATATGGACCGGGTCGCAACCATTATGCATCTGAGCTTACAGATAGCTGCTAATCTGGCCATTGCTTTCGAACCATTTTTACCATTTACGTCGGCCAAGTTGCGCACTATGTTGAATCTTTCGACTTTCGACTGGAAAGAGCTGGGACGGATTGATTTGCTGAAAGCCGGCGATCAGTTGGGCACACCCGAATTGCTTTTCGAGAAAATTGAAGACGAAACCATAGCTGCTCAGGTTCAGAAACTACAAGATACAAAACTGGCCAACGAAGCGGCAGCATACAAACCCAATGCAGTGAAAGAAAACGTGGCTTTCGATGACTTTATGAAAATGGATATTCGTGTGGCTACTGTGCTCGATTGCCAAAAAGTGCCGAAAGCGGACAAGCTGCTTCAGTTTAAGCTGGACGACGGCATGGGTGAACGCACCATTCTTTCAGGAATTGCTGCCTCGTATCCAAACCCCGAAGAACTGATTGGAACACAGGTTTGCTTTATTGCCAACTTCGAACCCCGCAAACTGCGCGGCGTGATGAGCGAGGGCATGATTCTATCCGCCGAAGATGCGGATGGAAAATTAGTACTTGTGCGCCCAAGCGCTGTGGTGACGAATGGAGTGGAAGTGAAATAAAAATTGTTGAATTAATGAAAATGAAACTTGCCGGCTTCATAAAAAGCGATGTGCTGACTTTATTATTGAGGAGCCTTATCGCAGTTGCAGTGGTGTGGGTGTTGAGATTTCTTTTCTATATCTACAACGCCGACTTACTGCAAATTGAAAGCTGGAGCAGAGAACTACCCGCTTTGCTGAAAGGCGCTTTCATTTTCGACGCTTCCAATCTGTCGATTACATTTGGCCTGTTTGTTATTTTGTCACTGATTCCGTTCAGATTCCGCTCGAACAAAAGGTATCAATCCTTTCTGTTCATTTGTTTTATGCTCGGAATAATTGTATTGGTAGTGTTAAACATTACCGATAGCATTTATTTTCATTACGCACAAAAACGCATCACATCCGACGAATTCAGCTATTTCAGCAACAGCAACACCGCCCTGATAATGCTTATTTCCATTCGTGAGAACTGGTACATGCTATTGTTGGGTATTGCGTTGATTATCGGGTCTGCATTTCTCTACCGAAAAATCAAATACAACAGGTCTGAATCCGGCCATCTGGTTTTTTATATCAGCAATTCAGTTTTTTTCATCGTCATGGTATTCGTGTTAATTATTGCCATCCGTGGCGGTGTCAGCCGTGCGATACGACCCATCACGCTGAGCAATGCCCTGCAATTTTCCGAATCTCCGTCCAAAGCTTATATTGTGTTGAACAATCCATTTTGCGTTATTAAAACATTAAATAAAGACCAAAACAATTATAGCAAATATTTTTCCGAACAGGAGCTTGATTCCCTGTATTATCCTTCCCATAAAGGTTCGGATAAGCAACAAATGAAACGCAAAAATGTAGTAATTTTCATTCTTGAGAGTTTCAGTTACGAACATTCGGCTTTTCTGAATCCTCAATTATATCCTGATGGTACAAAGTACACACCATTTCTCGATTCGTTGATGCAACGAGGGTATGTTTTCAACAAATGCTATGCTAACGGTCGAAAATCAATCGATGCACTGCCTTCAGTGCTTGTATCAATTCCCTCCTTCAAAACCCCTTTTGTATTAACACAGCAAGCACTTTCACCGATGAACGGCTTCGGCACGCTTTTAGGAAATGAAGGTTGGGACAGTTGGTTTTTTATGGGATCGGAACAAAGATCGATGGGATTCGTTGCATTTGCTAAAAGTGCCGGATATAAAAACTTCAGAACCAGAGAGGATTATGAAAAAGTAAATGGGACCAAAGATTTTGATGGATACTGGGGAATATGGGACAAGGAATTTCTATCGTACATGGCCAACGAACTGGGACGGGCCAAACAACCTTTTTTATCAACAACTTTTACGCTCACATCACATCACCCTTACGTTATTCCGGAGAAATATAAAAAAGTGCTGCCTGTTGGCAAAACGAAACTTCAACAATGCGTGGCATATACCGATATGGCTTTAAGAGATTTTTTCTCAATAGCTAAAAATAAAGATTGGTACGAAAACTCTATTTTTGTTTTTGTTGCCGACCATGTAAGCCCCGAAGTGTACGCTGCCGAGAATAAAACCGGCATTGGAAATTCGCACATCATGTATTTTCTTTATACTCCCGATGGCTCTATTCGGGGAAGAGATGCTGCCGTTACGCAGCAAATAGACATAATGCCAACCGTTTTGGGGCTTTTGGACTACAACAAACCTTATTTTGCCTTTGGAAAGGATCACTTTTCTGAACAAAAAGACAACTTTGCCATCAATTACAATGGAAGTGCTTTCCAGTGGATCAATGATTCCTCCGATTATATCTTCGACGAAAAAACAACCGGCGATACCATCGTTGATGTGAAAGTAAAGGCTTTCGTTCAGCGCTATTATCTGCAAATGGAGAAAAGAAAGTTTGTACTCGACAGTAAAAATAAGTAGTTATGTTTGTCGTTGTTTATGTTTGTTTTTCGAACAATTCAGAAGGATAACACCTACGTTCTCGAACAAATTTTGTATGTTTGTGTACTAATTTCAAAAAGATAAAATTCATGACACAAAACACAAAAGCTGCAACTTCCCGCTTACTATCACTCGATGTTTTACGTGGGATTACAATTGCAGGTATGATAATGGTAAACAATCCGGGAAGCTGGGGAAGTATTTATGCACCACTGGGTCATGCCGAATGGAATGGCCTAACTCCCACCGATTTGGTTTTCCCGTTTTTCATGTTTATCATGGGAGTTTCAATGTTTTTATCGTATAAAAAATTTGAATTCAAATTCAGTGGAAAAACCTTCACTAAATTACTGCGCAGGTCGATTCTGCTTTTCCTCATCGGATTAGCAATTGGCTGGTTTGGCTTATTCTTGCGTGGTCTTCGAAGCGAGGAGCTTATTGCGCTACCGGTTTTCGAGAGAATACTACAAGCTGCCAATAATTTTGAAAACATACGCATTTTAGGTGTCCTACAACGCTTGGCGCTTGTATCATTTTTTGGTTCGCTGATTGTTTTATTGTTTAAGCCAAAACATATTCCCTGGCTCATCGGATGCATCTTGGTGGCTTACTGGGTGATTATATATTTCAGCGGAAGTATGGAGCTAAGTTCAAACAGCCTGATTGCAATCATTGATCGTAACATTTTAGGCGAAGCACATATGTACACCAGCCACCTGGCCGATGGCACAGCAATCGCCTTCGATCCTGAAGGTATTCTGAGCACTTTGCCATGTATCGCCCACGTATTATTAGGCTTTTGGGCCGGAAAATTAATTTCGGAAACAAAAAACCTTGGCGAAAAAATTCAAAAACTCTTTATCTTTGGAACAATAATTATGTTCCTTGGTTTCCTGCTCGATTACGGTTTCCCTATTAACAAAAAAATATGGAGTTCAAGCTTTGTACTCACTACTTGTGGATTAGCTTCATTACTACTTGGATTACTTATCTGGATAATTGATATAAAAGGGAAAAAACGCTGGAGTGTTTTCTTCGAATCATTCGGAGTTAACCCAATGTTTGTATATGTGATAGGTGCCGTTTTAAGTATTCTGCTAAGCAATATCGGCTTTCAGTATATGGAAAAATGGACATCAGTCAAGGGATTTGTTTACAATCAGTGGTTGCTGCCTGTATTTGGCGACTATACCGGGTCGTTGGTATTTGCGTTGACATTTGTAACAATTTGCTGGTACATAGGTCATATTCTTTATAAGAAAAAGATTTATATAAAATTGTAAGGTATAGCACTAAATAACTGAAGGATTGGTGTTTATAAAAACGTGTAAATTGTAAATTACAAAATAGTAAATAGAATTTATGAACTACGAAGATCTTCGCGATTTCTGCCTGAGTCTGAAAGGGGTGACCGAGCATTTTCCTTTCGACGAATTCAGCCTTGTAATGAAAGTGCAGGGTAAAATGTTTGCACTGATTCCGCTCGACAATCCCGAAACTCAAATTGCACTAAAATGTGACCCTGAACGGGCCATTCAGCTGCGCGACGAATTTCAGTCCATTACAGCAGCTTATCATTTTAATAAAAAACACTGGAATTCGGTACGTGTCGATTCAGCAATTTCAGCAAAGTTTATGCAGGAACTTATCCGGCATTCGTACGATTTGGTGGTGGCCGGATTACCCCGAAAACTAAAAGAGGAATTAAATAATTTACAATAAACAATTCCTTTAGGACAAGATATGAGAATTGTCATTCAAAGAGTCAACGAAGCATCGGTAGAAATTGACGGAAAAATAAAATCTTCAATTGGTGTAGGATTGCTGGTATTGGTAGGCATTGAGGAAGCCGATACTAAAGAAGATAGCGATTGGCTTGCCGGAAAACTAACAGGATTGCGTATCTTTGACGACGAAAACGGCGTAATGAATCATTCGGTAACAGAAATAGAGGGTGAAGTACTGATTGTAAGTCAGTTTACACTTCATGCCCTGACACGAAAAGGCAATCGTCCGTCGTATATAAAAGCAGCCAAACACGAAACAGCCATTCCGCTTTACGAACATTTTTGCAAATCAGTTTCAGAGAAACTCGGAAAAAACGTTCAGACAGGGATCTTTGCTGCCGATATGAAAGTGGCTTTGGTCAATAATGGCCCGGTTACAATTTGGATAGACTCGAAAAATAAAGAATAAAATGATAAAAAAACACATTCCTAATTTTATCACCTGCCTGAACTTGTTCTCAGGCTGTGTAGCTGTTTATCTGGCATTTAAAGGTAATTTTCATGGGGCATTGATTGCCATTTTACTTGCAGCAGTATTCGACTTTTTCGATGGTTTTGCCGCCCGGTTGCTAAAAGCCTATTCTCCAATGGGCAAAGAACTCGATTCTCTGGCAGATGTTATTAGTTTTGGAATGGCGCCCGGAGCAATGATTTTTTCTCTTTTGTCGACGCTTGACATTTGTATCTATTTGCCTTTCGTAGGCTTTTTGATACCTGTTTTCTCAGGTCTCCGATTGGCAAAATTCAATATTGACGATCGCCAAACATCTTCATTTCTTGGGCTTCCGGTGCCTGCGAACGCTCTCTTTTGGGCTGGGTTGGTTTTTTCTTTCTCTGCCTTTTTCTTAGCCAACTATTGGTTATTAATAATTTTGATTTGTTTGTTTTGTTATTTTTTAGTGTCTGAAATTCCTATGTTTTCGCTCAAGTTTAAAAACATAAAATGGAAAGACAATAGCTGGCAATTCGTATTTCTGGCAGTCTGTTGTTGCCTGCTGATATTCCTGAAACTCGATGCATTTGCTCCCATAATTGGCTGTTACATAATAATTTCTATCATAAAACGATTCGTCGGATAAAAATTCGTAACTTATCACATAAAAACGGGAAAGTGTTCTGAAACAGACTTTCCCGTTTTTATTTTTCATTACCATGCTATTTTTGTACTTTTGCAATCTACAATTGTAAATTGTAAATTGTAAATATCTAAATTGTAAATTCTAAAAAAGTGTCAATCAATATATCAAATCTTTCGAAAAACTACGGCGAACAAAGGGTATTGAACAATATCGGGTTCGAAATCGGTGAAGGCGAAGTGGTCGGCTTTCTAGGTCCTAACGGCGCCGGAAAAACCACAACCATGAAAATTATTGCAGGAGCATTGTCGTATAACGTGGGTTCGGTGAAGGTTTGTGGTTTGGAAGTAAAGGATAATACCTTGCAGACAAATGCCTTGATTGGTTATTTGCCGGAACAAAATCCGCTTTATCCGGAGATGTATGTGAAAGAATACCTGCTTTTTGTAGCTGAAACGCATGGAATTGACAAAGGAAAAGAGAAACTCGTTGATGAGCTGATTGATAAAGTGGGTTTACGCCCAGAGTTCCACAAGAAAATAGGACAGCTCTCGAAAGGTTACCGTCAGCGGGTAGGGCTTGCTCAGGCATTGATTCCTAATCCCAAAGTACTGATATTAGATGAGCCCACAACCGGACTTGATCCGAATCAGTTGGAAGAAATCCGCAACCTGATTCGCGAATTGGGTAAAGACAGAACTGTGATTTTTAGTACACACATTATGCAGGAAATAAAAGCCATCTGCAACCGTGTGATTATTATTAACAAAGGCGAAATTGTAGCTGATTATTCTGATATTTCTAAAATCAACTTGTTTGATGAGAATAATTTGCAATTCGAAGTGGAATTTTTAAACATAGCAGAAATCACAGGAATAGAAGGAATAAATGCCGTTTCGGCAAAAGGCAAAAACACATATACGATTTTAGCTTCGAGAGACATTCGTGCTGACATATTTGACTTCGCAGTAAAATCCGAAAATAAAATCCTGACAATGAAAACTGTGGAACGAAGTATGGAGGAAGTATTTAGGAGTCTTACTGCCCCTAACCCCTAAAGGGGGATTTTGCTTATATGTTTTTACGATTAATTACAACTAAATAGCTTTGATAAAATTCCCCCTTTAGGGGGTTAGGGGGTTAGGGGGCAAACTTATGGAAGAAAACTTCGACATACGAAACAATAAAAATGGCGAGAAAGAGTTCGAGAACGCTTTGCGACCGCTGACTTTCGATGATTTTAAGGGACAAAACAAAATTGTGGAGAACCTGAAAATTTTCGTACAGGCTGCCCGTATGCGTACCGAATCGCTCGACCATGTGCTGCTGCATGGACCTCCAGGGCTTGGCAAAACAACGCTTTCGAACATCATTGCCAACGAGTTGAATGTAGGTTTCAAAGTAACTTCGGGACCAGTGCTTGACAAGCCAGGCGATCTGGCCGGACTACTGACCAGTCTCGAACCAAACGATGTGCTTTTTATCGACGAAATTCATCGTCTGAGTCCTATCGTGGAAGAATATTTGTATTCCGCCATGGAAGATTATCGCATTGATATAATGATAGATAAAGGCCCGAGTGCACGCTCTATTCAGCTTGAACTGAATCCGTTTACGCTTATTGGTGCTACCACCCGCAGCGGATTGCTCACAGCTCCGCTCCGTGCCCGCTTTGGCATCAATAGCCATTTCGAGTATTATGACATTGAGGTGATTACAGGAATTATTAAGCGCTCGGCCAATTTATTGAATGTGCCTATCGAGCAGAAAGCTGCTGTAGAAATTGGAGGTCGCAGTCGTGGTACGCCGCGAATTGCCAATGCATTGTTGCGTCGAGTGCGCGATTTTGCGCAGGTAAAAGGCAATGGCACTATCGACCTTGAAATTGCACTATATGCCCTCGAAGCTTTGAATATAGACAAATATGGGTTGGACGAAATCGATAACAAAATTCTGAACACCATTATCGATAAATTTAAAGGTGGCCCGGTAGGTTTAACAACCATCGCCACAGCACTTGGCGAAGATGCCGGCACGTTGGAGGAAGTTTACGAGCCTTTCCTCATCAAAGAAGGTTTTATGAAACGCACTCCGCGCGGTCGCGAAGTGACAGAGCTGGCTTACAAACATTTGGGAAAGGTGAAACTGGGTGAGCAGGGAATGCTATTTTAAGACATTTTTTGTAATATGAATTATATTGTTGTTTATCAATATATTTACTATCTTTGCATTTGAATAGAGCTTATAATATTACATGATAATTAGAGGATACGCTTCGGATTATCATGATGTTTAAAACAATAGAGTAAGGGAATGTACAATAGAAAGCAAGTATTTTTAGGTTCAGAACAAGAAAGTATTTTTTTTTGGGGAGCGCGTCAAACAGGGAAAAGCACCTTGTTAAAGACTTTATTCCCTAATGCTTTGTGGTTTGACTTATTGCTTTCGGATGAATATGAACGACTGAGTAAAAAGCCTGAGCTTCTACGTGAGATAATTTTGGCTAATAGAAATGTTTCGCTTGTAATAATTGACGAAATTCAACGATTACCCGATTTGTTAAATGAAGTACACTGGTTAATCTCTAATCATAAAGTTCGGTTTATTTTGAGTGGATCTAGCCCACGGAAAATACTGAGAGGAGGCTTCAATTTGTTAGGTGGAAGGGCGTTGCGTTACGAGCTTTACCCACTAATAAGTGTGGAAATTCCTGACTTTGATTTAATCAGAGCATTGAATCATGGCCTTTTGCCTCGTCATTATGATTCGGCAAACCCACGAAAATTGCTTTCGAGTTATATTGGCAGTTATTTGCAAGATGAAATAGTAGCAGAAGCTCGTATCCGGAATGTTCATACATTTTCTCTATTTTTAGAAGTGGCTGCGCTAACCAATGGTGAGATGATAAACTATACCAATATAGCATCGGATTGTGGTATAAGTGCAAAAACAATTAAAGAGTATTTTCAGATATTGGAAGACACGTTGATTGGTAGACATTTACCTTCTTTTCAAAAGCGACCCAAACGTAGAGTTATAACCGCGCCAAAATTCTATATGTTCGACATTGGTATAACCAATTATTTGTTGAATAGAACTAAAATTGAAAAAGGCACCGAATTGTTTGGAAAGGCTTTTGAGCATTTTATTTATCAGGAAATATATGCGCATAGCAGATATTCAGATGTGAATTATCCTATGTACTATTGGCGTACAGCATCGCAAATTGAAATCGACTTTGTGCTCGGCGACCACGAAGTGGCCATTGAGGTGAAAGCAACTGATCAAGCCACTGTTCGACATTTAAAAGGTTTAAAAGCTTTTGCTGAAGAATATGATGTAAAAAAACTGATTTTAGTGAGTAACGATCCACTTCCAAGACTCGTTGACGACATTGAAATTTTACCATGGAAAGTCTTTTTAGAACGATTATGGAAGGATGAAATAATATAATTAATAAAAAGAATGCGGAAGTTCCGCACAAATTTAATTCAAAACAATTACTACAAATTAATAAAAAACAAACACTAATATAATCCCCCTTTAGGGGTTCGGGGTTTATGGAACATAAATTATA
>Ga0209373_10005006_pt1 | contig 11101 bp, 11 predicted proteins | sample Higcelweek5metaG_FD_187173 | JGI IMG/M metagenome (GOLD analysis project Ga0209373, IMG submission 187173) | Freshwater pond sediment microbial communities from the University of Edinburgh, under environmental carbon perturbations - High... | ecosystem: Environmental > Aquatic > Freshwater >... | reverse complement strand
AGGGCAGCGACCGTTGCAGTTGATGTATGTATCCTTCCTTGGCGTTCGGTCGTAGGAACGCGTTGTACGCGGTGTGTGCCTGCTTCGTATTGAAGTGTGGTAAATGAGCCTTCTCCTTTTATTCGAATAGCATTTTCACTTACTTCTTCTACTTTCCAGCCCAAAATATTTGCATAGCGCGTATACATACGCATGAGATCCATGGACCAGATTTTCGCCTCTTCGCCCCCAGGACCTGCTCTAAACTCTAGCGTTACGATATTAGGATTCATATGAAAGTTTTAAAGTTATTGAGTTATAAAGTTCATAAAGTACTTTACAACTTTACAAACTTTTAAACTTTACGAACTTATGTTATTTTGCTCCCATAAGCATTTCTTTGAGAGATTTGGGGTTGCGAAGCTGTTCTTCACGTTCTTTCTTTTTCTTTCTCTTATCTGCCATTTGTGAAGCAGTTGCTTTGGCTATTTCCTGTTTTTGTTGGAATTTTTCGACGCGACCCATGGTGTCGACAAATTTCATTTCACCCGTGAAAAATGGGTGACATTTATTGCATATATCGATTTTGATCGTTTGTTTGGAAGAACCCACAGTAAACGTGTTGCCACAGGCACAACTGACGACTGCTTCTTCAAACCATGTAGGATGAATACTCGTTTTCATAAGATGTATATTGTACTATATATTTGAAAAAAATGGAACCCGCCACTCAGGCTTTTGGAATTATCAATGTTTTTACTCTTTTTAGCCTACTTAAGGGGTGATAGTGAATTCTGTGTTCAGCAATGAAAATTCCTAGGAAAATGAACAATGCACCGATGAGAAATGGCGTCGTAATGGGTTCGTGAAGCCAGAAGTAGGCAAGTAGTGATCCTGCGATAGGATCAATATAAATGAATAGTGATGCCTCACTTGCTGGTACTTTCGAAAGACCGTATGCAAAGAGCCCGTATGCAAGAGCGCTCGAGAATACTGCACCAAATATGATTCCGATAATGCCACGCATATCAAGCATGGTAATCCATAGAGGATTTTGGATATATTCAGTGACAGCAGGAGGGAAGAAAGAAACCATACTGATGAGAAATGCCCAAAATGTGAGGGTCAATGGATTATACTTTTGAAAAATATTTCTTCCGATAAGCATGCCAATTGCTCCACTAATGGTGGCAAGAACGATGAAAAAATTTCCAAGCATGTTCCCATCGATACCGACGAAGAAAATTGGTTCAAGGACGATCACGAGTATGCCGAGGGTTCCGACAATCATGCCAATGACTTTATTTATTTTTAATTTTTCGCGAAGGAAAAAAAATGCAAAAAGAAAAACCATGATTGGTTGGGATGAAGCGATGACCGGGACATTGAGAGCAAGAGTGAGTTGGAGGCCGAGGAAGAAAAATGTGATGTTGCCCGTGATGCCAGTAAGCGCATGAATAATCAATAGTTTCAAATCCTTTTTATCTTTAATAGGAAACGCCATCTTTTTCCCTAAGAATATCCCAAGTAAAATGGCTGCAAAGAAAAAGCGTAAGAAAGCAAGAGAGAAGGGAGGGATGTTCACAAGGCTCCATTTAAATATCGGTGAGGCAAATCCCCAAATGACATTGGCAAGAATTAGTGCAATCACTCCTTTTTGGACAGGGGTCATAGGATAAAAATAAAAACCAATGTCAAATACTACCAATGTCAAATGACCAATAAAAATTGGAAACTTTACATTGAATAATTATTGTGTGAGCTCACGAATGAGCTCTTCAATTGTTACTATTTTACTGGTTCGAGATTTCATGTCTTTTATCTGTACGACATTTTTCGCTACTTCATCAGGACCTTGGATGATGACTTTGGCACATCCATTTTTGTCTGCATATTTAAGTTGTTTATCAAGAGCGTCAACACTAGGATAGAGTTCTGTAGTGATGCCATTTTCTCGTAAAATTTTAGCAACTGTTAACGCGTTATTTGTGGTATTGGCATCAAATACGGTTACGAGAACTGCTGCATTAGTTGTATTTGGGATGAGATTCAGTGATTCTGCTGCCTCAACCATACGATCAAATCCAAACGCAATACCAACCGCTGGTATATTGACTCCACCGAGTTGGTTAATGAGATTATCATATCTTCCACCACCACCGAGTGACCCAGTTGTATATTCCGGAACGCTCATTTCGTAAATCATGCCGGTATAATAATCTAAACCACGAGCAAGTGAAGGGGTGAAAAGGATTGCTTCTTTTGGTACGCCAAGCCTCACTGTCATTGCAATAATGTCTGTGAGGTTTTGTGTCAATGTTGCATCTTGTATCGCGCTCAGTGCATTTGTCGCATCTATTTTTTGAAGACCCTTATTCACGAGTTCATCGATGACGCCCTCTTCATTTATTTTATCTAGCTTATCAACAGTTTGGATAATAGATAGAACTGAAACAGTTGGAGTACTATATTTTTCGAGCGTGCTAAAAAGAATTTGGCGATCATTAATTTTTACTTTGATTGTGGGGTAACCGACATTTTTAAATGCGAAATAGGTACATGCTATGACCTCAGCATCTGCAATAGGTGACGTGCTTCCAAAAACATCGATATCACATTGGGTAAATTCTCGGTATCTTCCTTTTTGAGGTTTTTCAGCGCGGAAAACATTTTGTATCTGATACCGACGAAAATATTTTGGCAGATCATTTTGGTATTGTGCAAGTATTCGTGCCGTTGGTACGGTTTGATCATAACGGAGCGCAAGATTACGATCACCACGGTCTTTGAATTGAAACACTAATTTATCAGCTTCTTCCCCATATTTACCTAATAGTATCGAAGCATATTCGATTGTTGGAGTTTCAAGAGGCTCAAATCCATAGCGTTCAAATATTTCTCGTACTTTTGTTGCCACGAACTGACGTGCCCGTGCTTGGCGCGGGAGAAAATCGCGAAATCCTTTTGGTGTTTGTATCTGTTGATTCATATATATGTCCTTATCGTATCAGGTTTATACTAGTTCTTTCAATCGCTACATTGAAAATTTTGTATTATTTTTTTGTACAGTTCACTTGCTTGTTCAACTTCTGCAAGAGCAATGACTTCATCATCACTGTGCGCAACTGCTATATCGCCGGGACCGATAATTACGCCGTTTTTATACAATGACAATTCTGATCCATACGTTACGGTTCGTGCAGATTCTTTCAAGAAATCTAATTCTTTTGGAATTATTGTATTGACGCCAGGCATCACAAAGTCTTTTGTTACAGAAATTGTGTTTCCAACAGTGTCTTGAATCACGCTTCCATAATTCGTCATATCTTTTGGATCAGTCCGAAAAGATATGACTGCTGTTGCAGTATCAGGAATGATGTTGTCAGCGACTCCACCTGCAATTTGGCAGACGCTGAAAAATGTGTTTCCTGTCAGCTGAATGCTCTTTGCATTTTGTATCGCTTGGACAATCAGATCAATTGCATTGATTCCTTCATTTGGTTTGCTACTGTGTGCGGCTTTCCCTTTTGCAGTAATCGTATAACTGGCACATCCAAATTGTGCGTTGACGAGATCAAGCGATGTCGGTTCGCCGACAATGGTAAAAGGAAACGGTTGAAACAGACTGACGAGTTTTTCTGCTCCCCGAAATATCGTTTCTTCGCCCACGGTGAACGCAAGACCGAAATTTGTTAGGTTATCTGCAATAGCACTTTTTGCAGCAGCAATCATGGCAGCAATGGATGCTTTGGCATCACATACGCCTCGGCCATAAAATTTGTTTCCTGATTTGGAAAACGGTTTCCCGCCGCTTACCGTATCCATGTGACTGGCAAAAAGTATTTTTGGAATACCAACAGTTCCCAATACGTTAAATCCACCCTTATCAACGGAAACTTTTCTTACGGTACAACCAATTTGTGTGAGTATTTCACATAATTTTTTGCCCACGTTATTTTCATCCCCACTGAAAGAGGGGATGGTTGCGATTTGTTCTAAGATATTTGTTGCTTCATTTGTTTTCATATAGTCCCTTCATTTAAATTATTAATCGATTTAGCTACGAATCCGCACGCCCTTCGGGTATCGTGGCTCGTACGCTATTTCTCGTTGACTCGAAATAGCTACGAATCCACAAAAAAAAGCCCGCTTGGTTGCGGGTTGTAATGTGGATTATGTTTGAATTGTTTATGCCACAGAATACCCGTCAACCGTTAGGGTTGCACGACGGTGCCAATAGTATGCGCCTCGTTTGGTATTCATATTTTTGTATTATAGCACATAGGTCAGGTGGAGCTAGTATCTTTTTCCATTTCGCGCCGAAAAATATCAGTAACACATATCTCCATGCCAGCACTTTCGGGTTCAGGATCTCCATTTCTGATTGCATTTGCTATCGCAGCGGTTCTACACCCTCCGCCACACACTTCTGTGTATGGACAAACATCAGGTGCGCAGTTGCCACGAAGTTGAGAAAAAGTACTGGGATCTCTTTTGTTTTGTGGTTCAGTAAATTTGATTTGCCCATCTTCGATATATCCTATTTGTGGCTCAGGTAAAGAGACACCTTGAAAGCAACGCATGATGGCATTGGAACCAAGCACCACACCGAGATATTGTCTATTGATAGTGGGGCAAAGATAACCTGTTCCTGGCCAGCCATTTTTTTGACCTGCTAGGTATTTCCAAACGCCTTCACCATAGAAGTTTGGGCCGAATGACAAACCAAATAAGGAGAGGCGGATTTTATTTGTATAGGCGAGTCTCGTTCTATTTACTTCTTCAAGAAATTGTATAGTTGTGTCGCGTGTTAGAAAAAATGAGTCTGGAAGAAATCGTGCTTTACCAACCGGTATCACTCGTATAAATCGAATTTCTTGTACGCCCATATTATAGAGACGCTGTGTGGTAAGAGGAATGTCAGGCCAATTTTGTGAAAATATTGGCATAAATGTTCGAACAGTAAATCCCATTTTTTTAGCACGCTCTATTCCAGTCAGTACATCAAAATACACCTCTGGTCGTTCACGTGTGTACGCCACAAATGATGCTTGCTCTCCTGGTAGTGTAATCATGAGGTCAGTAATACCTGACTGTTGGAACGCCTCAAGCACCCCAGGATTTTTGAGTATTTTTCCATTGGTAAGAGCTGTTGTTTCACCTGCTTGCTGATATATGGGTAAAAGACGCAAATCTGTTGTTGGTTCTCGTGGGTAGAACGTCGTTTGTCTATCAATGTTTTTTAGTAGAGCTAAGGTAACATCTATATTTTTTAGCGTATCGTCTGATAGTTCAATTATGTTTCTTTCAGCTAGATTGTAGAAACAACCTGGACAATCTTGATTGCATGCTGATGGAACCAAAAGATCTGCGCGCGTTACGCCAGATCGGCTTTCTATTGAGTTACGTAGATCTTCAATATCAAAAAGTCCCGTCGCTTGCTGAATTTGTTCGCCTATCGTTCCGGTTTGTTTGATAAATGTAGAGAATCGCTCCCTTGCTGGTAATTGTTCTTTTGACATATATGGTTAGAATGAAACATTTGTTGCAATAAACGTATCCTTGTTCTTAAAGTAATATTTTTTAAATTCAATCAGACGCGTTATTCCTTCTGATAATATTTTTGTATTTCTAGCAAATGTGATGCGTAACCAAAACCCAAGCTTTGGATTGTTTTCCCATTGCTTTTGCGTTAAACCGAAGCAAGGAGAAAATTCTATCTTCACGCCTGTCGTCAGATAGAGATTGAGCATAAAATCAAAATAGTTGCAGTTTTTTGGAAAGCGAATTTTTACAAATGTATTAAATGCTGTTTGTTTCGGGAGAGCGAGTTCTATTTCATTAATTAGTAACGACAGAGAGAGATTATAGAGACATGAATAGCTGTTTAGCAGCTGAGTTCGGTAGGATATATACGATAGAAAGATTTTCTTTAATTCGTTTATATTATTTTTTTGTATTGTTTCATTTTTGGGGAAGGTTTTTAGAGTCTGAGTTATGCTCTGGCGAATTGTACCTTTTGTCACTATTTGTTTATTTGTGACAGACCACATAAATGCATCAAGTGATAGAATTCCTGAAAATGTAGATGCAACTGGAAAACATTGTCTTTGTTGTGATACCACGCTTATCGCATCAATGATTGTTCTGTTTTTTGAAAAAACATAGCCTATGCGTAAACCCGGTAAATTTTTTGTTTTTGAGAATCCTTTTACGATGACAAGATTTTTTGCATTTTTGGGAAGAACAGTGTCCATGTATGCATATGTTTGTCCTGAAAAAATCAATTCACCGAATAGTTCATCAACCATGAGAAGAATATTTTGTTTTGTGCAGATTGTATACAATTTCAGTACATCTGCTATTTGATAGATTTCACCACCTGGGTTCGTCGGATTTGTTATAACGATGAGTTTTGTTTTTGCAGAAATTGCTTTAATAATCTCGTTTATATCAATAAAACTCGGATTTTGTTTTGTTGGAATACCATAGACCTCTTTCATTCGCATTCCGAAATATTTCGCGGTAAACGCATAGAGGTAGTAATTCGGTGTACTAATTATCACTTCACATGTAGGATTTGTTTGGTTTACATATTCAAATAAGCTGGTAATTGCTCCTGTAGAGCCTTCAGTGAGGCAAATATCATCTGCTTCATACTTCGTCGTACAAAATGGTTTATTTGATTCCATATAAGCGAGTGCTTCACGCGCCTCCACGTTTCCTTTTGCCGTTGTATATTCTCTGTAGTAGCGGTCATTCACGAGATCATTTACGAGCTGATTTTTGTATCCTTCCCAACAGGGTATATCGGATGTTCCTGATGACAATTCATAAGCAGATGGTATCCCATTTGTTTTGAGAATTGCCTCCAATTCTTTGGAATTATATATTTTTCTGCGCACAGTATTGAAGTCACATGATGCATCTCTTAGGTTAATTTTTTTTCCAAAGAGAATAGCTTGTATACGACTATTGGATTGTTTGTTTGGTATGAATAGTCTTTTCATATTTGTTTGTCATACGATACGTTTAATACAGGGTATTTCGTACGATTTCCTAAATCTTTTTCGGCGTAGAGCGTCGAAAAGATGATTAATCGTTTTAACCCTTCAATTAAATCATTTCTGCTACATGCATAGGTTATACGCATCCACACACCCAGATTTTGATCCCAAACTTTTTGACTCATACCGAAGCATGGTCCTACCTGCGTATATGTTGCTGCAGCAAACATGAGTTTTGCTGCGAAATCCATATTGTTTGTTCCAAGGGGTATTCCTTTTGGCCGAACAAATGTGTTGTATGCTGCTGTGTCCGGTGACCATCCAATGAGTGAGGGAGACAGGACAGCTCTCACGATTTCTAGATTTCCTTTATAAAATTCTAGCGTTTGTGTATTCCATGCATCCCATTGGCGATATAGTGATGTAAAATCTTCTTTTTCAAAATATGAATTACTTGCCAGCACTTTTTGAATAATTGATCGCAAAGAACTTCTTGGAGAACTTTTTTGTATCATCTTAACGGTACGAGCTAATCCCTCAAAAAGGACAAGAGGTTCGAGAGTGAGTCGGGGATTGCATCGCCGTGCTAAGGTGATTTTGTTTAACGCTTCCACCATATCTGTATTTGTTGTTGCTAAAAATCCGATTCGTTCTCCTGGAAAATTTCTGCTTTTGGACAAACCGTCCACCACGACAATTCTGTCTAATGCATTGATGGAATTAGCTATTTGCAAAAGCTTCGTACTTCCTTGTGCATTTTCTTCGAACGTCAGGCTTTCAAAAAGCGTGTCTATAAGAACAATCATATTTCTTTCTTTCGCAAGGGAAAGAATATTGGTCAATTCTTGCTCTGAATAGGTCTCACCATTTGGATTATTTGGTAATGTGAGCACGAGCAACTTAGCATTAGGAGGAAGTGATGCAGCAATTTCTATTGCAGTTGGTAAAAATTTTGTTTCACCGGTATTTTGAATAGGGTTTGTGACCAAACGGTCAATTTTCAGTCCTTTTTGTTCAGCAGAGAAACTTCCCGTATAATATGATAATCCTAGGAAAATGACTAGTGAATTAGGATTAATCATGCGTTGCGCTTCCATAACAAGATCAATTGCCTCTGTAGCGCCTTCAGTGAGAAATACTTCATTGGGGGAAAAATATTGTTTTTCGGGATCAATTTGAGCTCCCATGATTCGCGCTATGCCTTCTCGAATAGTATTCGTTCCACCCGGTGCTGTGTAATTGAGTGATGCATTTGGATTTGTAATGCCGCGCTGTATAAGCCTCGAATATATTGGTGATGCTACGGTATATCCTATTCCTGGAGCAAGCTTCATTTTATTTGGTTGAGTTACCCAATTGTCGTCAAGAAGTTGTGCTTGCTCATTAAATGATTTTACAGACGCATCTACTCGACTTCCATTTATGACGTTTTCAGTACCGAAATATGCTCCAGCCGCAGTAATAGTAACGTTTGCAAGAGGATCAGCCGCAATTTCATTCTCTGTTGTTTCAATTTGACGGTCAACAAATCCGTTTGTAAACACGTTAAAAAATGCGCCAGAATATGTCTTTTGCGCTCGTTGTACAGCATCGACCGCTTGAATAATTGTTTGTTGCCAATCGGTTTTGTTTGCTTCTACTATGTTTGAATATCGTAAAGTTTCCATATATTATATAAAAAAGTAATTAAATACGTTTGTGTTACCATTTGTGTTCATCACACGAAAAAACACCCCTGCGGGTGGAAGCAATGAGAAAAAAATTGTTAGAAGGAGAATATTCTCAGCACATCTGCCCGCACGAGTTAGCAGGTATGATGAAAGAGGGAAGCACTAGAAGAAACCGCACACAGTGTGGCGGTTGAGAAGAAAGTTTTTAAACTGATAATTGTTTTACAAGATTTCATACAGGTTCCAATATGTTAGTATGTTAACACGCTAATACGCATCTGTCAAGGGGGCAAGGAAGGATGGGAAGGAAAGTTATAAAGTTCGTAAAGCCTGCCTGCCTTAGGAAGGTTATTGAGTTATATAGTTTGAAATTATCAATTATCAATTATCAACTAACAATTAGGAAGTAACCAGGAACCAGGAACGAAGAACGAAGAACTACCATTTGTCATTTTTCATTTATCATTTGTCATTCTCTTCAGTACAGCTTGGTACCCTCCGCATCCTTCGTGGAGCCAATGGGCGACACGCGCGACAGTGGTTGTGGATACTTTGAGTTTTTTTGCTATTTCTAGATACGGTTTGCCTTTTGCAAGCATGAGTACCATTTGCCAGCGGTTAGCAAATTCTTTCAGTTCTGAAATGGTGAGGAGGTCGCGGAAAAAATTTGCAGCTTCGTCAGGGTTTTTGAGGGAAAGAATTGCTTGATAGAGTTCTTTCATTTCTCGCGTAGGATAATCGCTTGTCGTTGCCATATATTTGTTACACAACTGGCTGATAGGGAGGGGCAACATGTTTTTCTAATTTAGTTATTCTTCCTTCGTGATTATCAAGTTGATCAGATGATTTGGCATGTTGTTCGGTGAGTAATTCTACCGACTCTCTCATTGTTTTTAATTCACCCATAATTTCGTCCATTTTTGAGAAGAACTCTTCTTTCGTTGGGAGAAACTTAATTTTTTCATCAAGCTTTTCATCCAGCTTCTCATCAAGCTTTTCGTCAATTATTTTTTCAATTTTCAAGAGATCCTGAAACGTTAGCATATATGTGTACTGTACTACGATGAACTTCGGCGTGTCAATCGATACGAACAATGTTATGGTGTAGGAAGTGTTGTGGTTTTCGTGGTCGGTTTGACCGTGGGCTTCATTGTTGTTTTCGTTGTCGGTGTGCCACTCACAGATGCTGTTTCTACAGCGGGAGTAGGGAGTGCTATTTCTGGTGCACCGAATTGATTCAAATCGACGATGCGAAGTGCACTTATTCGATTTTCTTTTTTTGGTACCAGAGAGCCAATGATGTGTACGGTATCGCCAATCAATAATTTAGAAAATCCGCCCTTTTCTGTTGTTTTTCCATTCCAGAGTGACGTCTTTGTCACAGTTTCAAAATCAACGGTATATGTTTTTCCTTCAGGTGTTTTAATATCAAATGAGTAGTCCGTTTTATTTACCGCTTGGATGATACCGCTTATTTTAATAGGTTCAACATTGTGGATGAAAATAATTTTTGCTTTCAGTAACTCAAGCGTTGTATCGTATTCGCCAAATACAGTGACGACATCATTTTTGGCAAGATCTTCCTGTTTCAATTCCGTGCGTTTTCCTTTGAGGTTTTGAAATACGGTAATATCATCAGTAAATTCAATTTTCAGATTTTTTGTTTTTGTTTCGATACTAAATGTGGAAATACTGACAGCGGTAATGGTGCCATATACTCCCATGCGTTGAGTTTGTCGAAGTTCTGCAACTTTCGTGGCTAAGCGGTCTTTTAACTCTTCAATCTGTTTCGTTTTATCTATCGTTGGAATTGGCATCTTTGTTGCTGTAGCAGTTGCATCCGTTTGTGCAACGACTGGTGTGACGCATATCCAAAGAAAAAATAGAATAGAAAATATTCGTACGTATTTCATAGGGTTACCATTGTTCCGGTGTATAGTATATGGTCACTGTTTTTTGTGTTGGAATACCTTCTGTATAGCTCGTCACGAGGATGTCGTTTTTGCCTTCAGAAAGCGTGATTTTTCCTGCATACATACCTTCATCATTTGCAGTTACCGTGATGTCTTCGATCGTATTTTGTATGACGACAATTGATTGTTTTTTTGTTTTTCCTGAGACGAGTAATGTATTTCCGGATTCAATAGCATCTGCAATTGGACTATCAATAGTAAATTCTTCTGTTGCAGTGAGAGAGACGGTTGGTGTCGGCGTGATGGTTTCCTTTTTGCCCCACGATGGGAAAGAAAAATTTGGAAGTTTCCAGGAAATGGCTGAAAATTTCGGGAGAGAGATGGTAGGTATACTTTTGGCGATCGATGGGCCGATGAGGATTATGCCCGTCAATACGAGCCCAATGCCAAGTCCAATCACAGTAGCCAATATGGCATCTTTATTCATGTGTTGCTAAGCATACACGAGACATGATATATAATGCAAGATATG
>Ga0209373_10005004_pt1 | contig 11104 bp, 5 predicted proteins | sample Higcelweek5metaG_FD_187173 | JGI IMG/M metagenome (GOLD analysis project Ga0209373, IMG submission 187173) | Freshwater pond sediment microbial communities from the University of Edinburgh, under environmental carbon perturbations - High... | ecosystem: Environmental > Aquatic > Freshwater >... | reverse complement strand
TGGCTTAGACCCCAATATAGATTTAATAGAAGAAATAGCTGGTCACATAATCTCAACTCATAAAAAATCGAAATCACTTTTCTTAAATTTCAATTATACCAGTCTGATAAAGAGTTATATCTCAACCAATGATATTCTGATAAATATTCATGGAGAATTAGACAATCCAGAACAGATTATTTTTGGTTATGGAGATGAAATGAATCCATTCTACTCAAATTTGGAAAACATAAACCGAAATGAATTTCTACAGAATTTTAAATCGTTCGGATATTCCAAATCAGACAATTATCAGCGCCTAATAAATTTTGTTGATTTTGAGGATTTCGAAATACGCATACTGGGCCATTCCTGTGGAATATCTGATAAAGTACTTTTAAATACCTTGTTTGGGCATAGAAATTGTTCAAAGATCAGGGTTTATTACCATCAAATGAGCAATATGAAAGATGATTATTTTGAGAAATCAATGGAGATTTCCAGGCATTTCTCAGCATCAGACAAACAATCAATGCGAATAAAATTGGTTCCAAAAAGTGAGTCTGTACCATTAATTTCTTATAAAAACATGTAATCTCCTCTGCAGATCAGTCATTTAAAGATTCTAGTCAACGAATCCCATCAATTTCCTAATGACTATTGGCTAATGACTAATTTCTTTTCCCAAAAACCTTCTTTAGCAAATCAGTAACCCGTGCGTTCACATTGGTGCGGATCTCTTTTTCCTGATCGGCTACCTTAATGAATGCCCCGCGTAATGCCTGATGGGTCACATATTCATCGAGCGAAACATTTACCGGGCTTACTTGCAGTAACTTTCCGGCAAATGAGTTGGCAAACGAATTCCATTTTCCTGTAAGTTCGTTCCATGTCTTTTGTGCTGAAACCCCGGCAACGATTGGTTTGCTCAACGATTTTTGCATAACCGGTTGGTAAAGGCTGAAAAGTTGGTCATAAGTTTTCTGTTTCAGGTAATGGGTTGCTGAGGTATCGGCGCCGTTGAGTATCCCCCAGGCATCGGCAATAGTCATCGAAGTGATGGCATCTTTGAAAATGGGTGCAGCTTGTTTGGCGGCATCTTCAGCCGAACGATTGATCTGCGTAATCACATCGTTGATTAATTTGTCCAATCCGGGAACTTTCTGTGCATATTTCACTACTTCGGCTGTTTGAGGGGGCAGATTGATTTTGATGGCTTGATCGAGCAGGTAACCATTCAGTTTCCCGATACGGGTACAAGCGGTATCGGTTCCCACCTTCAACGCCTCCTTTAAACCATTGGCAACTTCAGTTGTTGTTAATGGTTGATCGGTTTGAATATATGAATTCGCGGTTTGAAGCAAAATATCGCACGATGTAAATAGTAATGAAGAGAATATTACGGATATAAAAACAATTTTTCTAACCATAAACAAGTTGTTTTAAAATTGAAATATTTAATACTAAACAAAAAAACAAATAAATATTTGAAGGGTTGTAATTAAAACTGCATTTTTGATACATATTGACAAATATATTTGATTGTTTTTACTGGCAACAGAAAAACCCGCTAAACTTCTAAAGAAAATAAAATGAGTAAATTATTCATGTTTATAGCTGCGATTCTTGTAGCAATGATCGCAAAATTCAGTTTTGCCCAAACAGGTCTTTTACAGCCTGTTCCTACCGATCCTGAGATTCGATATGGGGTTTTGGACAATGGCATGACCTATTACATCAGGCATAACGAAGAGCCAAAGGAGAGGGCAAGTTTTTACATCATCCAGAATGTAGGGGCGCTACTCGAAGAGGATAACCAGAATGGGCTGGCCCACTTCCTCGAACACATGGCATTCAATGGAACAGAGCATTTCGAAGGAAAAGGGATTTTAAATACCCTCGAAAAACACGGAGTTAAATTCGGTAATAACATCAACGCCTTCACTGCCTTCACCGAAACAGTTTATAATATGAGTGAAGTACCCACCACCCATGCAGGATTGGTTGATACTTGTTTGCTTGTATTGCACGACTGGTCTCACTTCCTTTCGCTTACCGACAAGGAGATTAATTTAGAACGGGGAGTTATTACGGAAGAGTGGCGTACCCGCCGGAATGCCAGTTTCCGAATGCGCAGCCAGTGGTTTCCGGTATTGTTTAAAGGGTCGAAATATGCCGTCCGCGACGTGATTGGTGATACAACCGTTATCAAGTATTTCGAACCCGAAACGTTACGAAATTTCTATCATGATTGGTATCGGACAAATTTGCAAGCCATTTCCATTGTAGGCGATATCGATGTAAACGAAGTTGAAGCAAAGATAAAAGAACGTTTTTCGGCCATCCCTTCCGTTCAAAATCCAAAACAAAAACCCGATTTCACTATACCCCATCATGATGAAACCTACTTTGTGCTGGCTACCGATAAAGAGGCCACACAGTCGCAAATCACGATGTACATTTTGAATGAAAACGAAGATGGCAAACCCAAAGATCTGAATTATCTGCGAGAAGGTTACATCGAAACCCTTTATGGCATGATGACTGACATGCGAATTCAGGAACTGATGCAAAAAGGTGTTCCTCCTTTTGTGAATGGTTATACCCAGAAAAGCGACTTTGTTAGGGGTTACGATACCTATGTTATTGGTGCTGCCGCCAATCCGAACGAAGAGGCCAAAGCGCTTGAAGCCATCATGATTCAAACTGAAAAAGTAAAACGGTTTGGATTCCTCAACAGCGAGCTTGAAAGGGCTAAAGCCAATTATCTGATCAATCTCGAAAGCCAATACAAACAAAAGGATAAAATCAATAACGACAGCTATTGCAGCGATATCAGTTCCAGTTTTCTTACAAAAGAACCAAATCCCGGTATCGATTTTATGTATGCTTTTGCCAATCAGATCATCCCAACCATTACGGTTGAAGAGGTATCAGCCAAAGCGAAAGAATGGATCAAAGAATCAGATCGTACTATTGTAATAACAGGCCCATCAGAAGGAGTAACACACATTGGCGAAAAAGAGGCAAAAGATATCATTGCCAAAGTAGAGTCGATGGAAATTGAACCGTACACGGATGCTGCTTCTTCAGCATCGCTGATTAGCGGAGAGTTGAAAGGTTCAAAAATAAAATCGGAAAAGAAGTTGGATGAATTCAATGCCGTTGAATGGACACTAGATAATAACGTGAAGGTCGTTTACCGTTTTGCCGATTACGAAAAAGATGAAGTTACATTGATGGCTTACAGCAAAGGGGGCACATCGCTTTGGGATAACCAGTATGTTCCTTCGTTGGCAATGGCTGGCGATTTTATTGAGTCTTTTGGCGTAGGTGATTTCGATGCCATCACGCTTCAGAAAATGTTGGCGGGTAAAAAGGTTTCCATTTCGCCAATGCTTGATGATTTGACTGAAGGGTTTAAAGGCTCATCATCACCAAACGATTTTGAAACCATGATGCAGCTAACCTATCTTTTTTTTGAAAAACCACGCTTTGATAAAGAAGCATACGACGCGCTGATGTCGCGCTACATAGCTTATGTGGCCAATATGGAAAAAGATCCGCGTAAGGCCATGCAGGATTCGCTGTTGTTCATCTCTTCAGATCACAATCCACGGGTAAGGAGCATTAGTACAAAATTCCTCCAGGATGTCCGTTTTGATGATATTGAAAAAATTTACCTCGACAGGATGCAGGATGCAGGCGACTTTACCTTCTTTATCGTCGGAAATATTGCTGAAGATAGTGTGAAAGCAATGGTTGGAAAATATCTTGGTTCACTTGCCGATACCAAACGGGAGGAAACATGGAAAGACCGGGGCGTACGAACACCCGACGGAAAAACCACGAAAGTAATCCCTATTGCGCTTACAACTCCAAAGGCAAACGTGAATGTGATTTATACTAATGAAATAGAATTCAATCAAAAAAACCGTTTGGCCCTCGATGTACTGAAAAGCATTCTCGATTTGCGCTATACTGAAACCGTTCGTGAAGATGAAGGGGGAACTTATGGCGTACGCATTGGTTCAAGCCTTGCTCAATTTCCGGTAAGCAGAGGTTCATTAAAAATGAGCTTTGATTGCGATCCGTTAAGGGCTGAAACTTTGAAAGCCATCATTTATCGCGAAATTGATAAGATCATAAACGAAGGTCCAACGGCTGTTGATTTTGACAAGACAATAAAAAATAAGTTGAAAGACAGAGAGCAATCGCGTGAACACAATAATTTCTGGCTAGGTTCTCTTTATGGTTTCTACTATTCAGGTATTAATACTGCCAGCAAAACGAACTATGAAGACATCCTAAATTCGATGACACTAAAAGACATTCAAGATTTTGCAAAGAAATTTTTTGCAGAACCCGATTTGATAGATATCGTTTTTGTACCAAAATCAGAATAATAATTTTTCCTTTCATAGAGGCTGTCCAAGAAAATTGGACAGCTTTTTTTTTGATGTTTTTTAAGCCTTTAAGTCAGCCACATGACTCTTAGCCCTCGCATGTCTAACCGTAAGGATTGCAATTAGTATAAATGCCAAAATAACAATTCCCAATGGAATTGGCACCGATGATGTATCGGTAATTATCAATTGCAAGGTATCCCCTTTTCCAACATTATAGTCAGCCAAGACTATTGTGTCTTCCAGAATTTTATCAGCAAACATTAATGTTTGTTGTTCAACAGGTATACCTATTTGGTCAAAAATTTTCCCTTTTATATCTACAATTAAATCAGTAGGTTCAACATCTAAAGAAATCGTAGACCCTGATGTTCTTTCCACGGAAATTTCCATCGAGAAAGTGTTGGCGCAAAAAATAAATAACATTAAGAAAGTTAAGAAAACCTTTTTCCGCGGGTTTGAATTTATCATGGTTATTTGCTTTTATTTCTAATATTACCAGAGAATGCAACAAACGTAATTAAACTTTTAATTTTGTTAATTAAAGAATGAAAATAATCTTTTAGTCCATGACTTGTTTTAAAAGTTCCATTATGTAAAAAAATTTGCCGGTGATGTAAAATAAATATACATCAAAACGAGAAAACCTTATATCAACAAATTGATTTTGTTCTATTTGCTAAATTGGCATAGTGGTTGTGTCAAAAATATTTACAATTAATTTAAATACTGAAAAAAAGTAAGCAATCATGTAACTTTTAATTTGAAGAGTCGTCATAGGGAAAATAGCCTAAACCGAGGGAACAAAACACAATTAAATTTTAAATGGGAACAAAACACAAACTTATCTTACTGGTAGCTATATTTCTTTGTGCTTCAGCCTTTGGACAACAAATCCAGAAAAAAAAGGTATCGGTTTCCAGGATCAATGAATCCATAAAAATAGACGGGATTCTCGACGAAACAGTTTATCAGAGTGGAGAAAAAGCCACCGATTTTGTGCAACTACAGCCATACAACGGCAAGCCATCGTACAAGCCAACTGAAGTGCAAATTTTCTACGACGATAATGCCATCTATGTTGGCGCCATGCTGTATGACGATCCCGACAGCATTCAAAGTTACATTACAACCCGCGACAACTTGGGGGTTTCAGACTATTTCGACTTTTTTATCGACCCAAATAACGAAGGACTTACCGGATATGAATTTATTGTTACACCGGCCAATAGTCAATGCGATTTGAAAGCTGTAAAAAACAGTGATGGCGATAATGAAGATTCAAGTTGGGATGCAGTATGGCAAAGTGCGACCAATATAAATGAAAAGGGGTGGAGCGTTGAATTCAGGATCCCCTATTCTGCCCTTCGTTTCCCCGCGAAAGAAGAACCTGTATGGGGATTGAACTTCTTCAGGCGGATCAGGCGTTACAATTCGAACAACTCATGGAATTTGGTTAATGCCGAAATTTCGGGTTTCATTCAGCAAACAGGTGAACTGCATGGTTTGAAAAATATCAAATCGCCTGTTCGCCTGTCAGTTTCGCCATATATTGCCACTTATGCTGAACACCAAACGGACAAGTCGGGGGTAGATTTTCTCTTTAAGGGCGGAGTTGACGTAAAGTATGGACTGAGCGAGAGTCATACCCTCGATATGATGCTAATCCCCGATTTCGGCCAAATACAGTCGGATGACGAACAGCTAAACCTTAGCCCTTATGAGATTCAATACGATGAAAAAAGACAGTTTTTTGTTGAAGGAACCGAGCTTTTTAACCGGGTTGGCATCTTCTATTCCCGAAGAATTGGAGGTAAACCAATATTTGGCGACATCGAAGATTCAGAATTGAAGGCCAGTGAAAAAATAACCTATAACCCAACAACAACCCAGTTGGTAAATGCAACGAAAATTTCGGGACGCGATAAAAACGGGTGGGGTATTGGGTTTCTGAATGCCATGTCACTTCCCAGTAAAGCTGAAATTACCGATACTATTACAGGCAGCACTCGTCAATTGGTTGCTCAACCATTTACAAATTATAATGTCATGGTGGTTGAAAAAGCCATGAAAAACAACTCGTACGTTAGCCTGATTAACACCAACCTAACAATGGCCAACAATCCTTACAGGGCAAATGTTACCGGAACAGAATTCCAACTGAAAAATAAAAACCAAACCTATCAGCTTACCGGTGCGGGTGCAATGAGCTATCGCAGTCAAGCTGATGACCAAACAGGGTATGGGTATAAACTGGGCGTTAAGAAAATAAAAGGGAAATTTCGGTTTTTGTATGATCGGATGGCCATTAACAGCACATACGACCCAAACGATATGGGATATATTCAACGCAACAACGAAATCAGCGACGATGAACAGATTAGTTACAATTTGCACGACCCCTTCTGGATCTTTAAAAATTGGTATATCCACGTTAGAAACGAAAACACGATGCTCTTTTCTCCAAACAAAGAGGTTGAAAACCAATTGAGATTTTGGACAGAAGCTACGTTTAAAAACGACTGCTGGGCTGGTCTCTTTTTCGGACATAGCTTTGGTGTACACGATTATTACGAAACGCGTGTAGAGAACCGGTTTTACAAAAGTCCTTCATACAATATGTACGAAATCAACTTTCAAACCAATTCAGACAAGAAGCTTTCATGGTATCTCTGTGCCGGAAATTATATCAGTGCCATTAAAACCGATTATGGGTTTTGGGGCAATTCCAACATCTGGTGGAAAGCTACCCAACGGTTCAACATTCAATACAATATTTCGACCAACCAAGATTTTGGAAATCATGGTTATGTAGATGACATCAACCGCGATTCGGTATTTTTTGGGGGATTCGATCGACACACATTAGTTAATACAATAACTGCGAGTTATGCCTTCAATACAAAAATGAAGATCGATTTCAGGGGAAGGCATTACTGGTCGTGGGCCGATTACAGTTCCTATTTTTTCCTGAATCCCGATGGTTCGTTAAAACCCTATCCGGAATACAGCGAAAATGAAGATGTGAATTTCAACGCTTTCAACATCGACATGACCTTCAAATGGGAATTTGCACCGGGCAGTGAACTTTCGTTGGTTTGGAAAAATGCGATTTATACCGAAGACAAAAACATGAACATGAAATTCGGGAAGAACCTGAATGAAACGTTGAAATCTGATCAGTCAAACAGTCTTTCGTTGAAAATTCTTTACTACATCGACTACAACAGTTTGAAAAAGAAAGGATAGTCCTTGTTTTTCCATCATTCCATCATTCCACCTTTCCATCATTCCATCATTCCTTTTTATTTTGCAACACCAAATCTTGTCTGATGGCTTTACAAGTAGATTCTTACAGTTTTTACCCGATGGTTCTCAAAAAAAAGATATATTTGCCGTTCAGTAAAAAATCTCGTAAAAGAATTAACAAAATTTAAAAACAGATGCAGAATAAAGGTGTAATAAGGCTATTTGCTATTTTGCTGGCCTTAGTATGTTTATATCAATTGTCGTTTACCCTGGTTTCTCGAAATGTTGAGAAAAAAGCGGCGAAGTTCGCTAAGGGTAACCAAGTAAAACAAGATCATTACCTCGACTCCATTTCAAGTGAAACGGTCTACAACTTTTTAGGAATCCGTAAATACTCCTACAAAGATGTCCAGCAAAGGGAAATCCAACTTGGACTTGACCTGAAGGGCGGTATGAACGTAACCCTTGAAATTTCGGTTGTTGATTTGATCAAATCAATGGCGAACTTCAGCAAGGATCCAACATTCAATGCCGCCATTCAAAAAGCGCAGGAGTACCAGAAAAACAGTCAGAGCGACTTTGTAACCCTCTTTGGGGAAGCTTATGAAGAGATCGACCCAAATGCAAAATTGGCCGGTATCTTTTTGACACCTGAGTTGAAAGATAAGATTACGTTCAATTCAACCAACGCTGAAGTATTGAAAGTTATTCAAACGGAAGCCGATGCGGCTATTGATAACTCGTATAATATTTTAAGTTCACGTATCGACCGTTTTGGTGTGGTTTCGCCCAACATTCAAAAATTGGCGCAACGTGGCCGTATCTTGGTTGAGTTACCCGGTGTGAAAGATAAAGAACGTGTACGTAAACTGTTACAGGGAACCGCAGCGCTTGAATTCTGGGAAACTTTTGAAAACCAGGAAATATATCCATACCTGCTCGAAGCCAATAAGATTATCAGCGAAATGAATAAGGCTTCAAAAAGTACGGTTGCGAAAGTTGAATCGACTAAAAGTGTTACTGATTCATCAAAAACTGATGAGTTGTCGCTACTTGATGAACTTGAAACATCGAAAAAAGAAACTACAACTTCAGCCGATAAAGCTTCAGAAATTTCAGGCGATTATCCTCTGTTTTCGGTATTAACACCCAACTCGAACAAAGAAGGACAATTGTTCCCTGGCCCTGCCATTGGGTTCACCCATTTCAAAGACACTTCAATTGTAAATAAATATTTTAACCTGCCTCAGGTAAAAGCTGCATTGCCACGTGACCTCAAACTTGCATGGCAATTGAAACCTTTCGACGAAAAAGGTAATTTCTACCAATTGGTCGCTTTAAAAGTTACAACTCGCGACGGACAAGCGCCACTCGATGGCGATGTGATTACCGATGCTCAACAAGATTTCGGACAAAGCCAAGCTTCTGCCGAAGTAAACATGAACATGGACAGCGAAGGCTCCAAGATATGGGCCCGCATGACCAAAGACAACCTTGGAAAATCGATTGCCATTGTTCTCGATGGATATGTTGCGTCATACCCAACTGTTCAATCTGAAATTACAGGCGGGCGTTCTAATATCACTGGTAATTTTACCGTTGAAGAGGCAAAGGACTTGGCAAACATGCTCAAGTCGGGTAAAATGCCTGCTCCGGCAAACATTGTTGAAGAAAGTGTTGTCGGTCCAACCCTCGGTAAAGAATCAATCAATGCCGGTTTGTGGTCGTTTATCATTGCTTTCTTGTTGGTTCTCGGCTTCATGATGCTGATGTACAGCAATCAGGCTGGCTCCATTGCCAATGTGGCACTTATCTGTAACCTTTTCTTCCTGATGGGGGTACTTGCATCGTTTGGCGCGGTATTAACCTTGCCTGGTATTGCCGGTATCGTGCTGACCATGGGTATGGCGGTAGATGCCAACGTTCTGATTTATGAACGAATCCAGGAGGAAATGCGTGGAGGCAAAGGTTTAAAATTAGCTGTAAAAGACGGTTTTGGAAATGCATTGTCTGCCATTATCGACGGACAGTTAACCACACTGATTGTAGGTATTGTACTCTACATTTTTGGTTCAGGCCCAATCAAAGGGTTCGCTACCACACTTATTATTGGTATTTTAACCTCGCTGTTTACATCCATTTATATCAGCCGCCTCGTCGTTGAATTCTTCCTCGATAAGGATAAGGATATCAAATTCATAACCAAATTTGCCAAAAAGATACTTCAAGGCACCAACTTCAAGTTTGTTGACAAACGCAAGTATTCCTATTGGATTTCAGGGATTTTAGTTGGCGCTTCACTGCTTTCAATCGCAGTTAAGGGATTCGATTTTGGCATCGACTTCAAAGGAGGCCGCACGTATGTCATTGAATTCAAACAACCGGTAAAAGTTGCCGATGTATCAAACATGCTGGCTGGTCAATTTGGTTCGGCCCCCGAGGTAAAAACCTTTGGAACCGACAACACCGTGCGTATTACATCCGACTACAAAATCAATGAAAGTAACACTACGATTGATACCGAGATTGAAAACATGATCTATACCGGGTTGAAACCTCTTATCGGTGATGTTAGCAAGGAGAACTTTACCCAAGACTATATCAAAAGTTCGAACAAGGTTGGACCAACCATTTCCGACGATATTCAGAAAGATGCCCTTATAGCTATTTTCTTCGCGTTGGTTGGAATATTCCTTTACATTCTTGTTCGTTTCAGAAACTGGAGGTTTGGATTGGGTGGTACGGTTGCTTTGACCCATGACTCGATTATCGTTTTGGGTATTTTCTCGGCATTCAGTGGCATATTACCATTCTCGCTCGAAATTGACCAGGCATTTGTGGCGGCTATCCTTACGGTAATTGGATACTCCATCAACGATACGGTGATCATTTTCGACCGTATCCGTGAGTACCTCCATCTGCACCCGAAATTACGGATGGAAGACAATATGGACAATGCCATCAACCATACCTTACGTCGTACGTTAAACACATCATCAACCGTATTGGTGGTATTGTTAGCGATTCTCCTTTTCGGTGGCGCTACTATCAGAGGTTTCTCCTTTGCAATGCTTATTGGTGTTGTTGTTGGTACTTACTCTTCAGTATTTGTTGCTACTCCAATTGCATACGATGCCCAACAAGCTTCTGACAGGCGTAAATTAAAAAGAGGTTAATTCATCTTATTACGAGATACAATCAAAGCCCTGCTCCGTAACAACGGAGCAGGGCTTTTTTATTCTAACAAACGCCACCCGATGTTCATCTCCCCTCAACCTGTCAGCGTCCGCAGGACCTGACAGCGTTGCGTCCACAGAACCAGCGTTGCTTCCGCAGGACCTGACAGCGTTGCGTCCTGACAGCGTTGAATAAACTACATTTCCAACCATTTCCCCAACGAATCGAAATCAAATTTCTCATCATGAACTTTTTTGAATTGTACGGAATCGATAAACAGATCGATCACCTCT
>Ga0209373_10005003_pt1 | contig 11105 bp, 8 predicted proteins | sample Higcelweek5metaG_FD_187173 | JGI IMG/M metagenome (GOLD analysis project Ga0209373, IMG submission 187173) | Freshwater pond sediment microbial communities from the University of Edinburgh, under environmental carbon perturbations - High... | ecosystem: Environmental > Aquatic > Freshwater >... | reverse complement strand
ATAACTGATTTACAAAATTGAATATAGAATATTTCATAGCAAAACGTATACATTTCAGGCAGGGCAGAAAAAATGTTTCGCGCCCTGCTGTTCGTATTGCTACTATCGCCATTGCGCTCGGACTGGCAGTGATGATTATTGCTGTGGCAGTTGTAATTGGTTTCAAAAAGGAAATCAGGAATAAAACGATTGGTTTTGGTGGACATGTGCAGATTACAAATTACGATAGCAACAACACTTACGAAACAAATCCTATCAGGGCAGATCAATCTTTATTCGATAAACTGGCTGCCATTGATGGCGTAAAACACGTTCAGGCATTTGCTACCAAACCGGGAATTATTAAAACAAAAACTGAATTTCAGGGAATTGTTCTAAAGGGAATCGACAAGAATTTCGACTGGGATTTTTTTAAATCAAACCTTGTTGAAGGCGATATCCTTCACCTGAAGGCCGATTCGCTCGAAAACAATGTAATCATCTCAAAACATCTGGCCGGATTACTGAACCTGAAACTTGGCGATAGTTTTTTCACTTATTTCCTTCAGGAGCAGGTAAAAGCACGTAAATTCAAGATCACGGGCATTTACTCCACCAATTTTGTGGAATACGACAAATTATTTATCCTCACCGATATACGCCATGTAGAAAAATTAAATGACTGGGATGAGCAGCAATACAGCGGCCTCGAAATTCTGATTGACGACTTCGACAGGCTGGACGAAACAGGAGATGCAGTTCATTCGGTTGCCGGAAATCATATCAATTCGGATGGAAGCGCTTATTTCACGCAAACCATAAAACAAATGAACCCTCAGATTTTTGGCTGGCTCGATTTGCTGGATATGAATGTATGGGTCATCCTTTTTCTGATGCTTGCAGTGGCGGGTTTCAACATGATTTCAGGATTGTTGATACTCATTCTCGAACGAACAAATATGATTGGTATTCTTAAATCGGTGGGATCAACCAACTGGTCGGTTCGGAAAATTTTTCTCTACCATTCGTTTTTCCTTGTGGGGAAAGGAATGTTGTGGGGCAATGTTATCGGGCTTACCTTTTGTGCGGTTCAGTATTTTACAGGCATCGTACCACTCGATCCCGAAGCTTATTATGTAGCCACAGTACCTGTTACATTTAACTGGCTCTATATTTTACTGTTGAATGTTGGCACTTTTGCGGCCTCCATATTTATGATGCTTGGCCCCTCCTACCTGATTACCAAAATAGACCCAGCCAAAATTATCCGATACGAATAACGCTAAACCCTGGCTTCAGGGAACAAACGCAGGTCCGGTAAGTCCGGTTATCTGAAATTAATTTTGGAGAAGCTTGCGTTAATAGCGCAAACGAGAAATAATTTTAAAACAAGCTTGCGGCCCGGCCGATTACGAGAAATGAAATCAAAGGAAGCTTGCGGCCCGGCCGATTATGAGAAATGAATTCAAAACATGCTTTCGGCCCGGCCGATTACGAGAAATAAATTCAAAGCATGCAATCGGCCGGGGCGGAAACGAGAAATAAATTCAAAGCATGCTTTCGGCCGGGGCGGAAACGAGAAATGAATTCAAAGTAAGTTTCCGGCCGGGGCGGAAGCAAAAGCAGATTGATCACCTAACGATAAACAGATCAAAAACACAATACCTTTTCTATTGTTATTTAAGCTGACGCCGCTGTTTGGCAATGCACTAATTCGTTATTTCGATCTCACGTTTACCTACAAAAAAAACAGGTTGCCTTCTAAAAAGACAACCTGTTTTTCTTATCAATCTGGAAAAATTATTTAGCGTACAATTACTTTTGAAGTATTATTGCCTTTGTCCGAAACAGCTTTTACTATCCAGAGTCCTTTGTGCATTTCGAAAACAGTGTCGGCATTCACCATTTTGCTCATCACCAAAGTACCATCCAAACCATAGATATTAACTGAAGTATTGGATTCAATATTTGAAACAATGATCTTATTATCAGCTCCACTGATCCGAACCGAACCAACTGCAGGCGGCGTAACACCATCTATAATATCACCATCGGCAGCTACTAACTGAGCAATCGGATCCCAATCATCAGTACCTTTGGTAAAGTTAAAACATGAAATTGCGGTACCATCAGGCAAAGATGTAGTTGCCAATACCTGCGACCACGAAATTCTGTTGGCAGCATTGTTTTCTCCCGATTCTTCGATGGTTCCATATTCGAAACATCTGTTGGAAGCGCCACCAAGATCGGGCGACCAACCCTGAGGTTGAATCATCGATTTATCTATCGAACCTGTAAAATTAGTTTTGGCAATTGTAGTATTGTAAAACACAACTTCGCTGGTAGTACCCTGCCATGGACGGCCAAACAAACCCGGTTTCGACAACAAGGCCGAAGCTGTTTCGCTATTTGGCATAGCCGATGTAATGTGGCATTCGTACATCAAATATCCACGAACCGAATTTGAAGTTTGTTGGGCAGCAGTAATGTACGACACATCGGTACTGGCTTCGCTTGTATTCATCGCCAAATCGGTTTTATAAGCCACTAAAGTCATACCTCCGAAAATAAAATCAGTTCCGCCCATAAGCGCCCCTTTATAAGCCACAACTCTTGCACCCTCGGCGCCATAGAATGAATCCTGACGGCCAATAACCCGGCATTTATCGAGAACGGTTTTATCAGCGCTCTTGGTAATGGCTATGGCAGCAGCTCTTTCCACAAAACTCTTTGCCTGAACAGCGGTGCTACCTATAGTTACAGGACGGGTACCTTTGCCGCCGGTGGCCCATTCTTTCACTACATCTTCCGATTCTTTTTTGGAAATGTATTGATTAAACGAATTTTCAAAAATAATACCCTTGGCAGTGAAACCCGGATTCATAACCACAACTGTTGCATTCCAATAAGAACCACTTGTTGTGCTTCCGCCCGTATTTACATAGTTGGTCGATCCGTTTTCTTTGTTTACTCTCAATATATCGGCGTTCCATTTTTGGTTCGTTCCCATACTGAAGTAATTGTAGCCGTGTCCGTAGTACGAAGTGATACGAACTGCATTAGGATCAATATCCACACCCTTGTTCGACAAAGCAATACTTGGTGTTGCCGAAGCATTGACCAAAGAAACGCTATCTACGTCGACCACTAACATTTCTTCGTAGTTACCCGGATCAATCATGATTTTAACCCGTTCATTGTTTGGACGAATCATAGCACGCACAGCATCCAATGCTCCATTTACTGTTTGATAGGTTTTATCTGTTCCAACAGTAAGTGTTGCAGCATAAGGCATAGTAGCCATTACCGAAAGGTCGGTAATATAAGTTGTTCCGGCACCGGTAGCAATAGTTACATAAGTAGGCTCAGTTCCCTGATACAAATAGTTGACTGTTTCGTATTTACTGGTACTGCTGCTGGTTGTAATTACTGTGTCGCCACCTGCAATAGAGAATTTGGCGGCATAATAATAAGTAACCGTCAGTTTTTCGCCCAGCTGCATTGGCACCTGAAGACTCGCTTTGTTTTTTAGCACCAAATGACTCTTTGCAATTTCGTTGGTGACATTGCCTGTGAAAAGCAAACCCTTATAAGCAGTGGTGGCAGTTGTAATATTCACATCATCGAAAGGCCATACTTTTACAGGTTTGAATGCTAAATCTTTTGCCACAGCAGCTCCATTCACCGTTAAATTCGAAGTGAGTGCAAGTTCAATAGCTTCAGTATCGAGACCAGTGATTGAGACCGCATAAACTCCATCTCTCAGGTTGATAGCGCTTAAATCTGAAAAGCCATACACATAGCCTGCTTCGTTTTTATTGCTAAAAACCACATTGAGTTTAGCTTTCTGTGCGTCGGTCAGTCCTGTTGTTGTTACACTTACAGGATAAACAGGTTTAGCTACGAAATTAATATCCGCAGATGAGGCTTCTGTAATTGTAATTGTATTGACTGGAATCACACAATCATTTACTCCGGTAGCCGAAATTGTATATTCGCAATTGGGTTCCAGTTTCACTGTGTATGTAGCGCTTGCAGCTGTCACCACAGATTCGGGAACATAAATTTTATTGGCCGATGCTGCAGGAGTATACACAAGCTTCACTTTCGACAGCTGCGCAGCAGTCAACCCGGTGATGGCACCGCTCACAGTATACATTTCCACTTTTTGAATGGCAATCGCATAAGTGATGTCACTCACTACATTAATAGCAGCTCCATTGCTCACAAGATAACCGTTGGCATTCACCAAACTTAAATTGTATTCAAAACCTGCAGGAACTTTGGCGGTATAAACGCCTCCCACAACAGGCGCATTCCACGATTTACCTGCTTTATTGGTGAATTTAATGCTGTAACCAGCGGGAATATCAGCAGCCTGAGTGATATCTACAGTACCCGTTACTTTTACAATGGTAGCATCTTTTCTGAGAATACGATAATAAAATGGTTTTTGCGCCGAATCGTAGATTTTGTAAATGCCGGTATTCTTGGCAACAAACCGGATAAGACCTGCTGATGGGACACTTTCGGTATCGGTTTGTAGACCTACATGTGTACTATCGACAAAATTGATAACACTTCCACCACTCGATTTTATATACAAATACAATTCATCGTCTTCGCTCAGGGCAATGCTGAAAAATCTTGTTACAGCAGCTCCTGCGTTTACATAGAGTGATCCGGTCAAAGTAGTATCGGCGATTGTATTAGGTGCACTATTGGCATCATATCGTGTTAGATTTGTATTCGAAGTTCTTAAACGGTCGTTTAAGCCTCCTTTCCATTTCAGAATTCCTGATGTAAATGTTGCAGGTAAAACCTTACCAGAAGTACCCGCAGCCACATCCGGATACCAGCTATTGATAATGGATTCATTCAACATATTGTTATATTTCTCAGGATCCAGCTGTTCTGCTCCAAAATCCCAAACATCTATCATTGGCGTTTTGGCTTTTTCGTTCACGGCGGACACATAATCAAGGTAAACAGCGCCTGTAGCTTCCAATGTGGCAGTGATAACGGTAGGATCGCCTTTGTAAACAAAACTTGTAGTTTTGCAAGCTTTGGCGGCATCATTTCCCGTAGCAGCTACCGAACCCAACGTAGCGCCATTGGCGTCAGTCAGGTTAAATACTGCTCCGGCTACGCTATACTGACATACTCCAAAATTAAGCGTCGTGTTGCCCGGAACTACAAACTTCAAACTTGTGCCCGTATACATAACAATTCCATGCGATGTATCGTGCCACCAGAACTGATTCGCAGCAACATCAGTATTGCTGTTAATCGTCAAAATGCCATCAGGAGTTACAAATAAAGGATATTTTGTTGTTGTAACTTGTGGAAGCAAACTTCCATTTGCCAAATTATAGGTGTAAGTTGTGCCGAATTCGGGCGTTACTGCTCCCGGTATAATATCAATTTTCGGAACATAGGTTTTCCCTACTCCGAAAGCAATTTTCAGCGTTGTTTTCGCTCCCGTATAAACAAAATCAATAGGCGCATCGCAAACTGCTGTTTTCGACAATTTAGTTTCGGTATAATCACCGTTTTTATCCGATACAGTGATTGTAGAAGTAGCTCCCGAATACTGGCAACCGTAAATTCTGACAGTCACATCTCTTGCTACATCTATTTCGATGTAATTATTGACCTTAAACTCAACGCCATGTTGAGCGCCATTATACAGGTATGGAGAACCTGTTCCTATATAAGACCTGAAAATTCCATAATCGACATCTACCTGTGGGACGGTTTTGTCAGTTGGGATAACACTCCCGTCGCACAAATTAAAACTGTAGTTGATACCCGCCCATGGAGTAAGCACTTTTTCGGCATACATCCAACCCAAACTGAGAAGTATCGCAAAAATTGAGAAGTAAAATCTTTTTTTCATAAAATATGCATTAATGTTAACAAATTGAGATGTTATATCACTGCAAATTTAAGCGAAAGGAATAAGTGGCTTGTGTATTTATTGTTATTTATAGGTACTTAAATTGACAAAAAATTGATATAAAAAAGGTTTATTGATATTGATTGAAAGCAATTGGAGCATATACTTTAAATAATTCAATTCCAACACTTGAAAAAACGAAAAATTTCATCCAAAAATGGTCATGATGTCAGGCAAACTACCACTCTAAAAATATCATTTTATCAACAAAACTCACACTTAAAATTAAATTAAAAACAAAAAACACTTATTTATTTTCTATTTATCATCTTAGCTTAAGTTTATTGTTTTTATAAATCAGATATAAATTCAAATGAGATTATATATATATATTTGTATTCCCAATGCAACATTAAAAAACACAGAGTATGAAATTTACAAAAATGCACGGTACAGGCAATGACTATATATATGTCAACGGTTTAATCGAGACTATTGAAAACCCTGCCGAATTTGCCATTCAATACAGCGATCGACACAAAGGAATAGGATCAGACGGATTAGTAATGATATTAGCATCGGAGAACTGCGATTTCCGTATGCGTATGTTCAATGCCGATGGGTCGGAATCGGAAATGTGTGGCAACGCTTCTCGCTGCATAGGTAAATACGTTTACGACAAAGGATTGACAAACAAAACAACACTTACACTCGAAACGCTAGCCGGCGTTAAAGTACTTCAGCTTTTTATAGGCGCTGATCAGAAGGTCGAAAAAGTAACGGTTGATATGGGCGAGCCTATCCTGGATGCAGCACTGATTCCTGTTACATCCGACAAAAACAGAGTGATGAATGAACCGGTAATTTTCAACTCCGAAATTCAGTATAATATCACCACAGTATCAATGGGTAATCCACATGCTGTAATTTTCACCACCGACATTCTGCAACTCGATTTGCCAAAGATTGGCCCTGTAATTGAAAATGCAACCATCTTTCCACGCCGTACGAACACTGAATTTATTGAAGTTTTAACCAACAACGATGTAAAAATGCGCGTTTGGGAACGAGGTTCGGGCGAGACAATGGCTTGCGGAACAGGAGCATGTGCCTCTGTTGTAGCCGGAGTTCTGAACGGATTGATTTCGCGCCGCACCACTGTGGAGCTACTTGGAGGCGAACTTACTATAGAATGGAAGGAAGAAGATAATCATGTTTACCTCACCGGAGGCGCAACCACTGTATTTGAAGGAGAAATTTGAACCCGCTCTATTGAGCCGGAGCGATTCAAAACAAAAAAACAACACAGAGAAACATTGCGTATAAACACTTTGACAACACATTACAGAAAAAAAATACATAATAAAAAACATATAAAATGGCACTTATCAACGATAATTTTATAAAAATACCTGCAACTTATCTTTTCTCGGAAATAGCCAAAAGAGTAGCCGACCATAAAGCTGCGCACCCCGAAGCTAACATTATAAGAATGGGAATTGGTGACGTGAGCCTTCCCCTACCCGATGCCGCCGTGGATGCAATGATAAAAGCAGCCGAAGAACAGCGTCATGCTGAAACTTTTCGTGGCTACGGCCCCGAGCAAGGTTATGCTTTTTTGCGCGACACCATAGTGCTGAACGATTACAGTTCTAAAGGGATCAATATCGAAGCTGATGAAATTTTCGTAAGCGATGGCGCCAAAAGCGATACAGGTAATATTGGAGATATCTTCAGTATAAATAACCGCGTAGCCATTACCGACCCGAGCTATCCGGTATATGTGGATACCAACGCCATGGGAGGGCGTGCCGGGGAACCAAACGAACAAAATGTGTGGTCGAATCTTGTATATTTACCTTGCAACGCAGCTAACAACTTTGTTCCGGAATTACCTGCCGAAAAAGTCGATATCATTTATTTATGTTATCCGAACAATCCAACAGGCACCACACTTACTAAAGAACAGCTTGCCGTTTGGGTAAAATATGCCAAAGAAAATAATGCAGTTATTTTGTTCGATGCTGCTTATGAAGCATTTATCACCGAAGAAAACGTTCCTCACAGTATTTACGAAATAAAAGGAGCTCAGGAAGTTGCTATCGAATTCCGCAGTTTTTCGAAAACTGCCGGATTTACAGGCACACGTTGTGGATACACGGTTGTACCAAAAGCACTGACTGCCTATTCCGAAACCGGCGAGAAAGTAATGTTGAATAAACTGTGGAACCGCCGACATTCTACAAAGTTCAACGGTACTTCTTATGTGGTTCAGCGGGCTGCCGAAGCTACTTACAGCGTCGAAGGAAAAGAACAGGTAAAAGCACTGATTGCTTTTTATACAGAAAATGCGCGCATCATCCGCGAAGGACTTTTGAAAGCCAACTACACTATATTTGGTGGCGTTAACGCACCTTATGTATGGGCAAAAGCTCCCGAAGGCATGGGCAGCTGGGAATATTTCGACTATTTATTAAAGGAAAAAAACATAGTAACAACACCCGGAGCCGGATTTGGGCTCAGCGGCGAAGGATTTGTTAGATTCTCAGCATTTGGTAGCCGCGAAGCAACAATAGAAGCCATGGAACGAATTGCCAATCAGAAATAATATTGAATGTAGTAAAATTGCATTCACAAACATCCTTATTTATTATCTAAAGAACAGGATCCGAAGTAAACGGATCCTGTTCTTTTTTATAAACAACAACAGACCATTCCAACTGCTGCATTTTAAAACGCTAACTTTAGTGTTCAAAAACATAAATTCCCCAAAAAAACGCTTTACCGCCCCTTTATACCTCTCGCAAGCCACCACAACAAAACAGAATTTGCGTTAAAACAGTGTTATAAAACATATTTTTAATTGACAAAATCCCCATTATGTTTTGTGTTTATTTTCATTTTAAAAGCATATTACCATTTTTAATTTGCAAATGATAGCAAAACTAAAATTATGATTACATATTCATACATCAATAATTATATTTGTATTATTTTGATAGCTTTATTCTTGTTTTATTATCTTTTTGCTTATTTTTGCAATGTTCAATAGACATAAAGAAACAAACAATCAATTTTATGTGTCATTATGAAATTGACAAGCACAAAACAATCATTAATCATTTAAAAAGAAAAATGTATGAAAAAGAGAAAAATTTTCACGATTGCGGTAATCGCTCTACTCGCTACGACAAGTATTAAAGCACAGGAATTTTCGGTAAACACCGACATTGTTAGTTCGTATGTTTGGCGCGGCACCCAATATTCTGGCGTATCCATCCAACCTACACTGCAATTCAGCACGGGTGGTTTTTCAATCGGATCATGGGGTTCGGCCGGATTCGATGGTTTTTTGGAAATGGACTTGTACGCTAAATATGCATTCGACTTTGGATTATCTTTAGGGCTTACCGACTACTACTACCCCGGAAGTGATTATTTTGATTTAAGCAAAGAATCAGGCGCTCACGGATTAGAACTGAATTTAGGATATGCCGTAGGCGGCTTGTCAATTGGAGCAAACTACATATTTAACGAAGCTGGTGATGCCGGCACCGCAGGAGGCGATAAATATTTCGAACTGGGTTATGCATTTAAAAAATTCAGCATTTTTGCAGGCGCAGGCGATGGATGGCATTCGACAACAGGCGATTTCAAATTGGTAAATATCGGTATTAGCTCAACAAAAGAAATTAAAATCACCGACACCTTCTCTATTCCTTTAAAAGCCACAGCTATATTAAATCCCGCAACAGAACAATTCATGCTAGTAGCAGGAATTACACTGTAAGTTAGAGAACAAACAAAGCAACATACACCATAAATATTTTAAAAGCAATAAAATATGAAAAAAATAGAAGCAATAATCAGAAGATCGCAGTTTGAGGAAGTTTCAGCAGCGCTTCACGAAGTAGGTATCGACTTTTTCACCTACTGGGATGTAACCGGCGTAGGCAACGAAAAATCGGGAGCAGTATACAGATCGGTAGTTTATGAAACCAGACTGATAGAAAGACGCACAATCTCGTTCGTCTGTCGCGACAAATTTGTGGAAGCAGCCACAGATGCCATTATCAAATCCGCACAAACCGGAGAAATGGGCGATGGGAAAATATTTATTTCAACGATCGACGAATCAGTACGTATTCGCACCGGCGAAAAAGGACCGGAATCATTATACATAAAAGAATAATAATCTAAAAAATATATACATTATGGATTTAGCAGCATTAGCATCAAGTTTAGACACCTTTTGGATTCTTATCACAGGTGCATTGGTTTTCTTTATGCAAGCAGGATTTGCATTGGTTGAAGCAGGGTTTACCCGATCAAAAAACACAACGAATATCCTTTTTAAAAATCTAATGGATTTTTGTATCGGCACTATAGCTTTCTGGCTTATTGGTTATGGACTTATGTTTGGCTCAGGTAGCGGGTTTATTGGTGGCATCGAACTATTTTCGGAGACCAATCATGCACCAGCCGGCATTCCTAACATGGCATTCTTCTTCTTCCAATTAGTTTTTGCCGCCACCGCAGCAACCATCGTATCAGGCGCAATGGCCGAACGTACAAAGTTTATATCTTATTTGGTTTACAGCGCAGTTATTTCACTTGTCATCTATCCTATTTCAGGTCACTGGATTTGGGGCGGTGGCTGGTTAGCACAAATGGGATTTCACGATTTCGCAGGATCAACGGTGGTTCACTCCGTAGGCGGTTGGTTGTCATTAGTAGGCGCAGCAGTTTTAGGGCCACGTATTGGCAAATATAAAAACGGAAAAATTAATGCAATTCCCGGACATAGCATCACGCTTGGTACATTAGGTGTCTTTTTACTCTGGCTTGGATGGTTCGGTTTTAACCCTGGCTCAACACTAAGCTTATCAAACCCTGAATTGGTTGCTAATATATTTGTTACAACAAATGCTGCAGCAGCAGCGGGAGGTATTGCAACTTTAGCATTTACATGGTTTAAATATGGAAAACCGGGTTTAAGTATGACTTTGAATGGTGTATTGGCAGGATTGGTTGCCATCACAGCAGGTTGTGATACAGTAACTCCTGGAGCAGCCATATTAATAGGATTGATGGCAGGAGTCTTAGTAGTACTTGCAGTTGAACTATTTGACAACGTTATCAAGATAGATGATCCTGTCGGAGCAATTTCAGTACACGGAATCAATGGCGTATTTGGAACATTGATGGTTGGATTTTTTGCACAAGG
>Ga0209373_10005002_pt1 | contig 11107 bp, 8 predicted proteins | sample Higcelweek5metaG_FD_187173 | JGI IMG/M metagenome (GOLD analysis project Ga0209373, IMG submission 187173) | Freshwater pond sediment microbial communities from the University of Edinburgh, under environmental carbon perturbations - High... | ecosystem: Environmental > Aquatic > Freshwater >... | reverse complement strand
CGGATCTGTCGCGGATCCCTCCCGACCTCGAAAAGCTGGCAGTACGAGTCGCCCATTCCTGCGGCATGCCCGATATTATCGATGATCTGGTATTCTCGCCCGGCGCCGGAGCCTCCGGCCGGGCGGCGCTGCTGGCCGGAGCCCCCATTCTGTGCGACTGCAAAATGGTCGCTGAAGGGGTCACCCGAGCCCGTCTGCCCGCCAACAATCCGGTGCTGTGCCCGCTGTCCGATCCCAGCGTCCCTGAGCTGGCCCGCCAACTCGGCACCACCCGCTCGGCGGCCGCCCTGGAATTGTGGCGACCTCATCTCGCCGGGTCGATCGTCGCCATCGGCAATGCCCCCACCGCTTTGTTCCGTCTGCTGGAAATGCTCGACGCCGGCGCCCCGCATCCGGCGCTGATCCTGGGCATTCCGGTCGGCTATGTCGGCGCCGCCGAATCCAAGGACGCCCTGGCCGAAAACAGCCGGGGGGTTCCTTTTGTGATCGTGCGGGGCCGTCGCGGCGGTAGCGCAATGGTCGCGGCCGCCATCAACGCGCTCGCCTCGGAGCAGGAGTAATGGCCGGCCGTCTGTTCGGCCTGGGCGTCGGCCCGGGCGACCCGGAGCTGATCACCCTCAAGGCGCTGCGCCGGTTGGGGGAAGCGGATGTGGTGGCCTATTTCGCCGCACGCGGCCGTAAGGGCAATGCCCTGACCACGGTGGCCAGCCACCTGCCGCCGTCGAAGATCCTGCTGCCGCTGATCTACCCGGTCACCACCGAGAAAAAGCCGGCGCCTTTCTGCTATGAAACGGCGATGCGCGATTTCTATGACGAATCCGCGCAGGCGGTGGCCGCCCATCTCGCCGCCGGCCGCGATGTCGCGGTGATCTGCGAAGGCGATCCGCTGTTTTTCGGCTCGTTCATGTATCTGCATGACCGCCTCGCCGAGCAGTACCCGACCGAAGTGGTCCCGGGCGTCTGTTCGATGCTGGCCTGCGCGGCCGTGGCCGGGGTTCCGCTGGTCTACCGCAACCAGAGCCTGACCGTGCTGTCGGGGGTGCTGCCGGAAGAGGAACTGCGCCGCCGTCTCGCCGGCGCCGAAGCGGCGGTGGTGATGAAACTCGGGACCAATTTCGCCAAGGTGCGTCAGGTGATCACCGATCTCGGCCTGCTCGACCGCGCCCGCTATGTCGAACGGGCCACGATGGCCGAACAGCGCACGGTCCCGCTCGACGGGATCGATCCAACCACGGTCCCTTATTTCGCGATGATTCTGGTGCCCGGCGCGCGGTGGGAAGCATGATGGACATTGACCCCTTGCTGGCTCCGGCCATTCTCTGCCTTGGCCCGGACGGGCTGGAAACGGCGCGTCGGATCCGCTCGGGCTGTCCCGAAGCGGTGATCAGCGGTCTTGCCGGCCCGGTCGAGGGCGCGGAAATCCTGCATGACAGTCTGGAATCCGCCTTACGCGACCTGTATCGCCGCGACCAGCCGGTGATTGCCTTATGCGCGGCGGCAACGGTGATCCGGGCTCTGGCCCCGCTATTGAAGCCGGACCAGCCGGAACCGCCGGTCCTGGCCGTGGCCGAAGATGGTGGCGCCGTGGTGCCGCTGCTCGGCTTGCGGCGCGGCGCCAACCGGCTGGCGCGGATCGTCGGCGCCGCTCTTGGGGTCACCCCGGCCTTCACTCTGCCCGATTGCGATCCCAGCACCCGCTGCCCGACCGGCACCAAGCGGCGCGGCCGCCTCGCCGTGGTGGGACTTGGCCCCGGCTGCGGTGGACTGATGGCCCCCGAGGCGCGGGAGGAATTGCGCCGCGCCCGTCACATCATCGGCTACGAAACCTATGTCCGTCTGGCCGGACCGTTCCGCTCCGATCAGATCATCCATGCCTCGGATAATCGGGTCGAGATGGAACGGGCACGTCACGCCTTCACCCTGGCCGCCGCCGGGGAAAGTGTGGTGGTGGTCTCCTCCGGCGACCCCGGAATCTTTGCGATGGCTACGGCGGTGCTGGAAGCCCTGCATCACAGCGAGGAAGCCAGTTGGCACCGCGACGTCGAACTGACGATCATCCCCGGCATCTCGGCTGCCCAGGCCGCTGCCGCCCGGGCCGGCGCCCCACTCGGTCATGATTTCTGCGTGCTGTCGCTGTCGGACAATCTCAAGCCCTGGCCGGTGATTCTCGACCGACTGGCCGCCGCCGCCCGGGCTGATCTGGTGATCGCGCTCTACAACCCGATTTCCCGGGCCCGGCCGTGGCAGTTGGGCGAGGCGCTCGACCTGTTGCGCCAGCAACGCGCCCCGGAAACCCCGGTGGTGCTGGGACGCGATGTCGGCCGCCCCGACGAACGGGTGTGGGTGGTCCGTCTCGACGCCCTGACCCCGGAACAGGTTGATATGCGGACGGTGGTGATCGTCGGCTCTTCGACCACCCAGGCATTTCCCCGTGCCGAGGGCGGGGCCTGGGTCTACACCCCGCGCTGGTACGGCGAAACCGCCCTGCCCATCAGCGCCTGACCATAGCGGCGCTGACGGGAGAGGGTCGGATTATCCGATCGCTTCCGCCGCGCGGCTATGCAGATCGAGTTCCACCTCGACAATATCGCCATCGACGGTGCGGGTGGGGACAAAGCCGAGATGCTGGACAAAAGCCAGCATGCGCGGATTGTCCTTCAGCACCTGCCCGGCAATCGCTCCGGTGCCGCGTGAACGGCAATAGAGGATCATCTTGGTGAGCAGACGCTTGCCCAGGCCGCTGCCCTTGAGATCAGAGCGGATAACGATCGCGAATTCCGCTTTCTCATTATCGGGATCGGTCACCGTCCGCACCACGCCGACGGTCTCGCGCCCGTCCGGACCATCGGTGATTTCGGCCACAAAAGCCATCTCGCGGTCGTAATCGATCTGGGTCAGCCGGGCCATCTCACTGTGCGGCAATTCATGCACCAGACCGAAGAAGCGGAAGCGAATATCCTCCGGGGTCAGGCGGGAGATAAAGACATGGTGGTTGGGCTCATCCTCAGGACGGATCGGCCGCAACAACGCCCGTCGTCCATCCGGCAAAGCGTACATTTCCTCCAGTTCCTTGGGATAAGGCCGGATCGCCAGATGCTCGGTTCCCGGTTTGGCCGGGGCAACGGTGATATGGGCGTCGAGCGCCAGCACTCCCTTGGAATCCGCAAATAACGGATTGATGTCGAGTTCAACGATCTCGGGGAAATCGACCACCAGCTGCGAGAGATGGACCAGCGAGCGGGCGATGGCATCGCGATCGGCCGGAGGACGCCCCCGATAGCCTTCGAGCAGGCGCGACACCCGGGTACGCGAGATCAGTTCATGGGCCAGGGTGGTATTGAGCGGCGGCAGGGCCATCGCCCGGTCGGCGATCACCTCAACCGCGATGCCGCCCTGACCAAACATGATCACCGGCCCGAACACCGGATCGGTGGCCACCCCGACAATCAGTTCCTGTGCCCCGGGACGCCGGGCCATGGTCTGAACGGTGAAGCCGGTAATCCGGGCTTCGGGAGAGATCTGGATCACCCGTTCCAGCATCTCGCGGGCGGCTTTCTCGACCTCGGCCGGCCCCGGCAGGTTCAGCACCACCCCGCCGACATCGGATTTATGGACGATATCCGGCGAGAGGATCTTCAGCGCCAGCCGCCCCTTCATCGTCGCGGCAATCTGCGCCGCTTCGGCCGGCGTGGTGGCAACCCGGGTTTCCACCGCCGGAATGCCATAGGCTTCAAGCACGGCTTTGGCCTCGGGTTCGTTGAGGGTACCGCCGCCTTCGGCCAGAGCGGCATCGATCAAAGCGCGGGCGCGGGCGGTGTCGGGAACGAAATCGGCCGAAGCCGAGGCCGGCACTTCCATCAACAGGGTCTGATTGCGACGATATTCGATCAGGTGCATCAGCGCCTGAATCGCCGCTCGTGGCGTGTCATAAGCGGGAATACCGGCGGCGCTGAACATGTGGCGGGCATGATCGACCGCCTCAGCGCCGACCCAACAGGTCATGATATTGGCCCGGGGCCGATCCTTGCTCCAGCGGATCACCGCCGTCGCCACTTCGCTCGGATCAGACATGGCCGAAGGCGCATGCATCACCAGCACCGAATCCACCGCCTTGGATTCGATCAGGATCGCCAGCGCCTTGACGTAACGCTCCCCATCGGCATCACCGGCGATATCCACCGGATTGCCATGGGACCAGTTGGGCGGCAACACGGCATCCAGGCGGGCGATCACCTCCTCGGGCAAAACGGCTAGATCGCCATTGAGTTCGGCCAGATCATCGGCAGCCAACACGCCGATGCCGCCGCCATTGGTCAGAATCGCCAGACGGCGCCCTTTGACCGGACGCGCCCGGGCCAAGGTTTCGACCGCACCGAAAATCTCGTCGATATCGCGGACGCGCAGCATCCCCGCCCGGCGCAGGGCGGCATCAAACACCAGATCCGACCCGGCGAGCACCCCGGTATGCGAGGCCGCCGCCCGACCGCCTTCCATGCTGCGCCCGGCCTTGATGGCGAGAATTGGCTTGTTGCGAGCGGCAGCCCGAGCGGCTGACATGAAATTGCGCCGCTGCTGGATCGTCTCGATATAGAGCAGAATCGCCCGGGTTGACGGATCGCTGCCGAGATAATCCAGCACATCGCCGAAACCGACCCCGTCGGTATCGCCGAGATGAATGAAATGGGAGAAGCCGATCTCGCGCGGCCGCGCCCAATCCAGCACGGCGGTACAGAGCGCCCCGGATTGTGAGACGAAGGCCAGCTTGCCCGGCAGGGCACCACGATGGGCAAAACTGGCGTTGAGACCAATCCCCGGCACCAGGATTCCCATGCTGGCCCCGCCGAGAATCCGCATGTCATGGGCTCGGGCCACCGCCAGCGTCCGTTCGAGGGCATTATCCCCTTCCGGAGTCATCGCCCGATGCAGACCCTGGCTCATGATACAGGCGGCCGGCGTACCGCGCTGACCAAGCGTCTCCAGCACCCGGGGCACCGTCTCCGGCGAACTACAGATCAGAGCGAGATCGGGAGTCTGCGGCAAACAGGAGACATCAGGATAAGCCAGCACCCCAGCCACGGAGGGATGTTCCGGCGTGACCGGCATGACCGGACCGCTGAATTCCTCGCGGAGAAGATTACGCATCACCACCCAGCCGATACTTTTCGGCTTGGTGGAAGCCCCGACCACCGCCACGGATTGCGGATGTAACAAGGGTCTTAAATTGCGAACACTCATCCGCATCTCTCCGCACGTGACTCTAAACGAAGAGCATAGACCGCGATCGCCTACGGCCGCAATTGCCGCGCCGCGCGCCGCCGGCAGAGCACGACGTCACCAAGCGGTCATTGTGCGAAACCATACCGAAGCCTATATTGTGCGATGCACAATACGAGGGTCGAGACCCTTAAACGGAGCCAATCATGCCCGAGATGATGGAAAACAAGACGTTTGAAGAAATCCGGGTTGGCGACACGGCGAGCCTGACCCGCGCCTGCGAAAAGGACGATGTCGAATTGTTCGGAGTCGCGGTGGGCGCTTTGAATCCGACTCATTACAGCCCAGAGGTTGCCGAACAATTCTGCCTGGGTGGCAAGCCCAAGGCCCATTCGATGTGGGGCGCCTCGCTGCTGTCGGCGCTGTTCGGCAATGAACTGCCCGGCCCGGGCACGACCTACCGCAGCCAGGAAATCAACTTTTTGGCCCCGATCAATGTCGGCGACACGGTCACCGTCACCGTGACCGTGATCGAACGGGTGCCGCCGCAGGACGTGGTGTTTGATTGCCTTGCGGTCAAACAGAGCGGCGAGACGATCTTCACCGGCCGGGCCAGGGTGGTCGCTCCCACCGTCAAATTCCTGCAACCGCGCATCGAGTTGAACGAAGCGAGCCTGCACCGCCGTCACCATGTGTTCGAAGAGATCATCCTGAGTTGCGCCGGGCTGGCGCCGACCTCGGTGGCGGTGTGCCACCCCTGCGATCAGGTGTCACTCGAAGGCCCGGTCGAGGCCGCCCGTCTCGGCCTGATTTCGCCGATCCTGGTCGGTCCCGAAGCCAAGATCCAGCAGGTTGCCCGGGATTTCTCGATCGATATCTCTGGTTTGCGGATCGTCAATACCGCCCACAGTCACGATTCCGCCCAGCAGGCGGTGGCTCTGTGCCGGGCCGGCGAAGCCGAAGTGCTGATGAAAGGCTCGCTGCATACCGACGAGTTGATGCATGAGGTCGCGGCCCGGACCACCGGCCTGCGCACGGCGCGGCGGATCAGCCACGTCTTCATCATGGATGTGCCGAGCTATCCCCGGACATTGCTGATCACCGATGCGGCAATCAACATCCTGCCCAGCCTGGAAGACAAGGCCGACATCCTGCAAAACGCGATCGAATTGGCGCACGTTCTGGGGATCGAGTTGCCCAAGGTGGCGATCCTGTCTGCGGTTGAGACGGTCTATCCCAAGATCGCCTCGACGATCGAGGCGGCGGCTTTGTGCAAGATGGCGGAACGCGGCCAGATCACCGGGGCGATCCTGGATGGCCCGCTGGCCTTTGACAATGCGATCAACGAAGAAGCGGCGCGGATTAAAAAGATTGTCTCGCCGGTCGCCGGCAAGGCCGACATTCTGCTGGTCCCGGATCTCGAAGCCGGCAACATGCTGGCCAAACAGCTCTGCTACCTCGCCGATGCCGAAGCGGCCGGAATCGTGCTGGGCGCCCGCCTGCCGATTGTCCTGACCAGCCGCGCCGACAGTGCCCGGGCCCGCCTCGCCTCCTGCGCGGTCGCGGTACGGGTCGCCTATGCTCGTCGCAGCCAGGGCAAAGCCATCGCCGCCGAATGAGACACCGAAATTACCGCCGGAAGAACCCTTCCGGCGGCCACGGGGAGAGGGAAACGCATGCAGGACGGCATTCTGGTACTCAATGCAGGCTCATCCAGCATTAAATTTTCACTCTATCTGTCACAGGAAGGACTCAAACCCACTCTGACCTGCAAAGGCCAGGTTGAAGGGATTGATACCGCACCGCATTTCATCGTCAAGGCGCTGAGCGGTGAAGTTCTCGATGAACAACGGTGGGAAAACAGCCCGGATATTTCCCATGAATCTTTGTTCAAACACCTGATTCTCTGGGTTGAAGATCATCTTGGCGACGTCCGCCTGCGCGCGGCCGGTCATCGTGTCGTCCATGGCGGGGCGCTCTATTCGGCGCCGATGCAAGTGACGGATTCGTTGCTCGACGAACTGGAAGAACTGGTTCCGCTGGCCCCCCTGCACCAGCCGCACAATATCGCTCCGATTCGGGCCTTGCGTCAGGTCCATCCTGAATTGACTCAGGTTGCCTGCTTCGACACGGCCTTTCATCGTTCCAACCCATGGCAGGCCCAGACCTTTGCGTTGCCCCGTCGCCTGACGATGGAGGGGGTCAAGCGCTACGGGTTCCATGGTCTGTCCTATGAATATATCGCCCGCACGCTCAAGGCCTATGCCCCGGCGACGGCGCGGGCGAAGGTGGTGGCGGCCCATCTGGGCAATGGCACCTCGATGTGCGCGATTGATTCCGGGCAAAGCGTGGCTTCGACTCTCGGCTTCACCGCTCTCGACGGTCTGCCAATGGGAACCCGGAGCGGGGCGATTGATGCCGGGGTGGTGCTGTATTTGATGCAGCAGAAAAAAATGAGCGCCGCCGAGATCGAGGATCTGCTGTACCGCCATTCCGGTCTGCTGGGCGTGTCCGGGGTCAGCAGTGACATGCGGGTGTTGCTCGACAGCCTTGAACCGCGTGCGGCCGAAGCAGTCGAATTATTCGTTTACCGTATTTCGCGCGAGCTTGGGTCGCTGGCGGCCGCGTTGGGGGGGCTCGATGCGCTGGTGTTTACCGGCGGGATCGGCGAGAACGCTCCCCAGATTCGCTCCCGGGTGTGTGCCCTCGCCTCCTGGTTGGGGCTGAAGATCGATGAAGAGGCCAACGAGCAGAACGCCCCGCTGATCAGTGCGCTCGACAGCAAGGTTTCGATCTGGGTGATACCGACTGATGAGGAGATGATGATCGCCAAGCATACCCGCGAAGTGCTGCGGGCCCTGCGGAGCCGGGGCGAGCCGGTCTGACCCTTCCGGGGCTGCCGCCCCGCACCCCGCTCGGGGAGACCCCGAACCTCCTTTTTTCTTGAGACTCAAAGGGGGTCTGGGGCATCGCCCCAGCCGGGTGCGGGCGGGAGCCCGCCCAGCGGCGGGGTCTAGTCAAGCAAAGCGGGAACGGGCACACTGGCGGGGCAGAGACAACCTCGAAGGAACGCGGGCGAGATGGCAAAAGTGAAGATCAGTGTCGGCCGGGTCGCGTTGCTGGTCGATCTGTACGAAACGGCGACAGCCCAGGCGGTTCTGGCTGCGGCCCCGTTCGAATCCCGGGCGGCCCTGTGGCCGGGCGAGATCTATTTCCAGGCGCCGATCCATTCGTTGCGCGAGGAAGAGGCCCGCGCCGTGGTCGAGCCGGGAGAAATCGCCTTTCGCCCCGAGGGCGAGGTCATCATCATCGGCTATGGCCCTACCCCCTGCTCGGAAGATCAGGAGATCCGGCTTGCCAGCCTTGCCAATGTCTGGGGGCGGAGCAGCGACGATGTGACCCGCCTCGCCACCGTCGAGAGCGGCGAGTTGATCCGGATCGAACTGGTCGAAGATCCCGCCTGACCATGTCAAACCACAGTCGCCGGCGAGGAATCCTGGCGCTGACGGCGCTGGCACCGTTATTGGCCGGGTGCAATATTCCCGATTTGGTTGCCCATACCGTCAAAACAATCGAGAAAAACCAGCGGACGTCAACCTTCGAAATACAGGCGACGGTCCCCCTGCCGCCCCCGTCGCGCGACAGCAGTTCCAGCCAAACCGAACCGCCCCTCTTACCCCCACCCCCTGTGAGAGCGGTCGGAGATCCGATTCAAATGGAGGAACTCCCGCCCCGCTGACCCAAGCCTCCGCCCCGCCGGACACTCCCGACGGGGCGGACTGGCCCTCAACTGGCCTTGGGCAATTCGGCCAGAGCGGCGTCAAGCGCCTCCTGGCTGAACTGAGGATCGATCAGCTTGCCGGTAAAATAATCGGTATAAGCCTGCATGTCGAAATGACCGTGGCCGGACAGGTTGAACAGAATGGTCTCGGCCCGCCCTTCTTCCTTGCAGCGCAACGCCTCGGCAATCGCCGCCTTGACCGCATGAGAGGATTCCGGCGCCGGAACGATCCCTTCCGCCCGGGCGAACTGGACGGCAGCGGCAAAGCACTCGGTCTGATGATAAGAGCGCGCTTCCATCAGCCCCAGTTCCAGCACATGGCTGACCATCGGCGCCATGCCGTGATAGCGCAACCCACCGGAATGCGACCCAGGCGGCATGAACGTGGCGCCCAGGGTGTGCATCTTGACCATCGGGGTCAATTTGCCGGTATCGCCAAAATCATAAGCGTACAGGCCTTTGGTCAGGGTCGGGCAGGAGGCCGGTTCGACACCGATCACCCGAACCTTGCCGCCCTTGAGATTCTCGCGGATGTAAGGGAACGCGAGACCGGCGAAGTTCGAGCCGCCACCGGTGCAGGCGATGACAATATCGGGACTGGCCCCGGCCATCTCCATCTGCACCATCGCTTCTTCACCGATGATGGTCTGATGCAGACAGACGTGGTTCAACACACTGCCCAAAGCATATTTGGTGTCATCGCGCGAAGCAGCGACCTCGACCGCCTCGGAAATGGCGATCCCAAGCGAACCGTTCGAATTCGGATCACGGGCGAGAATGTCACGCCCGGCCTGAGTCAGGGTCGACGGGCTGGCGATGCAGGTGGCGCCATAGGTCTCCATCAGCGCCCGGCGATAGGGCTTCTGATTAAAGGAAACCTTGACCATGTAAACTTCGACTTCGAGCCCGAACAGCGAGCCGGCAAAGGCCAGCGAACTGCCCCACTGCCCGGCCCCGGTCTCGGTTGCAAGCCGCTTGACCCCTTCCTGCTTATTATAAAAAGCCTGGGGCACAGCGGTGTTGGGCTTGTGGCTGCCGGCCGGGCTGACCCCTTCATATTTGAAGAAAATCTTGGCCGGGGTGCCAAGGGCCTTCTCCAGCCGACGAGCCCGGATCAGCGGCGACGGACGCCACAGACGGTAAACCTCGCGCACCGGCTCGGGAATATCGATCCAGCGCTCGGTGCTGACTTCCTGCTCGATCACCGCCTGGGGGAAAATCGGGGCAAGATCGTCGGGACCAAGCGGCTGCCCGGTTCCCGGATGCAAGGGCGGCGGCAGCGGAACCGGCAGATCAGCGGCCAGATTATACCAGGCCTTGGGGATACGATCCTCAGACAGAAAATATTTGGTGCTCTCGCTCATCTTGACCTTCGTTCCCATTCGCGGGGGGACAACCTGCCCGCCACGCCGGTTCCCCCCAGCGCGGCAAAGCGCGCGGCAGCATAAGGCGGAATGAGAGATAAAGAAACTTCGTTTCGCACTTCTCCGATAATACGTACGATTATTGATAGTACCCTCGTTGCGCGCCGACCAAGAAAGCAGGACCGTTCCGCCGCCCTCGCGGTTGACTCGCCGCCGGGCCTCTGTAACGATGCCCAGCCATGACGATCGAATGGGACAGCAGACTGGAAACCGGCATTGCCGCCATCGATGATGACCATCGTGGTCTGGTGCGCCTGATCAACCAGCTTGACGACATGCTGACGGCCCGCGCTGATTTAGCCGGGGTCGGCCCGATTATTGACGCGGTGATCGAATTCGCCGAGCATCACTTCCACCGTGAAGAAGAGATGCTGGTCGCCCTGGGTTATCCCGACAGTGCCCGCCATAGCGCCAGCCATGCCGGCTTCAGTCACCGCCTGGGAACGATGCTGGCCGGCTGCATGATCGATCCCGGCCCGGACTCGATCAGCTGCCTGCACGATCACCTGCAATCCTGGCTGGTCAAACATATCCTCAACGAAGACATGCTGTTCGTCGAATTCCTGCATCGCCGTCCCCTCCCTGTTGTTGAAAAATAAGAGGGGTCTGGGGCTCCGCCCCAGGCGGGTTTGGGCGGCAGCCCAATCATTACGGGGAAGAATGTGAACCCGACGCTGATCTCCCGCCT
>Ga0209373_10005001_pt1 | contig 11107 bp, 9 predicted proteins | sample Higcelweek5metaG_FD_187173 | JGI IMG/M metagenome (GOLD analysis project Ga0209373, IMG submission 187173) | Freshwater pond sediment microbial communities from the University of Edinburgh, under environmental carbon perturbations - High... | ecosystem: Environmental > Aquatic > Freshwater >... | reverse complement strand
AGCTTGTATATCCTGATTTTCACGGGCTGCTTCTGCAAGAAAAATGGTTCCCAAACGCAAGCGGTACACGGGCACTTCAGCACGCGATCCCATCTGCGAATTACGAGAGCCAAAATCCTGCGTATAAGTAAATTTTTGACGAGAAAGCTGATCTTCTAAAAAGAGATTCATGGCCCCCAGCGTATTGGGTATTTTTTTCTCCGCTTCAGCGCGGGCCTTTGATAGTGAAAGCAAGCGCATTTCCATGCCGAGAGGATAATCCCCAGGAACTTCGGTCTCCACTTTTTCAATAGTCTGAATCACTTGCAAGTTCAAAGCCAAAGAAGCCGCTTCTACACCTTGCGCTTTTTCCTGGAAGTCTGTCGTCGCATTCTGCGAAGCAACACGTTCTTCACTCAAGCGGCCAATGTCCGAAGAAAGTTTGGAATAGCGTCCCTCAAGAGAGCGCGCCTCTTGTTCATGATCTTCGGTCATGCGATTCTCTTTATATCGCGCGCGCCAGTGGTCGGCATCCTTTTTTTCTAACAGGTTTGCTTTCTCAAGACGAATTCTCTGGAGTGCATCGACTTCCTTTTTCAAATTCTCTAGCTGCACCAATTGTAAAGAATCTTTCAACGCTTGCTCATCGACCTTACTCCGTGCAAATAACGGGGAAGAAAGAGCAAACAACAATGCCATACTGATAATCAAAAATCGTTTCATGGTTATTTTCCCTCTTGAGCGTAAATGCTAATGGAAAGTGGCAAAGTCACCATCTGAGGTGGTTTGCGCGCCTGTTTTACATCCAGGGCCGTCTTAATGGCTTCGCGTTCTTCCAAGGTCAGCGTTTCTTTCCATTCAAAAGTGACGGAATCTTTGGTTCCCCCGCGCACTAAAATACCAAACATCGTGGAATTTTCGTCGGAATAAACCATCCACTGGTTTCCTATACGCAAAAGTCTCGCATTGATACTTTCTCCATTTTTTCGTGTCATGGGAGTATTTATCAACTGAACCTCATCGCCAAATCGAACTTCTTCACCGATAATCGAATTGATTCTCGAAAACGCCTCTTCTTCAAGCGCATTATTTGATTCCAGATCTCTCCGAAGAGCCCGAACGCGATCCAATCTGGTTGCCTTATCCCAAGGGAGTGTTTGCATCACCTGAGATTCCAGATCTACGCAAATGCGGGTAAGCATGAGGCGCATCGCTTTACGCTTACTTTTATCGTTTTCGATACGCCCTTTGTAAGTAGCCTGTTTATTGCGCTCTGCCTGCAACTCAACGGCCACCCGTTTAATTTTTTCGTTCAAAGAATCGATTTCCGCATGGCGGCGATTCAGATCCTCCGTATAGCGTGATTCCAATAGGGCATAGCGTTTGACATCGTCTTTTAAGAGGGAATCTGATTCCCGCAATTGACGGTCGAGTTTTTTAATTTCGACGTTCAACGTCGCTTTCTGAAGTTCTGCGGCACGTATATCGTCTTGCACCGCCGCAAGAGAGAAGCTAGTGAAAAGAAGCAAAGCCCCGACTATTTTACTTTTGGTAATCACATTGTGGATCATCTGTATTTTCCTCACACCAGGTATTTACAACCTGCTTTAGTACATCCGAATTCAAATTATTCAAACGATAACGACTGACCAGTGCAGTACCACACTGAGGCGAATTTTTCAAGGGCCAGCCACGATCCGCACACCAATTCCACAAAACTTCCTTACAGGAATTGAGCGCTTCACTTACCTCGCAATCCGTATAATTTACGCTACACCCGGGTTGCGAAGCAGGGAAATTATTGGCAATGCAGTAGCGTTTCATTCCATCCCAATAAGCCTCTTGCTTTGCGGTAGAATCAATCTCTGGGGGTAACAACGAATCCCACACCTCATTTTTTTCCAAAGCGATTTTCACAGCGGGCGCATAGCATTCGCTCGCCACATAATTACTATCGGCACAGAACGTGTACAAATAATCCCGGCATGCCTTCGTAGACCAACTGGTGTCTCGACAATTCGTAACCCCTTTCGCCGCATAAAATTCAACGTCATCCTCTTTACTCCAACCCATATATAAATTGAACGTATCGACAGCCACGCCAGAGAAAAATCCATTTCCCCCTTTCACATTTGTCACAGGAATAATCCTTGGATCTTCAGCACTTGCAAGCGTCGTATTCACAAAATCCACATAGCCCTGATCTGTCGCATAAAAATAAAAATCAACGGAACGAAGGGGAATCTGAAAACTCATAAAAAACAAGGTGTCAATGGAATTGACATCCCCGAACTTGAAATTTTCCATAAAATCCGACTGTTTTACAGAATCATAAGGACTATAGGTTAAAATGCTTTCGTCCATAAAGGAACTCATCATTTTGTTAATCGAGTTGTCAACATTTTCGCCTCCATTTACATTATCGTACTTGATAGTCACCAACACACCGCGCACAGCATCATCAAACTCAGGAACGAAATTATAGGTCAACATGTCATTAGGATAACTTAAGGTAAGGCTTGTATCCCCATAGAATAATTCCCGCCGTTCTCCATTCACCGTTGGCGTATAGGCATGGGAAATCGAAAATACCGATGGAATGGATGCAGTCGCCGTATAATGAGAAGTCACAGCACGCCCTGCGCTGTCCCAATGCATCACTGCATCAAAACTATAAGTCTTTCCACGTTTTGCAATCATATCGGAGGGTCCATCAAAGCAATTCGGCTTCACCGATTGTGGAGAAAGAGTAATTGTGGTATCCGATCCACTAAAATTGCCCGAAATAGTTACGGAAGCGCTGTCGTAATACGCAAAATTTTCCGAAAGAGTCTCATCCAAAGCAAGTAGCCTTTGAAAACAGACTCCGGTCACTGGCCGCCCATCAATCACATAGGCAATCGTATAAACCCCGCGATACTCTTCCTTTTCCTCTGGCCAATAACTCCAGGGCCCTTGACAAGCGCAAAGAGCCAAAGCAAGAAGACTGAGCGAGAGCAACCAACTCCAGCGACGCGTCGCAGCCGATTTAGCGGCCTTTTTACTTTCCAAGAGGTGGCCAAGGACACCGAGGAAAATAGTTTGGCCATAGATAAATTGAGCGAGACCTAGCCGGAGAAGGCGCGAGAACGGGGCCATAGCAACGCTATTGCTGCGAGCCGATTTAGCGGCCAAAATATTTTCTGAGGTGGCCTTAAAAATAGTATTCATAACTTAACATGATGGGTAAAAAGGGAAACTGCGTTACTTTTACTAACTCTGGAGGATTCTTAGTGGTATCATAGGAGTAGGAGAAAACGTTTTCATGATCTGTCACATTGATAATGGTCCAACTGAAATTCCACTTATTCTCACGGCCAACATCAATCAACTTCACATCGAGGCGAAAATAATCACTTTGACGACCCGCATTACGTTGCCCTTGTACCACCACAATATTATCTCCAGATTCGTTTTCCTGATAACTTCCATTATCCAGTAAATTAGAGATTTCGTAATAGCCAATCCTATCTGTCACAGGCATTCCCGAGGCATATTTCAACATCACGGAAGTTCTCAAATAGCGGTCATTCTTAGTTTGCCAAAGTGCATCTTTTTCGCCCTTCCAATTGATACCTGCATCCACTTTCAAACTATAAGGCTGATGCCAATTAGGGTAATAAACCACTCCATCGTCCGTATTTTTAACCACACTCCATCCCTGACTCCAGCTCACGCCTCCAAAAAGAGATCCCGCATCTTTGCGAAGCGATAGTTCATAGCCGAAAGAATAGCCGTCTGCCGTTCCGAAATAATCCGCTAAAGATTTTGCCGTCTCCGAAGAATCCACATTTTTCATGGAGAACGTCGTCAAATCATTTTGTGTCTTGTAGTACACTTCTGCACTCCCAGTCCAGTCATTCAAGATTTCTCGTTGCGTATATCCCATTGAGAACAAGTATGAGCTGGAAGGTTTCAAGTGTGTTCCATCGCTCTGCGTGCTCACCGGATAATAAAATTCATTCAGCGATTCCTGATCTGAGAACATAATAGAATTCATGTACTGTAAGTAACGACCTACATGAAATTCCATGTTCTTGGTTTCATCAATTTCATAATGCGCGGAGAATCGCGGTTCTAGACCAAAATGCTTTGCAAGAGTCTGATAGTTCGCCCGAGTTCCAAAAACGAGTTGCAAATCGTTGTTGAACTGCCAAGCATCCATCAGATAGGCCACATGATGTATCGGACTGGATTTATCAATCATGGACATCGAAACATATTTTTCTGAAAAGAGGACCTTATTATATTCAAAATCGTAACCCGCAGTAACAGTATTATCTTCAGAAGCCTTTTTTGAAAGTGACTGTTTTACGCTGAAAGTATTAATCTCATTTTCTACAGAATAAAAATCAGCAATGGACATTGTTTGAAAAAAATTGGAATAAGCGAGCGTCGCTTTATAATCCCACTCGCTATTCAATCGCCAGCGAAAATTAAGCGGAATAACGGTATTTCCCCAATCAACATAAAGCGGATCAAATGCCAATACATCTTTGCCAGTATAAACGCTGAGTTGAAGTTCCCGACCATCCCCCATATCATAGGCCACCGCACCCTGCAAGTCGGTAAATTTATAATCTAAAGTAAAATCGAGAAGTCCTATATAATTAAACAGATCCAGCATCTGTGAGATATAAGTACTGCGACCTGCCACGACCCATCGGAAATCCCCTTGATGCCCTTCTGTGTGTGCTTGGGCGGCGAAAGTGCTGATTTTGAGACTGGATTTGGAGAGCCATTCATCAACGGTGTCCTGTCCACCCTTACGACTGTGCATATCCAGCACAGAACTTAAGCGATTCCCATACTGGGGTGAAAATCCACCTTTGTAAAAATTCACCTCATCAATGCCTTCCACAAGGAACGTGCTGAAAAGTCCAAAGAAATGCGTTGGAGAATACACCACCCCATTGTCTAACAAAAAGAGATTCTGATCGCTCGCGCCTCCACGCACATAAATTTTCGTACTGAAGTCAGAACTCGCTACCACCCCGGGGAGTGCCTGAATACTCCGCATCACGTCCGCTTCCGCAAGGCCCGGCATGCGTTTCATTGATTTAGCACTCACCACTGATTCCCCAATTTTGCGTTTCGGACGACGACGCAGTTGCACCACCACTTTTTTAAGTTCAGTCACATTCGCCTCTGAATCTTTCAAAAACTCATTCACATCCAAATCTTCTTCAGCAACCGAGCTATCGGCAGCAGCAAAGGCAGAGACAGGAACGCGATCTTCTTCTGAATTTTCATAACGCGTCATTAAGGCATCTACAGAAATTACAAAGGTAAACGAGTGATCACTTCCACCATAATACACTTCATAGCATTTTTCCTTAGCGGCACCATAAATGCAAATATTCCATAGGGTATCTATGGGCAACGTCAAGTGAAACGGTTTCTCAAACTTTATAGGAATCGTCTCCCCAGTCTCAATAAGTTCTACTCGCAAAGACTTATCCGCCCGAAACGTAGAGTCCGTAAGTATCCCTGTGAACGCGATTGTTGTTGGAGCGACAGCACTATCCAACGCCGATTCCTTCGCCCAGAGAGCGGAACATAAAAACAGAAGTATTAACCCTAGACGCTTCATTTGCCTGTTAAACACCGTTAAAAGTGAAATATGTTACCCCAAGACAGAAAAAAGTAGAAATACCTTGTAAAATGGCATTCATTTACTGATCCCATTTGTTTATTTCTCTCGTTCGCGCCTGGATCTTAACTATTGGAGGGAATATCACCGTAGGATTAATCTTATCCCGCATCCTTCTAATCCAGGGTGTCGCCCCCATCCTTTTGCAAATTGGCAACATATTCAATAAATAAACAATTTTTTCAAAGACAAACACCGAGATCACATAGCCCGCGCCCCACAAAAACAAAGCGATAAACTGGTACTTTATAGATAGTCGATCAGGAACAATGCCCCAATTAAAGAGTTTAATGATCCAAGTATCAAAGGGGAGAAACAACAATAGGCAAGCCCCCACTAAACTCACTACCGGCATTTCAAAAGCCCGTTTGGGACAGGAATAAACACAAAAAAAACAACCTCTGCATTTTTTGCTACGATGTACATTATTATGTGACACCGCTAACGCTTTATGGGGGCACGCTTGAACACAACGACCGCACCCATCGCAGCGATTAGAACAAACTAACGATTTTGCCAAAATTTTACGCCCCAGCAGACGATAAAGCACTGACAATATTTTGGTGAATGCCGAAGCCCCCTTCATAGAACGCGTCTGTGATTCTAAAGCATACTGTTGCAGTCTTTGTGAAAATTTCATAAAAAGCAATATTTTCCTGACAGGGGCTTTTGCAATATACAAAGATTCAAAGTTTTTCACCCTTCCCCTCCTGACTACATGGCATTCAAACCATTTTATCCGCCAAAAGACAAAAATCCGAATCCGTCCATTCCAGCCATTTTTTATTCCAGAGTCTAGAATCAAATTCTGGACAGCAACCACTCCGATTTCAAGGATTCACCTTCTGTTTGATCACTCAAAACACGCAGACACTTACCACTTACCGTGCAGGGACAGAATACGTATTATTTGAACAATCGATTCTGATCGGCACGCAAAGCGGCAATGGCTTCTTTGGGGAAATTAAAGAGGGGAGTAAACAACCGATTTAAAAGCACCAGCAACTGACGGCATTTATACGCATCGTGATGAGCGTCTCCCGAAAGCTCGGAAACTTGCCAACTATGGATATCTGAAATCCGAAGTTCCACGGGAAGCGTATGCTGCCGCATAATTAATTCTTCTTGAGACGCGGCTTCAAGAGGCATGAGAACACGGTAAGTATCTCTGCGCAAAGGAACCGGGACGGAGTAATTAATTTTGCATTGAAATTTGCGATGCAACCCGGAACTGTGGGGGTTATTGCGTTCATTCGCGGTGAGCGCATTCAAAAAAGAGGTGGCATTTTCCAATACTTCCTGATCGGAAGGATTCGCCTCATAGCCTTCGCGCCGAGCCAAGTTACACATCAAAATACGAATAGCATTCGCCATATCTTCTGGGGTATCATAAAGCGTCTGCGTAATGGAAGTCGACACCGTATTTTCCTGTAGGATAACACCCTGCTTTTGCAAGGCGTGGAATAAAGTGAGCGAATCATCGCGGCGTTTGAGCAAAAAGGTAACCGCCAGAATATCGCGCAAATTATAGACCTCACCCGAGGCATCTTTGCCTAATTTCGCAAACATACTCTCCGGGCTTTTCAATCGCGCTTTGACTTCGACCAGATCGACCTGCACGCCATCACCGCTATTGAATACCAGACCGCCGTCCTCGTTGACAGAAATGGAGGCATACAGTTTGCGAAAGAATGAGGCAACTTTCACAAAAGCCCGACGTGCATTTTCATCTGTGGGGAATATCGTAGGCTCTGTCCAAGGGAATTGATACAAACCGCTCAAGGAAATCGCATGCGTTTCAAAAAACATGCCTAGGCATGCGTAATCGTAAATATCCTGACTATCTTCCTCAATCGACTTAATCAAATGACACATTTTGAGAACCGCGCAAGCGGCAAAACGCCAACGCGAAGGCACTTGAGTCACCGAGGGGTGCCCCTCAAAAAGATGAGGATACTTTTTGGCTGAGACCAGTAAAAATAAATTTCGGGGATCTTCAGCGACGAGCGAAGCTAAGGGACTTTCCACTAACAAAGTCTGCAACATGTAAATCGATTCCATCGCGTTGCTGTATCGAGTTCGCGATTCTGTCGCCAATGAGGGTAACTCCAGAAGGTGTTTCATCTGATCTTCGACCATCGGAAAAAGCCAACGCGTCATAAAATCAATGGCCTTGGAAACGTACCCGGAAGCGCGCTCCATTTCCCCAGGTCCGAGAACCCCGTTCACCACTTGAAAGCCTCTGTTACCCATCATCAAGGTCGCTCGTTCCAGCGAACTCTTATAGTCATAGCAATTGCGCAACAAATACGGCGTCAAATCCGTACGATCCAAAACCGAACCAAAAATTTCGTGATAAAGCTCTTGCGTTTCTGAGTGCTCTTGCATAATCTGGATTCCGCTGAAAAGTCCCCACAAATATACTATTCCCAGCGAATCTGATGATTCTGTCGGTTTCTATGACTTCCCTTAATCAATATTTTTTTATAATCAGAAAAATGATGCTTTATATTTTATTCGTTCTACACAGTAAACTCCATCTATACGAAAGTACCCTTAAGCTAACGCTGACCCAGACGGCACCACACAGCCATTCACTACGCGCGATAACTTTAGGACCCTTTACGCTTTGATCATCGTCAACAGCATCTTGAATTCCGTGATGGATTGCAACGCATGAGACTCATTCCCCGGCATCACAATCATATCGCCTTTTTTCAAATGAAAAGGGGTTCCAGAAATTTTAATTTCCACTTTCCCCTCCAGAATCTGAACCATGGCATCGTAAGGTGCCGCATGTTCGCTGAGCCCTTCTCCCTTATCAAAAGCAAATAAGGTCACAGTCCCCGCACTTTTATTGATAAGCGTTTTGCTGACGACCGTTCCCTTCTGGTACTCGATCATCTCTGTAAGAGTTTGGGCGGTTGTTTGAGTAGACATATACTGAACTCCCTTTACAAATTAAACCTTTAGGAAATAATCAGTGCCGCAACATAGGCCACATAAAGACCTATAAAGATCGCGCCTTCCCGCCGATCCAGACGGCGCCCTTTCCCTGTGAAAATAAAAATGAAAAGTAAAACGCTGGCCGCAATATTCGCCAGCATATCAAAATTCGAGATCTGTTGAATAAACACAGGGTTGATCACCGCAGAAAGCCCGAGAATAAAGAAAACATTAAAGATATTGGAGCCTACAATATTTCCAATGGCAATATCCACATTCTTTTTCCGCGCGGCAATCACGGAGGTCGCAAGTTCCGGCAAAGAAGTCCCGATAGACACAATAGTGATCGCAATGATTCTTTCCGAAATGCCAAAACTCTGGGCGAGATCCGTCGCAAACGTAACGATGATCTTACCTCCCAATACGAGTAACACCAAACCAGCGATTATGAGCATCACAGATTGGCCGACGAAATAACTTTTTACCGCTATTGCTTCATCCACAATTTTGCCGGATCTAGATAATACAATATTATAAGCGAGGAAAATGATAAAAAAGGCCAGCATAACCAACCCATCAATCCGAGAAAGTACGGATACATTCGCCCTGTCAATAAAAATATCGTTAGCAAGCACAAGAACTATAATTGCGGACAGTAAAGAGAGTGGCACCTCGATCCACGTGGTTGTTTTTCGCACAGCAAGTGGATAAATAAGAGCTGAAATACCTAAAATACCGAGCACATTGAAAATATTACTACCCATAACGTTTCCGAGAACTATAGCGCTATCCCCGGAAACAGAAGCAAAAACATTCACGATCATTTCTGGAGCCGACGTACCAAAAGCCACAACGGTAAGCCCTATGACGATATTGGGAACATTCATTTTTTTTGCCAAAGAGGAAGCTCCATCCACAAGGATGTTCGCGCCATAGATCAGAGGGATGAAACCCAAGAGAAGTAATAAAAGATCAATCATAATTCCTCAATTTGATGGATGGTATCTGTGTTCAAAATACATTTACAGGAGCATAAAAAAAGTAGCACACGAATTTTTGTCGCGTGCTACTGTCAAAATTTCAAAAGTCTGATTCAAATACTGAAAAAGTCTAGCGGTCTTCGGTGCCATCAATGAGCGTATAGTCTTTAATGATGCGTTCTTCCGGCTGTTCTTGGCCCACAAGAACCCGGCACCAACTTTCCACAATCAAAGCGACTTTGCCTCCTGGCCCATTTTCTAGGTGATAAGCAATGCCATTGATTAAACCGGGAACATCAAACCAAGCCTTTTCTTTTGCAGACTGAGCGATATCCATTAAACTCGGCAACTCCACGTTCGCTTGACGCACCAACTTGGAAGCCCTTTCCAAAATAAGCGAATGGAACTTCTTCTGTATCGCGATGATTGTTTCTTCTGGAATCATTGTATACCCCACTTGCCTATTCGTGAATATTACCTGTAACTATGCAAAAGATATATCTAAATGAATGTTTATGCAATAAGAAGAAACTTCAAACGGGATCATTTTACCCATTCCTTACCTTAATTTTTCTCTTTTTCAATTTAAGAGTGATCTTTATCTCATCAATCACGCGCTAATTTTACTGGTAATTCATATTGACCCATAAATTACCATTCACTTCTGAAAAACCACACGCGAGCTCGGAATAATCAGCATTACTCATATTGATGTAGTGTCCATGGGCACTATAGGGTTCACCAGGACCCTCATCCCACATACGTTGCATACAACTGCGAAGCACCTGAACATGAGAAGCAATGGAGGAATCGGTGGGCCAACCAGGACAAGTATTTTGTGCGTACTCTCCACAAGAACCAAAGGAACCATGAGCCCCAGCACCACTTTGGTCCGCTAGAGCCTCTGAATCCGCACACGCCTCTCCTCTCGTCCAACGCCCCAAAGCAGAGACGCTCAATTCTGCCCGTCGATCATTATTAAAGTTCATACATTCCAATCGAAGCGTCTCCAATAAGTCCGTAGAAGTGGTAGATGAAGAAGTGGGGGCCTCTGAAAAAATGGAAGAACTCGATGCACTCAAAGTTTCAGAGGATTGAGGATCGGTATTTGCGGATAAAGAGGAAGAGTCGCTACAAGCGATGAAGATTGAGATAAAAAGCATCTTGGTTAAAAGTTGTATTTTTTTCATTGTTGCCTCTCACGCATAGGTGCTTCAAGAATTAATTCGGCGACTGGATAATCCAAAGCCCAAAATCATTGCAGCAAGGAGCGAAAGTGAAGCCCCCACAGCAAAAGGAACCGCAGGTCCAAAACCATTCCACAAGAAGCCTGCAATAATACTTGCAGGGAGGAGCGCCACTCCCACAATCGTTGAGTGGAGCCCAAGCATGGTGCCCTTTAATTCCTTAGGTGCAATTTCCGCGATAAAAGCGCGTTCCACCCCGGCAGTCATCGCAGTAAAAAATCCGTAGAGCACAAATGCAGAAACAATCATGGCCTTGCTGTCAG
>Ga0209373_10005000_pt1 | contig 11108 bp, 10 predicted proteins | sample Higcelweek5metaG_FD_187173 | JGI IMG/M metagenome (GOLD analysis project Ga0209373, IMG submission 187173) | Freshwater pond sediment microbial communities from the University of Edinburgh, under environmental carbon perturbations - High... | ecosystem: Environmental > Aquatic > Freshwater >... | reverse complement strand
AAGCGCGCGGCAAAAAAAAAGCGGCCTTGCGGCCGCCCAAATTTATTTTACCTCAAGCACCAAGCCGTTGTCTTGCGCGTTGGCCTTCAAAACCGCCGTGCGCTCACCTATGCTAACGGGCGTATCAAGCTTGTAGTCTTGGCCGTTTAAAGAAAGATGGTTTATGTCCTTAACTTGGTTTTTCTTTTCTTTAAATGATAGTATGTTGTAAGTGCCCTTTTTTACCGACGGCGTAATCTTAATCTCAATATAAATATCACTAAGCGTGCCGCCGTTGAAGCTTGCGGTAGGCACATTGCCGTTTTTTTCTTCAAAATCCATTTTGACTTTTACCATGCGCGCCGAAGTCAGCACGACGGGGTCAAAGAAGACGTCGCCCTTTATGTTAAGCGCGCTCTTACCTATAAGGATAAAGTCTGCGCCGCCGCGCTCGGGTTGGTTTTTATCCTGATTGAGTATGCTCATCGAATACATCAGGCTGCCGTTTACGTTCATTACGGAATCTTCAAGCTTGAGCACGGCAAGGCCTATTGAGTCTGTAGAATTGTCGTTGCCCGCGCCGATGTTTATGCCGCTGCCTATGTCGGCAACGGAATTTTTTAAGATAAGCTCTGTCGAGGTGCCGCCCCAGCGTATCGAAAAGTTTATTCCGCGTTTGCTTTTAAGAGACTTGCCCTCAAACGTCACGGTGTTCCAGCCGTTTAGTGTGAAGCTGTTGACGTCGACATCCATGTCAACTATGACGTCTGTGCGCGCGCGCATTTGCACATCGTCGCGCTTTGAGGGCTTGCCCTTCATCTCAAGGTTGTTTGACGACTGGTTTGAGTCATTAAGCCATTTGCAGGTGCTCCACTTGTAAGATTCCCTGTCGTTGCTGTATTGTCCGCAAACATAGAGGTAGGCTTGCGAAACCGCCGGTACAAGCGCCATGAGCGCAGTTAGAGATAAGGTAAATAGTTTTTTCATTAATGAATCCCCTTCAGTAAATAACCCTATTAGTAAAACGGTATTTCAAAATTCGTCAATATTCTATTTGACATTGTAATGCGCGCAAATGTTCGGAATTTGGGCTCAAAATTACCTATGGCGCAAAAAAAGCGGCCTTGCGGCCGCCATCAAAACTTTTGTTTGCGCAAATGGCTTTTTTCAGGCAAGGGGGGTAACGCCCTTTTTAAGTATTATGTTTCCGTATTTGGCGGTCTCGCCGCTTATGACTATTGCGAAAGCCTGTTTGGCGCGTTCATAAAAAGCAAAGCGCTCTATACGGGCTATCTTCGGGGCGTTCGGCGCGTGCTTTTTGATAGGCTTAAGGTAGGCCGCTTCAACGGCAGGGTCAAGCTTGTCGCCCTTGACGGCCGCCATCATAACGACGGGGTCTTTAACATAGGGATCCAAAACGAAAAGCGGAAGTATGCCGTCAAGAAGCGCCTCAATCTTTACGCCGTCTGCGCGCAGAACTTTTTTGCCGAATGTGTGTGCGGGGAAGTGCGCGTCAGAGAGCACTATTTCATCGCCGTGTCCCATCTGAGAGAGAACCATGAGCAGTTCGGGACTTATTGCGGGGGATATTCCTTTTAACATATTTATGCTTTCTTTTTTGATTTAATTATGTGGGCGCGCGCATACAGGCCGTAAACGGCTATGCCCGCAAAACACGCTAAGGGCAGGTAAAACGAGGCGCGCAGTCCGGTAAGCCCGAGAAAGCCGGGCATATCGATTATAGAGCCCTGAAGCGGCGGCATCAGAGCGCCGCCGACTATGGCAAATATTAGGCCTGCACTCGCCAATTTTGCGTCTTCGCCGAGGCCGTCAAGCGCTATGCCGTAAATGGTCGGGAACATCAGCGACATACAGGCGGAAACACCCACAAGAGCATACATTCCGAGCATACCCTCTATGTAAATCACGCCGAATAGAAGGGACATTGCCGCACTTGACAGAATCAATAAGAGCGCGCCCGAATTTACAAACTTAAGCAGATAAGTGCATACAAAACGGCTTGAGCAAAATATCAGCATGGCCGCTATATTGTAGCCTTGCGCTTCGGAGGCGCTCATTTTTAGCGCGTCCATGCCGTAGTGTATTATGTAAGTCCAACACATGATTTGCGCGCCGACATAGAGCGTTTGCGCAAAAACCCCGAAGACGTAAGCCTTATTTTTCACAAGGCGTTTAAATGTCGCAAAAAGGTGCAAGTCATGATGCGTGTCGGCCGCTGTCTGCGGCATTTTTTTAAATAAAAAAATACAGAAAAAACATAATACAACTATGCCTATGGCTACGTAGGGCAAACGTATGGTCGCCAAATCTTGCGCCTGCAAAAGCGCATGTGTTGCGGGGTCTGCCGCCGCCGCCTGCTCCATGGCGCTTTTAATGTTTGCGCTCACTGCGGATGACGCAAGGTTTGCGTATTCGGGATGCGCCGCCATCTGCGAATCTCTGAAGGCGGATACGTTAAGATGCTTCAAAATCAAAAATTGAGAAACCGCCATGCCTATCAAAGACCCCATGGGGTTGAAAGACTGCGCCAAATTGAGGCGGCGCGTTGCGGTGGCGGCATCACCCATTGAAAGTATGTAGGGGTTGGCCGTGGTTTCCAAAAATGCCAGGCCGAAAGTAAGCACGTAAAACGCAAGCAGGAACATCCAAAACTGCATACATAAACTTGCGGGGATAAACATGAACGCCCCCGTGGCGTATAGACCAAGCCCAACCATTATGCCCGATTTATATGAAAAGCGCCTTATGAAGATTGCCGCCGGGATTGCCATTGTGGCATAGCCGCCGTAAAACGCCGACTGCACAAGGCTGCTCTCCCTCGCGCTTATGAGAAAAATCTCCTCAAACGCCTTTACCAGCGGGTTTGTTATGTCGTTGGCAAAGCCCCACAGGGCGAAGAGCGTGGTAACCATGGCAAAGGGCACCAGCATCCCCACACCCAGCAGGGGCGCGTTTGTGAAGTCTTTTTTTATTCCCATATAATCTCCGTGTCTAATTAAATTTTTTCATCAAAGGTTACGGCGACCTTGCCGCATTTGCCAGACGCCATGAGCGCGTAGGCATCCGCCGCCTGCGCAAGCGAGAAACGGTGGGTGATAAGCGCGTCGGGATGTATGCCCCAGCGCACTATGCGCTCGACAAGCTCTTCCATGCGCCAGATAGAGGTAACCCAAGAGCCGTATATGGTTTTTTGGTCGTGTATCATGTCGGGCGAGGGGTTTAAATTCATAGTGCCGCCTTCGCCTATGAGCACGATTTTGCCCCATTTGCGCGCAGCCCGCACCGCAACGGCGCGCGCCGCAAAATGCGCTGAACAGTCAACCGCTTTTTCAACACCCCTGCCTTGGGTAAGTTTCATAACTTCTTCTACGTTATTTTCTCCCGCACTTAGAACATCATCGCAAAGTTTGAGCTTCTTTGCAAGCTTAAGTCTTTCGGGGATTGCGTCTATGCCTATGATGCGGCGCGCACCCATCGCCTTTGCAACCATTGCCGCCGCAAGGCCGACGGGGCCGAGGCCTGTTATAAGCACGTCGTCGTCGCCGCTTATGCCGATTTTTTCAAGACCTTCATAAACCGTACCGAAACCGCAGGCCACCTGCGCGCCGTCTGCGTATGTAAGAGAGTCGGGCAGCTGCACCAAATCTTTTTCTTCTGCTAGCATATATTCTGCCATGCCGCCGTTGCGCTGCCAGCCGTAAGCGCGTCGCCACGGGCTTGTGCATGAAATCATATAGCCTCTGCGGCAGTCGTTGCACACTCCGCAGCCCGATATGTGGTATACAATAACCCTGTCGCCCGCCTTAAAACGGCGGCAGCCTTTGCCCGCAAGCACTATCTGTCCGCAGGGCTCATGCCCGGCAATCATGCCTTTTTGATAGCCTTCGGGACCCTTGCCGAGATGCTCGTGATAAATGCATCTGATGTCTGAGCCGCATATCGTAGAGGCCTTCATCTTTATCAAGACTTCGCCGTGTCCGGGTGTGGGCACTTTAAAGGTGCCCAGTTTTACAGTGCTGTTGCCGGGCAGCATTGCGCCCAGCATTTTTGAGGGTATCTTAATGTCTTTCATAATTTTGATTTTAAATTTGTTACTTTGCTATGTTGCCGTCCTCGTCCCAAAGGTCTTCCCAAGTTTGATTGTCTTTCCAAAGAAAGACCTGACCCTTAATGAGGCGGCAGTTTTTATCTATTGATGCAATAGCGCGCATTTCGGCGTCTGAAAGCGGCGGCGTAAGCAGGCTTGCGATGTTCGCAAAACAGTTCTTCGGTTTTGTAGAGAAGGGGATGGGCGTATGGCCGTGCTGCACCGCCCACTTTATGCAAAGCGTTGCGGGGTGTATGTTGTGGCGAGCGGCGATTTGCGTCATCACGGGGTCTTCTATGTCGCAAGTGTCTTCAGGCGTGCGGTCGCGCGCGGGTCTGCCCGGTGAACCCACCGGACTAAAGCCGACAACCTCTATGCCGTTTGCCTTCACAAAGTCATAAAGCGCCTTTTGCTGAAAGTGCGGGTGCAACTCCATCTCGTTGACAAAGGGTTTAATTTTTGCGTCGCGCAGTAAGAGCTTCAGCTTTGCGATGCTCATATTTGAAGTGCCTATGTGGCGTGTCAGGCCGCGCGCCATAAGCTCTTCCATAGCGCGCCATGTCTTCATGTAGTTTTCATGTATGTACGGTTTTGCGTCGGGACTGCGCGATTCTACGCAGCAGTGCGGCGGATGAAAATTTGGGAAAGGCCAGTGCACTAGATACATATCGAGATACTCCAAGCGCAAGTCTGCGAGGCTCTTTTTGCAAGACTCAAGCAAGTCTGCGGGCGCATGTTTGTCATTCCAGACTTTCGAGGTGATAAAAAGGTCTTCGCGCCTCACGCCGCTTTTAATTACCTTTTCAAGAGCGGCGCCTATTTTATCTTCGTTGCCGTAGACGCCGGCACAGTCAAAGTGGCGGTAGCCCATCTCGGCGGCTCTTATTACACATTCGGCGATTAGGTTTGCGTCGGCATGGTCGCTGCCGAAAGTCCCGTAGCCTATCATGGGCATCTTTGCGCCGCCGCGCAGGGTTTTAAAGGGTATTTTTGAAGGGTCTGTTTTTAGTTCCGACATTTTTTTAAGCGTAAAATTTGCGCCGCGTGCGCGGCCGTTTTTGCAATGCCACAATAATAACCCATATTCTTTGGAATTTAAATAGACGCTTTTGACCGTTTAATGGATATTTTTGACTTTTATTTTTTAAAAAATTTTGCAATTATCTTTGGCATGCAAAAAGAAAATGCGCTTACTGCCGGAGACGGCTGTGCAAAATTCATATCGCGGCAGGTTGCGCGCGGCAGGTATTTTTTTTGCGACCTTAACCCGCCTCAAAACGCCGACTTTAAAATTGTGTGCGCAGGCTGCGAGGAATGCGCCCCCAATTACGATCTTAAGCGCGATTCTTTCTTATATTACGGGCTTGAATGGGTTTACTCGGGAGAGTTTCTTTTGGAAAACGAACGCGGAAGCTTTGTTTTGCAAAGCGGGTCGGCCTTTGCGTATTCGCCCAAGTCAAAGTTCAGGCTGCGTGCGCGCGGCGCTGCAAAGCCCGTCAAATACTTTGCCGACTTTGTCGGCAAATTTGCGCCCAAGATTTTGAAAGAATCGTCAATAAGTTTGCAAAAACCTACAGAGCCCTCAAATGCAGAATGGATTTATAAGACTTTTGAAAGCCTGCTTGATTGCGCCTATTTAAGCCGCAGATGCGCCGCAAAAACCGGCGCAAACCTCGCGCAAAACATAATGTTTTTAATGGGCGAGGGCATTGGGGCGGGTGCGTCTGCGGGCGGCGCGGCTAAGCAGAGTTTTGACAGGTGCGCGCGTTTTGTGAATGAGAATTACGCCTCAATAAAATCCGTCGCAGAAATCTCTTCGGCTTGCGCGCTCAATGAAAGCTATATGTCGCGCCTGTTTAAAAAGTTTGCGGGGCGCACGCCGTCTGAGTTTCTGCTAAACCTTAAGATGGACTTTGCGGCAGAGCTTTTAATCAGGCAAAACGCGGGCGTAAAAGAGGCGGCTTGCGCCGTGGCCTTTGATGATCCTTACCATTTTTCAAGGGCATTTAAGCGCAGGCATGGGCAGTCTCCCAAAATTTTTGCTGACAGGCTTAGGCGCGCGGGCGGCTTTTGAAAACTAAAGCTTGTTTTGCTTTTCAGAACCTTTAATTTGATGCGTATTAAATGAAAATTTACCTACAGTTTTTTAAGTATTTTTTGCCCTACAAAAAAACCTTTTGCATTGCGCTTTTGCTTTTGCTTATAAGCGGCGCAAGCAGCGGCATTGGTTTGCCGTCCATATTCCAAAATGTTCTGGCCAGGTTTTACGCGCCCGAAAATATCCGCATGATAATTTTGATAGCGGCCTGCATACCTCTATTCTTCATGCTTAGGGGCGTCTTCGGCTTTTTGGGATCCTTTTTGCTTTCAAAATGTTCTTTGCAAATGTCTATGGATATGCGCATGACGCTCTTTAAGAAAATACAGAGCCTGCCTATTGCGTTTTTTTCTAAGAACTCTTCGGGCGATACCGTAGTAAAGCTTTCTTCTGATGCATTTTTGGTGCAGGACTTCATTTTAAATTCCGCCAAGGAACTTGTCCAGCAGTCAACGCAAAGCATGTTTGCTTTCGGCTATCTTTTTTACATGGCGTTTCAGCAGACACAGACTTCGTTCTTGATTCTCTTCATAGCGTTTTCGCCGGCAATGATATACCCGGCGGTTCTCATAGGTAAAAACCTCAAGCGACGCGGCAGGCAGGTGCAAGAGACTTCCGTCGGCATGACGCAGCATTTGCTTGAAAATTTAAGCGGCGTTGAGGAAGTGCGCGCTTTCGGTCTTGAAAAACAGCAGACGCAAAACTATCTTGAAAAATGTAAGAGCAACCTTCTTATGCAGCTTAAGGTTGTGAAGTATGAACTTTTTCAGCAGCCCTCGATGGAAATCACGGTGGCGTTTGTCATAGCCATAGCGCTTGCGCTGGCTTGTATAAACCGTATGCCGCTTGAAAACTTTATGGGAATGAGTGTGGCGCTTTACTTGGCGGTAGACCCCCTTAAGCGCGTGGCAAAGCTTTATAACGAGGGCAGCAAGCGCATAGGTTCCGCCCAAAGAGTGTTAGAGCTTTTAAATTCCGAAGAAACCGTCAAAGACCTCGATAACCCGACGCCCATAGGCAGGTTAAACGGCAATATAGAATATAATGACGTCTATTTTGCCTACGGCGCCGAATACGTGATAAACGGCGTTACGCTAAAAATACTGGCGGGCAAATACGCGGCTTTTGTGGGGCATAGCGGGGCGGGCAAATCTACTCTCGCAAAGCTTGTTCCGCGCTTTTACGACGTGTCGGAAGGCTCTTTGAGCATAGACGGCATTAACGTGCGCAAAATGCGTCAGGGCGATTTGCGCAAAAACATTGCGTTTGTATCGCAAAGCCCGCTTTTGTTTAACGACACCGTTTTAAACAACATTTTGATGGGCAACTCCGATGCAACCAAAGAGCAAGTTTACGAGGCCGCAAAATCGGCCTATGCGTATGACTTTATTTTGAAAGACCTGCCCAACGGCTTTGACACAATCGTGGGCGAAAGGGGCGCAAGCCTTTCAGGCGGTCAAAGGCAGCGCATAGCGCTTGCGCGCGCGTTTTTACGCAACGCCCCCATACTGGTGCTTGACGAGGCTACTTCTGCCTTAGACTCCGAAAGCGAGTACTACATAAAGCTGGCTATCGAAAAACTCGGCAAAGGCAGGACGGTTATAGCTATTGCTCACCGCCTCAGTACGATTAAAAATGCCGACATAATATTTGTGATAGGCGGCGGGCGCATAATTGCGCAGGGCACGCATGAAGAGCTTTTGGCGGACTGCGAAGAATATAAAAACATAGTTTTAAAGCAGCAGCTTTAAGATTTTTTATATTTATAAATTTAAAAGACCCGCACGGTTAATGGTGCGGGTCTTTTATTTTTAATGTGGCGCAATATCTGTGAGGTATGCGCTGTGTAGAATTTTAATAGGATGTTTTATTTAAGCTTCCATACTAATACTTCCGCCGTCGGCACGGGGTTTTTGCCTATTAAAGCTTGGGCATCGGCGGGCAGGGGGATGTTTGCGGGTTTATCGTTATAGTTTACAGCAATGCCAAAGCCGTCGCGATATTCAAGCCATGCGCCTTTCGGTAAATCCAAAACCGGCGTTTGCGCAAGGGCGTAAACGCGCTTTAAGACGTCGCGCTCAATCTCGCCGTTGTCGGACTCTATACCAACATAAGTTACGCTGCCCTTGCCGAGCTTGCGGTGTGTGACGGCCGCCGCGCCGTCGTAAAAATCTCCGTCGTGTCGCGCCCACACTTCTGCGTTTATGGGCGTTAAAACTTCGCCCCATACCGCCCAGTCATAAGAGATTGCCTCCATTTTTACATGTCCTATGGCAGAGCGCGCCCGCACGTCAAAAAACTCATTTTTTGCGCCTGTCAAATCTTGCATCATCGCGCCGAAGGGTGCTTCAAAAAATCTGTCAAACCTGTCCTTTTGACCCGTGCGTATGCTGATAATCAGGTTTGCGCCGTTTTCGGCAAGGGCGCGCCATTTTGCGACAGCCCCGGCGTCAACCATTTGATAAGCGGGTATCACTATGAATTTGTATTTTGAAAGGCCGTCCCAATCGGCTTCAGAGCTTATAACGTCTACGGGTGCTCCGAAAGATTTAAGCGCGCCGTAATATTTGCGTATGAGGTTTTGCGCATTCCAAAGCGTTGTCTGCTTTTGAAAATTCATTGCGGATACGTTTTCCCAATTATAGAGTATCGCGGCGCGGCGCGCCTCATAGTCGGCGGGTGCGGTCGATTTTAAAGGGTCGTAATATTTGCGCAGTTCTTTGATTTCCGAGATATATTTTTCAAACTCAAGCCCCCCGCGCGAGGGTGTGACACCGTCCGTACCCACAATGCCCGCGTGGTAAAGCTCATACCCGTATATGGGTTGCCGAAAGCGGTATGTGCAGATAAAGTCGGCCCCGCCCGCAAATACGGACCATAGCCAAAGGCGTATGGCGCCAGGCATGGGCTGCAAAGGCATATCGCCCCAGTTTACTTGCCCCGGCTGAAGCTCCATCACGCCGTAAGACTTGCCGGGCAGATTTCTGAAATAGTCATTGGCGTATGGTATTGCAAGCGGCGCGCCCACTCTGAAGCCCGTCTTGCCGATTCCGGCATCGCCGGGTATCATGTAGCGCGTGTAGGTGCAAAAGTCGAAATTCTTTGAGAGGCCTATATGTCCGTTGTCGGTATTTGGGATGTAGTTTGTGGTAATCCATTGCGAAGGCGCTATGTATTTGCGCAGTACCGCCGCCTGAACATCCAAAAAGCTTGCGCCTTCGTCCGCGCAAAAGCGGGCATAGTCAAGCTGCTGATGCGGATTGCGCGCGGCTTTAGAATGTATTATCTCGTCAAAAGACGCGTAGTTTTGGCTCCAAAAAGCGCCGCCCCAGGCTTTGTTCAGGGCGGAAATGTCGTTATTGTATTTTGACTTTAAAAATCCTCTGAAGCGCGCCAGCGCTTCGGGGCTGAAATCTTCATGCACATTGGGTTCATTATCAAGCTGCCAACCTATGATATTGGGGTTTTGTCCGTAGCGCTTTGCTAAAGCTTCCGTGATTTTTTCGCAATAGCTTCTGAATATCGCGCTTGAGTTTGAGGCTTGTTTGCGCACGCCATGTTGAGTTGTTGTGCCGTCGGCGCGCTCAATCAAAACTTCGGGGTGCTTGCGCGCAAGCCATACGGGGGGCGCGCCCGTAGGTGTGCACATTATCACTTTTAAATTGTGCTTTACGGCAAGCTTTACGGCTTCGTCAAGCCACGCAAAGTCAAACTTGCCCTCTTCGGGCTCAAGCTGCTGCCATGCAAATTCCGCATAGTGCGTAAACTCAAAGCCCATGTCGGCAATTTTTTTCAGATCTCTGTCCCATTGAGAGGCGTCCCAATGTTCGGGATAATAATATACGCCGGTTTCGGAAAGCTTTGCCTTCTCAAAAAATTTTGAAGCCTGCGCGCTTAATGCAGCGGCGCAAAGCCAGATTACAAGCATAGATTTTTTCATAATAACCCCTCCGATAAACCGTAATTTGTTGATGTAATATTTTCTTTAAAGGCGTGTATGCGGTCAAGGTTTTAAATTTGCTTGTAAGCTGCCGCGCTTGCGGCAAGCTTTCTGCAAATGGTTACGGCGGCAAAAGTTTTGCGCATATTGCAGGTGCGGTTTTTAATCGCAGGGGTTTTTAATACGGCATTTTCATACGCGCTTTATGCGGCGCTGCTTTTTGCGCTCGGGCAGGGGCGCTTTCAGACGGCGCTGTTTTTATCTTGGGCGATTTCAACCTTGCCTTCTTTTGCGGTGCAGCGGCGTTGGGTTTTTAAAAGCGGGGGCGCATGGGGCGCGCAATACGTAAAATCTGTGGGGGTATGGGCGCTTTCATACGCCATAAACGCGGTCTTCTTGCAGGTGCTTGCTGGCTTTTTAAACCCCTATCTGGCTCAGATAATTTCATTGACAGCGGCGACCGCCAATACTTATCTCTTATTCAGGTATTACACATTCAAACACGCCAAAAAATGACGGATATTTCCATAATAGTTCCCATTTATAACGAGCAGGCCGTTTTGGATGAATTCTTTAAACGTGTGCGCACCGCTTTTGATTCTATAGGGAAATATTCCTATGAAATCATTTGCATAAACGACGGCAGCGAAGACGCCACTGAAATTATTTTGGACAAATACGCCGCCGAAGACCCGCGCATAAAAGTCATATCATTTTCCCGCAATTTCGGCAAAGAGGCCTCTATGGTTGCGGGCTTGCGCTTTGCCGCGGGGCGTTGCGCAATACCGATAGACGCAGATTTGCAAGACCCGCCGGAACTCATTGAAAAACTTTTGTCAAAGTGGGAGCAGGGCTACGACGTTGTTTACGCCGTGCGCACAGACCGTCAGAGCGACGGCTTTTTAAAGCGCAAGTCTTCGGAGGTTTTTTACAAGTTTTATAACTCTGTTTCAGAGCGTCCCATGCCGCAAAATGCCGGAGAT
>Ga0209373_10004998_pt1 | contig 11110 bp, 5 predicted proteins | sample Higcelweek5metaG_FD_187173 | JGI IMG/M metagenome (GOLD analysis project Ga0209373, IMG submission 187173) | Freshwater pond sediment microbial communities from the University of Edinburgh, under environmental carbon perturbations - High... | ecosystem: Environmental > Aquatic > Freshwater >... | reverse complement strand
CTCCGGGCAGAACACGCGGGAGACGATGTCGAACTCGCCCCCGGCCTTGCCCGCCGCGCTGGCGATGTTGCACACGTATGGAAGCTCATAAAAAAACGTATGATCTGGCCTCATGTTGCGCACGATGTCCTCATCCGCGAAGATGCACAGCAGATCGCGTCCGGCCCAGGCCTCCAGCGGCGTTGCGCCAAAGGCCCGCGTCATTGTGGGTGTCACCTCCACGCGTTCGGGCGGCCAGGAGGGGAAATCAAGGACCAGCAGGTCGCCTTCACGCTCCACGAACAGCGGTCCGCTTTTCGATTCAAAGCGGATGCGCGGCCCGGAAAAGCCCAGTTCGTTGAAGATCACATGCGCCGTGGCCAGCGTTGCGTGTCCGCACAGATCAATTTCAAAGGTCGGGGTGAACCAGCGCAGATGATAGCCGCCTTCGGCGCCGCCTTTGGACCCGTCTTCTCCGCCTCCCGATGGCTCTTGCAAGGGCACGAAGAACGCCGTCTCCGACAGGTTGTTTTCCTCCGCTATGGCCGCGAGGGTTTCGTCCGGGAGCCAGGCTTCCAATGGAACAACCGCTGCGGGGTTGCCTTTGAACACGCTGTCCGCGAATGCATCCACCTGATAAAGCGGGTATGTGCGCCGCATGGCCGCAATCCTCCGTTATGCTTCAGTTGGGACTCCGCCCTTGAAATCTGGCGGGGGCTTCTCCCCTGCGTTTTGCGTGATTCGTCTCAGCGAAGGGCCCCAATGCTCAAGACTGCACCGGTTCGACTTTGTTCACATGGTGACCCGAACGCGAAAAGTTAAAAAAGCTGATGTCTCTCGCCCCGCAGCCATCCTAGGCGAAAGGGCCTGGACTGAGCAAGGCTCTGTCCAGGCCCTTTCGCCAAACTCCGGGGGGGACCGGGGGGAATCATTCCCCCCGGCCTGCGGAGCATATTGTTCTTAGAATCCCTGCTTCATCAAGTCGGCGTCGCTGGTCGAGGTGGAGCCTGCCGAAGCGGCGCCCACGTCTGTTTGCGCGGGCTGCGTGCCTTCGATGAAGGGCAGGAAGTAGCTCTCCGGCGCGGGCTGCCCCTTGGAGCCCACGGCTTGGCTGTTCTCCACGCGCGCCCAGACAATGCCCTCCGGCGGCAGGAAGTCGTCCGGCGGGTAGTTGTTCTCAATGGCCTTGCGGTACTCAAGCCATATGGGCAGGGCAGTATGGCCTCCGGAGCCCTCGCGTCCCATGCTTTGCAGCTGGTCATAGCCGACGTACACGCCGGTGAGCAGATGCGGCGTGAAGCCCATGAACCACGCGTCCTGCTCGTTGTTCGTGGTGCCGGTCTTGCCGGCCAGGGGGCGGCCCAGAACCTTGGCCGCGCCGCCGGTGCCCACGTTGATGACTTCCTTCAGCATGGAAACCATGAGGAAGGCGTTCTGCGGGCTGATGGCCTCGACGTATTCCGGATGGGACTGGTAGAGGGTTTCGCCCCAGGCGCTCTTGACGCTCATGACCAGGCGCGGCTTTATGTAGGTGCCGCCACGCGCAAAGGCGGTGTAGGCCTGGCACAGGTTCATCAGGGTGACGGAGGAGGAGCCGAGCGCGATGGACAGGTTCTCCGGCATCTCGGAGTCGATGCCCAGGGCGCGCGCGCGCTCAATGACGCTCCGGACGCCGATCTTTTGGGCCACGCGGATGGTCACGAGGTTGCGCGACTTGGCAAGGGCCGTGGCGAGCAGGGTGGGGCCGTAGAAGATGTCCTCGTAGTTTTCCGGGCGCCAGATGGTGCCGGCCTCGGCGTTGGCGAAGACGATGGGGGCGTCCATGATGACGCTGCCCGGCGTGAAGCCGTTATCAAGCGCGGCGCTGTACACGATGGGCTTGAAGGACGAGCCGGGCTGGCGCTTGGCCTGGGTGGCGCGGTTGAACTGGCTCTTCTCGAAGCTGAAGCCGCCCACCAGGGCCACGACCTCGCCCGTTTCCGGCAGCATGGAGATGAGCGCGCCCTCGGGGCCGGGCTCGCGCTCCAGGGCCAGGACGTAATGCCCGTTGCCCTTCACCTCGCGCACGCTGGCCCAGATGACGTCGCCCTTGTGCAGAATGCGCGACGGATCGCCGGGCACGGGCGCGGCGTCGCCGGTGACATCCTTTCTGCCGTTGCGGCACCACATGGTGGTGCTGGCGGGAACCTCGCCAGTGTATTGCCCAAAGCGCACCTGCGCCTTGTCCTTGGCGGTTTCCATCACAATGGCGCGCACCCAGGAACCGGCCTTCAGGGTTTCTGTGACGCGGTTGTCCGTCAGGAAACGGTTGTATTCATCAGGCTTGAGCCGTCCGGCCGGGCCTTCCCAGCCCTTGCGCTTGGCCACGTCGGCCAGGCCGCGGCGCATGGCGTTGTCCGCGGCGATCTGATGCGGAATTTCGCAGGCGGTTTCGACTGTGAGCCCGCCCTGGTACACCTCGTCCTCGCCATACTTCTCGATGAGGAAGCGGCGGACTTCTTCAAGATAATACGCGCCGACCTTCCAGGAGTGGTCTTCCATGCTCTTGTACACGAGCTTCTGGTTGATGGCCTGGTCGTGCTGCGCCTTGCTTATCCAGCCCTGGGAGAGCATCTGGTCCAGCACGTATTTCTGGCGCGTCTTCGCGGCTTCCGGGTCGGAGAGCGGGTTGTAGCGGCTGGGCGCCTGCGGCAAACCGGCCAAGATGGCGGCCTCGGCCAGGGTCAGGTCCTTCACGTGCTTGCCGAAAAACTCGCGGCTGGCAGCCTCGACGCCGTAGGATTTGGAGCCCAGGAATATCTGGTTGAGGTAGATGGTGAGGATTTCGTCCTTGGTGAGGTAGTTCTCCAGCCGATAGGCCAGCACCGCCTCTTTGATCTTGCGCTCAAAGCTCTTTTCGGGCGAGAGCAGCAGCCGCTTCACCACCTGCTGGGTGATGGTGCTGCCGCCCTGGCGGATGCCGCCGGCCTTGAGGTTCATGAGCGAGGCGCGGAAGATGGCCCAGGGATCGATGCCGTCGTGCTTGTAGAAGCTGGAGTCCTCCGCGGCCAGGAAGGCCTTGGGCAGATAGGCGGGCATGTCCTGCAGGTGCACCAGGAAGCGCTTTTCCTTGTAAAAATAGCCCAGCACCTTGCCATCGCGCGTGAGCACGGTGGTCACCAGGGGCGGCTTGTAGTCCGTGATGTTGCGGAATCCGGGCAGATCGCGCGAGTAGAACCAAAACGCCAGGGCGGCGCACAGAACAGCGCCCACGGGCATGGCGATGATGATCCAGAAAATCTTGCGCTTGAACCGGCGGCTCCATCTCATGGACGATTCCCTTTTGGTGGGCTTTTTCGCTGTGTTGCGTGTGCGTGGCGGCATTTACTTTTGCTCCGGCAGGCCCCAGGCCATGCGCAGTTCTTGGTAGGTTTGTCGAACGTTGTCGCTGGTCATGCCCAGCCGCCGCAGCAGGCTTGCGCCGCCACCGGCCTCTTTCTGGGCCTCGCATTGGTCGAATTCGAAATACAGCTCCCGGCCGGCCCTGATCCAGAAGGGAAACAGGCGGCAGTAAAGCGGTCTGGCCTGGCGCGGCAGCAGGCAGCCTTCCGGCCCCAGAAGCTGGCAGGCTCCGTCCTTGGCTATGGCCAAGCGGTCATGCTCTCCGCCTGGCGGGAACAAGGCGATGATGGTCTTGGCCTCGCCGGGGAACAGGCGGCACACGTTGTCCACAAACGCGTCCGTGTTGGCTTGGCGGGCGAAGTGCTCCTCCGTGGCTCCCGCGGCCTCCATGCGGCTGCGCTCCAAAGGGGAAAGGGGGAAGCAGTTTTCCTCCTGGCCGCTTTGCAGGGTGCAGCAGGTGCCGCTGTGCTGGGCGCACCTGGCGCAGACGTTCAAGCCTTCGGCTGTCGGCATGGGTCAACCCGGGGCGAAGCGGACGTGGCCCTTGCCCAGCAGATCGTGCAGGTGCACGAGTCCGGCCAGGGAGCCGTCTTGGTTGAGCACGGGCAGCACGGTGATCTGCCGGGCCTCCATGAGATCGAGCACCTGGGCCGCGCTGTCCGCAACACCGACGCTGCGCGGGGCCTTTGTCATCACTTCGGCCACGGGGCGCACGGCGTCAAAGCCGCTTTTGCACAGCATGCGCCGCACGTCGCCATCGGTGAGCACCCCGGTGAGCCGTCCCGCCGCATCGGTGAGCGCCGCCAGGCCGAAGCTTCCGGCATTGAGCGCTGCCAGGGCCTGCTGAAGGGGCGCGTCCTCGCGGAGCACGGGCAGGTTCTCCGTGTGCATGAGCGAACTGATGGGCTGGGACAGGCGCGCGCCCAAGGCTCCGGCCGGGTGGACGCGCTTGAAGTCCTTGGTGCTGAAGTCCTTCATCTGCATGAGGCACACGGCCAGCGCGTCGCCCACGGCCAGCGCCGCGGTGGTGCTGGTGGTGGGGGCGAGGTTGAGCGGGCAGGCCTCGCGCGGCACGCGCACCTCGATGACGACATCGGACAGGCGCGCCAGGGTGGACTCCACGCCAGCGGTCATGCACACGATGATGCCGCCGAGACTTTTGAGCGCCGGGAGCAGGTTGTTCAACTCGTCGGTTTCGCCGCTGTTGGAGAGCGCCAGCACCACATCGCCGGGGCGGATCATGCCCAGGTCGCCGTGGGCGCCTTCCACCGGGTGCAGAAAGAACGCCGCGGTGCCGGTGCTGGAAAGGGTGGCCGCGATTTTACGGCCCACAAGGCCGGATTTGCCGATGCCCGTGACCACGACACGCCCCGTGCAGGCGGCCAAATGCTCCAGAGCCTCCAGGAAACCGCCGTTCAACTGGCCGCGCACCGCGCTCAGGCCTTCTATCTCGACATCCAGCACCTCGCGCGCCAGTTCAAGCCAGCCGCCCGGAGGCGGGGTGCCGGCGCTTTCGCAGCGGCTCATGGCGGGCCTCTCAAGTCTTGTCACAATGCAACCCTCCCGGGATATTGCGCCAAAGCGCAAGCGCCGTTCAGCGTTTGCCTTCGGCCTCTAGCCTGTGACCTTGCTTTCGTTTTCCAGGCACATCTTGCCTTGGTGGCTGCAGGGCTCGATGGGATACTCGCCGTTGAAGCAGGCCAGGCAGTGGGCGTTCTTTTCGGTGACGGAATCGAGCAGGCCGGGAATGGACAGAAAGTGCAGGCTGTCCAGGCCGATGAAGCGGGCGATGTCGTTGACCGGCGTCGTGGCGGCGATGAGTTCGCCCTTGCTCGAAAAATCGATGCCGTAGAAGCATGGAAAGCGGATGGCCGGGCAGGACACGCGCATGTGGATCTCTCTCGCGCCCAGTTCGCGCAGCTTCTTCACGCGGGTGCGGATGGTGGTGCCGCGCACGATGGAGTCCTCCACGATGAGGATGCGCTTGCCCTCGATCATGCTGCGCACGGGGTTCAGCTTCACGCGCACGCTGAAATTGCGCATGTCCTGGCTGGGCTGGATGAAGGTGCGGCCCACGTAGTGGTTGCGGATCATGGCCAGCTCAAGGGGCAGGCCGGACTCCTGGGAATAGCCCACGGCGGCGTAGTTGCCGGAGTCGGGGAAGGGCATGACGAAGTCGGCGTCGACCGGAGCTTCCTTGGCCAGCGCCGCGCCCATGGTCTTGCGGCGCACGTAAACGCCCTCGTCAAAGACCATGGAGTCTGGCCGGGCGAAATAGATGAGCTCGAAGATGCACTGGCGCTTGGGCGCGGTCTCGAGCAGGCGGTGGCTCGTCAGGCGTCCGCCCTCGACCACGATCATTTCGCCGGGCTCCACCTGGCGGATGTATTCGGCTTCGATGAGGTCGAACGCGCAGGTTTCGGAGGCGAACACGTAGTTGTCGTTCAAGCGGCCAAGAACCAGGGGGCGCACGCCATGCGGGTCGCGCACGGCGATGAGCTTGTTGTTGGCCATGATGAGCAGCGAATAGGCGCCCTTGACCCGCGCGCAGCTCTTGAGGATGGCCTCTTCGATGGTGCCGCCGTTCAAGTACTTGGCGATGAGGTGCACGAACACTTCCGTGTCCATGGTGGTCTGGAAGATGGAGCCCTCGTTCTCCAGCTCGCGCCGCAGCTCAAGGGTGTTCACCAGATTGCCGTTGTGCCCGACGGCTATGTGCCAGTCCTTGAAGCGCACCAGAAACGGCTGGGCGTTCCTGATGAGCGAGACGCCGGTTGTGGAGTAGCGGATGTGCCCCATGGCGATCTGCCCCTTGAGCTCTTTGCCCAGGTGGCGTTCGTTGAACACATCGTGCACAAGGCCCATGCCCCGGTGCTCGCGGATGGCCGCGCCGTCCCAGGTGACTATGCCTGCGGACTCCTGCCCGCGGTGCTGCAGGGCGTAAAGTCCGAAGTAGGCCATGCGCGCGGCCTCCTGGTGTCCGTAGATGCCGAAGAGGCCGCAATACTCGCGTTTCATTGGGTGTCCTTGCGTTTTGGTCCAGGCCGGGGCAAACGCCTCGCGCACCGGGTGCGGTCAATCCGCCCCCGGCCGCCCGACCCTGGCGCAGCCGCGCCGGAAACTATCCGCCGTAATAGTCCTGCAGACAGCGCACCGAAAGCCCATGGCCGCGCTCTTCGCGGATGGCCTGAGCCATGGCGGCCGCGCCGGACACCGTGGTGGTGTAAGGCACGCCGTAAAGCAGGGTGGTCTGCCGGATCTCTTTGGAATCGTTGACCGTCCTCTTGCCGGAGGGCGTGTTGACCACAAGGGCTATCTGCTTGTTCTTGATGAGGTCCACAACGTTGGGGCGGCCCTCGTTGACCTTGAGCACGCGCTCGACGTGCACGCCCTTGGAGATGAGGTGGTCGGCCGTGCCGCCCGTGGCCACGATGTGGAAGCCCAGATCCTCGAAGGCCTTGGCCACCGGGGTGATGATCGCCTTGTCGCGGTCGTTGACGGAGATGAACACCGTGCCCTTCTCCGGCAGGCGCTGGCCAGCGGCCAGCTGGCCCTTCATGAAGGCCAGGCCGAAGGTGGTGTCGATGCCCATGACCTCGCCGGTGGAGCGCATTTCAGGTCCAAGAAGCACGTCCACGCCGGGGAAGCGATTGAAGGGGAACACGGACTCCTTGACGGAGACGTGCCCGCTCTTGCGCATTTCCCAGGGCTTCAGGTCCTTGAGCTTCTCGCCCAGCATGACGCGCGTGGCGAGCTTGGCCAGGGGCACGCCCGTGGCCTTGCTGACAAAGGGAACCGTGCGAGAGGCGCGCGGGTTCACCTCAAGGATGTAGATTTCTCCGTCCTTGATGGCGAACTGGATGTTCATGAGGCCGATGACGCCGAGCTCCTTGGCCAGCTCTTTGGCCTGGCGCTCGATTTCGGCCACGACCTCGGGCGCGATGGTGTGCGGGGGCAGCACGCAGGCGGAGTCGCCGGAGTGGATGCCGGCCTCCTCAATGTGCTCCATGATGCCGCCGATGTACGTCTCGTCCCCGTCGGAAAGGGCGTCCGCGTCCAGCTCGATGGCGTTCTCGAGGAACTTGTCGATGAGGATGGGATGCTCCGGCGAGATGACGGTGGCCTTGCGGAAGTAGTTGTTGAACTCCTCGTCGTCGTAGACGATCTCCATGCCGCGGCCGCCCAGAACGTAAGAGGGGCGCAGCACAAGCGGGTAGTCCAGGCTGTCCTTTATCTCCGTGGCCTGGGTCAGGGTCATGGCCGTGCCGCTTAAGGGCTGCTTCAGGTGCAGCTTGCGGATGAGCGCGGAGAAGAGTTCGCGGTCCTCGGCGCGGTCGATGCTTTCCGGCGGGGTGCCCAGCAGGTTCACGCCGGCCTTTTTGAGGGCCACGGCGAGGTTCAGCGGGGTCTGCCCGCCGAACTGCACAATGACGCCCAGCGGCTTCTCGAACTCCACGATGTTCAGCACGTCCTCGTAAGTGACGGGCTCGAAGAAGAGGCGGTCGGAGGTGTCGTAGTCCGTGCTCACGGTCTCCGGGTTGGAGTTCACCATGATGGACTGGATGCCCATTTCGCGCAGGGCGAAGGACGAATGGCAGCAGCAGTAGTCGAACTCGATGCCCTGGCCGATGCGGTTTGGACCGCCGCCCAGAATCACCACCTTCTTGAGATCCTTGGACTCGATTTCCCGGCCGGTCTCATAGGTGGAGTAGTAGTAGGGGGTGTAAGCCTCGAACTCCGCGGCGCAGGTGTCTACCAGATAATAGGTGGGCAACACGCCAAGGGACTTGCGCAGGGCGCGCATGGCTTCCTCGCTGGTGCTCCAGAGCACGGAAAGCTGCTTGTCGGAGTAGCCGTATTCCTTGGCCCGCTTGAGCAACGGGGCGAGGGCGGGGTTCTTGGCGGAAATCTCCTCGGACTTGCCGAAGGCCGCGAGTTCCGCCTCCATGATGAGGATGTCGCGGATCTGGCGCAGGAACCAGAGGTCGATGTGCGTGGCCGCGTAGATTTCGTCGTTGCTGAAGCCGCAGCGCATGGCGTTTCTGACGGCGAAGAGCCGCGCGGAATTGGGCTTGCGCATCAGGCGCAGCAGCTCCTCGCGGTCCAGCGGGCAGGTCTCGAACTTCTTGCCCAGGCCGGGCATGCCCACTTCCAGGGAGCGCAGGCCTTTCTGCAGGGCTTCCTTGAAGGTGCGGCCAATGGCCATGGTCTCGCCCACGCTCTTCATGGAGGTGGTGAGGTAGTCCTCGCTGCCTGGGAATTTCTCGAAGGTGAAGCGCGGAATCTTGATGACGCAGTAGTCGATGGACGGCTCGAAGCTGGCCATGGTCTCGCGCGTGATGTCGTTCGGGATCTCGTCCAGCGTGTATCCGACCGCGAGCTTGGCGGCGATCTTGGCGATGGGGAAGCCCGTGGCCTTGCTGGCCAGCGCCGAGGAACGCGACACGCGGGGGTTCATCTCGACAATGATCATGTCGCCGTTTTTCGGGTTGATGGCGAACTGCACGTTGCTGCCGCCTGTCTCCACGCCGATTTCGCGCATGATGGCCAGCGCCGCGTCGCGCATCTTCTGGTATTCGTCGTCGGTCAGCGTCTGGCTGGGGGCCACGGTGATGGAGTCGCCCGTGTGCACGCCCATGGCGTCCATGTTCTCGATGGAGCAGATGATGACGCAGTTGTCCTTCTTGTCGCGCATCACCTCAAGCTCAAATTCCTTCCAGCCGAGCACGCTCTGCTCGATCATGATCTCGCTCTGCATGCTGGCGGCCAGGCCCTGGGCGGAAATCTTCTCCAGGTCCTCCATGTTGTAGGCCACGCCGCCGCCGGTGCCGCCCATGGTGAAGGCGGGGCGGATGATAAGCGGGAAGGGCAGGGTGTTGCCGATCTCGCGCACGTCGTCCATGGTGCGGGCAATGCCGCTCTTGGGCACCTTGAGGCCTATCTTCTCCATGGCGGCGCGGAAAAGTTCGCGGCTTTCGGCCTTCTGGATGACCGGCACGGAAGCGCCGATGAGCTCCACGTTGAATTTTTCCAGCACGCCCATCTTGGCCAGGGCGAGCGCCGTATTGAGCGCGGTCTGGCCTCCCAGCGTGGGCAAAATGGCGTCCGGGCGCTCTTTCTCGATGATCTTGGCCACCGTTCCCGGCTCTATGGGCTCGATATATGTGCGGTCCGCCAGTTCCGGGTCGGTCATGATCGTGGCCGGATTGGAATTGACGAGAATGACCTCGTAGCCTTCTTCCTTCAGGGCCTTCAGGGCCTGGGTGCCGGAGTAGTCGAACTCGCAGGCCTGGCCGATGACGATGGGGCCGGAGCCGATGAGCATGATCTTCTTGATGTCTGTGCGCTTGGGCATTTTTCCGTCGCTTGGGTGAGAGGTTTCTGCCGTGCCTTGAAACGCGTGTGATGTACGCCATAAGCATCCCGCAGGCAAGAGGCAAGGGCTGGCAAGGGTCTGCGCGGCGGCAGGCAGCGGGCGCTAAAGCTTTTCCGCCAAGCACCGATAAGACCAGTGACCGTTCGAAAGACTCCTTGCGAAACATACCCTTTTGCCAAGACCGCCAACGAAGATGGGCTTCGTTGGCGGTCTTGGCGTTTTTGCTTTGTTGTTGTGGCAAACTTTATATTGTTGCAATTCTGGAAAGGTGATATTGAAAATTAAGTTCTGTTTCTATTGGGTTTGTTGATCTGTCTCTGTTGTTTCGCCTTTCCATTGTTGCTTGCATGCCTGCTGTAACCGTATAATTTTTCAGTTTGTTTATTTCAGGACGAGTTGCCCCGCACCGGGGAGACGCCCGGATAATGCCAAAAATACGAAAAAATCCTGTGATGATATTGACAACATCCTGGACATACTGCATGTTTTTATTGTGAACTACGCATAATCGCTAGCCCCCCCTCTGGCGATGGTTTCAGCAAACAAAAGTGAGGAAAGCATGCAGCTGCGTTCGATCAAACAAAAAATAGCTTTTATGGCTGGCCTCTGCCTGTTGAGTGTGGCCGCCGTGTTGGTTGTGTATGGAGTATTTTCCGCCAGCAGAACGCAGAGCTTCGTGTCCGAGCGGGTCGGTAAAATCTTGCATGACAGCGCCATGAGCAACCTTGAGTCGCTTGCTGCCAGCCAGGCGGCCATTGTCCAGAGCGCCCTGCAGGACAACCTGGACACTGCGCGCACAACCGGCCGGGTGTTTGAAGTGCTGCGCTCCAAACTCAGCAATGCCTCATTGCGCAGTGTCTTCGACGCCATCCTGCTCGGCAACCTGGAGAACAACCCGGGGTATCTCGGCTCCTATTCCGCCTGGGAGCCCAACGCCCTCGATGGCATGGACAGCAAGTATTCCGGTAAAGAGGGCTCCGACGCCTCTGGCCGCTTCCTTTCGTACTGGAACCGCGATCCCAAGGGCAAGATAGCCCGCCAGACGCTCGTGGAATACGAGAGCCAGGACAAGCACCCGAACGGCGTGCGCAAGGGCGGCTGGTATCTTGGTCCGCGCGAGACGGGCAAGGAAAGCGTGCTCGATCCCTTCCCGTATATTGTTCAGGGGCAGAAGGACTGGCTGACCACCATTTCCGTGCCGGTCAAGAAGGACGGTAAGTTCCTGGGCGTTTCGGGCACGGACCTGCGCCTGGGATTCTTGCAGGACCTTGCGCTCAATGTGAACAAGAACCTCTATGGCGGCAAGGGCGAAGTCTTCATCATCAGTTATGAAGGGCTGATGGTCGCCAACAGCAAGGACGCCAAGACCATTGG
>Ga0209373_10004995_pt1 | contig 11123 bp, 8 predicted proteins | sample Higcelweek5metaG_FD_187173 | JGI IMG/M metagenome (GOLD analysis project Ga0209373, IMG submission 187173) | Freshwater pond sediment microbial communities from the University of Edinburgh, under environmental carbon perturbations - High... | ecosystem: Environmental > Aquatic > Freshwater >... | reverse complement strand
AGCGGGACGAGATGAACTGGTGCTTGTCGGATGCCATCAGGAAGACGGTGTCTACGGCCGGATTCAGGCGGGCATTCATGCCCGCCATCTGGAACTCGTATTCGAAGTCCGATACGGCGCGCAGGCCCCGGATGATCACCGACGCCCCGCAATCCACCGCGAATTTCATCAGCAATTTATCGAAGGGTCGCACCTCGACATTGAAACCCTGTTGCCGCAGCGTCGCCAGTTCACCGGCGACCAGGGCCACACGTTCATCGGTGGTGTAGAGCGGGCCTTTGCCGGCATTGCTGGCCACGCCCACGATCAGATGATCCACCATGCGGCAGGCCCGCTGGATAATGTCAAAATGACCGTTGGTCACCGGGTCGAATGTGCCCGGATAGACGCCGATACGCGGTGCCGCCATGGTCCTCTTCCCCTTCCCCTCAAGGCTCTCACTTGATCGACCGTTGGCCCGGATCCATGGCCCAGGCACTTTTCCAGTCAACCGTGCGGGCGTCGGGGGCTCTCTCCCCGGACCCGCACGGATTGTTGTGAACTCACTCGGTCGCGGCGGCCTCGGTTACATCGCCACTGGTGTCGGAACCGTCATCCTCCAGACGGGCCACGGACACCACCTTCTCCTCGCCCGACAGGCGGAACAGGGTGACGCCCTTGCTCTTGCGGCCCGTCAGGCGGATGTCATGGACAGGCATGCGGATGACCTGACCGCCATCGCTGACCATCATCAGCTGGTCCGTCTCATGGATGGGGAACACGGCGGCGATGGCCTTGTTGCGGTCACCCATGTCCATATTCCAGATGCCCTGGCCGCCACGGCCCGTCAGGCGGTATTCATAGGCCGAGGTGCGCTTGCCAAAGCCCTGTTCGGACACGGTGAGGATCATTTCCTCGCGGTCCTGCATTTCCTTGAACTGCTCCGGCGACAGGGTTGCTTCGCCCACCGGCTCGGCATCCACATCGACCGCATCGTCTGTGTCCTCCCCCTCGGCCCGGCGCAGTTCGCGCGCCTGCTTCAGATAGGCGGCGCGTTCTTCCATGCTGTAATCGGTATGGTGCAGGATCGACATGCCGATCACCGCGTCGCCGTTCGCCAGCTTGATGCCGCGCACACCGGTGGAGGTACGGCCGGAGAAGACGCGCACTTCCGTCACGGGGAAGCGGATGCAGCGGCCCAGATGCGTGGCCAGCAGCACGTCATCCTGATCGGTACAGGTGCGCACGGAGATCAGGGTCTCGCCCTCCTCCTCCAGCTTCATGGCGATCAGGCCGTTGGCGCGGATATTCTGGAAGTCCGACAGCTTGTTGCGGCGGATATAGCCGGTGCTGGTCGCGAACACGATCTCCAGATCACCCCAGGTGCTCTCATCCTCCGGCATCGGCATGACGGTGGAGATGGTTTCCCCCTCCTCCAGCGGCAGCAGATTGACCAGGGCCTTGCCGCGCGTCTGCGGCGTGCCCTGCGGCAGGCGATAGACCTTCAGCTTATGGACAATGCCCCGGCTGGTGAAGAACAGCATGGGCGTGTGCGTGTTGGACACAAACAGGTCGGAGACATTGTCCTCCGCCTTCAGGTTCATGCCCGAACGCCCCTTGCCGCCACGGGCCTGCGCCCGGTAGGTGGACAGCGGCACGCGCTTGATATAGCCGCCCTGGGTCACGATGACGACCATGTCCTCGCGCTGGATCAGGTCCTCAATGTCGGACTCGAATTCCGACTCTTCAATGGTGGTGCGGCGCGGGGTGGCGAACCGGGCCTTCATCTCGCCCAGTTCGTTGCGGATCACGTCCAGCAGCAGGGTACGCTCGGCCAGGATCGCCAGGAAGGTCTTGATCTGATCGGTAACGCCGGTCAGTTCCTCACCGATCTTGTCACGCTCCAGCCCGGTCAGGCGGTGCAGGCGCAGATCCAGGATGGCGCGGGCCTGGGCTTCCGACACGCGGTAAGTGCCAGCCTCCGACAGGCCACGCCCCGGCTCGTCGATCAGCGCGATCAGCGGGGCCACGTCGGAGGCCGGCCAGTCGCGGGCCATCATCTGCTCACGCGCCGTCTGCGGATCGGGCGCGCTGCGGATCAGGGCGATCATCTCATCCAGGTTGGCGACCGCGACGGCCAGACCGACCAGGATGTGGGCGCGCTCGCGGGCCTTGCCCAGCTCGAACTCCGTGCGCCGCGTCACCACCTGTTCGCGGAAGCGGACAAAGGCGGCGATGATGGTCTTCAGATCCATCAGTTCCGGCCGGCCGCCATTCAGCGCCAGGGTATTCACGCCGAAGCTGGTCTGCAGGGCGGTATGGCGGAACAACTGCGCCAGCACCACCTCGGGCACGGCGTCGCGCTTCAGTTCGACCACCACGCGCACGCCATCGCGATCCGACTCGTCGCGGACATCGCTGATGCCCTCGACCAGCTTCTCGTTCACGCATTCGGCGATGCGTTCCAGCAGCTTGGACTTGTTGACCTGGAACGGGATTTCGGTGGCGACGATGGCCCAGCGATCCTTGCGGATCTCCTCCACCTCCGTCTTGGCGCGCATGATCACGCTGCCACGACCGGTATGGAAGGCCGACCGGATGCCGGAACGGCCCAGAATCAGGGCCCCGGTGGGGAAATCCGGGCCGGGCACAATATCGATCAGCTCATCAATCGAGATATCCGGATTCTCGATATAGGCCAGGCAGGCATCAATCACCTCCCCCAGATTATGGGGGGGGATGTTGGTGGCCATGCCGACGGCGATACCGCCGGCACCATTAACCAGCAGATTGGGGAACTTGGCCGGCAGAACCGTCGGTTCTTCCAGCGATTCGTCATAATTGGGCTGGAAATCGACGGTTTCCTTGTCGATATCGTCCAGCATGAATTCCGACACTTTGGCCAGCCGGGCCTCGGTGTAACGCATGGCCGCCGCAGCATCGCCATCCATGGAACCGTAATTGCCCTGACCATCGATCAAAGGCAGGCGCATGGAGAAATCCTGCGCCATGCGGACCATGGCGTCATAAATCGCGCTGTCGCCGTGCGGATGGTATTTACCCATCACGTCACCGACGATACGCGCTGATTTCTTGTACGGCTTGGTGCTGTCGTAACCGCCTTCCTTCATGGCGTAGAGGATGCGGCGATGCACGGGTTTCAACCCGTCACGCACATCCGGCAACGCGCGACTGACGATCACGCTCATGGCGTAATCAAGATACGAACGCCGCATCTCATCTTCGATGGTGATGGGCGAGATATCGGACGGCAGAGCGGGCGTGGAGGTCACCGAGCGGAACTCGTCATTACGTGTCGGAAAATGAAGCCGCCGGTTGGCCAGCGGCTTTCACGCTCTATGTAGCATCATTCGCGCATGCGAACAATGAAAGCGCCAGTCCACCTTCACACGCCACGCGAAAGCCACCAGAACCGGGCCGCCAGCACAGAAACGGAAAAGACGCTGGCGATGAAAACCCCCTCGAACAGCCCCAACACCCCGCGCCCCAGCGGGAAGGCCAGCAGCCAGCCCACGGGCATCATCACCGCATAATAGCTGACAAAATGCAGGGCGGTGGGCACCCAGGTATCGTTACGCCCGCGCAGCGCCTGGGCCATCACCACCTGCCCGCCATCGGCCACCAGCAACCAGGCAGAGAAGGCGATCAGCGGGGCCGTCAGCAGCAACAATGTGGCATCATGGGTGAACTGGCCCGCCACCCAGGCCGGTGCCATGAAGAAAAACAGCCCGATGAAGGAGAGGATGAAGCTGGTCACCCCCAGCCCGGTCCAGCCGGCCACCACCATATCGGTATGGTCGCGCCCACCATAGGCGTTGCCCACCCGCACCGCCGTGGCGGACGCCAGCCCGAGCGCGCACATGAAAGGCAGGGCGATCAGGTTCAGCCCGATCGTATAGGCCCCCACCGCCGCAGCCCCCAGCCAGCCGGCGAACAGGCCCAGACCGGCAAAGGCGGAGCCTTCCAGCGCATTGGACAGGCCGGCGGCATAGCCGACGCGGCGCTGTGCGGCAGAATCGCGCCACCAGCCGGCAAAGCCGCCCCGCACGCCCCAGGTATCGCGCAGCGGATGCCACCAGACATAGGCCACCATGCCAATGGCCCCCAGCCAGCGCAGCGACGTGGTGGACCAGGCGGCCCCCACCGCCCCCAGGGCCGGCAGGCCGAAATGGCCACCCACCAGCAACCAGACCAGCCCGGCATTCAGCACATTGCCGATCAGCATGGCCACCATGCCGGGAATCGGGCGCTTCAGCCCTTCCAGATACATGCTGGTGGCCAGATGCAAGGCGGCAGCCGGCATGCCAAAGGCCATCACCGCCATCACATGCCCGGCCCCCTGGGCCAGATCCGGTTGCTGCCCCGTCAGCAGCAGGAATTCCTCCCCGAACAGGCTGGCGGCGGCGATGATCGTGCCGATCAGCATGGCATAGGGCAGGGAACGCCGCCAGATAGCCCCCGTGCCGGCCATGTCGCCCCGGCCCACCGTCTGCGCCGTGACCACCACTACGCCCAGCAGCAGCCCCACCTGCACCCCCAGCAGCACGGCGATGGGCGAATGGCCCATGCCCAGATATGCTAGTTCCTGCGCGCTGTAGCGCCCGACGATCAGCGTATCTGTCAGCGCCATCACGATGATGCCGGCCCGCGCGATGATCACCGGAATGGCCAGCCGAACCAGATCGCTGACATGGCGGCGGATACGGTCGGGAAGAAGTTCAGCCTGGGATGACAGGGCCGACATGGGGAATGCTCACAAATTATGCAAATTACCGATAAATCATCCTATATCGGAAGTATTCCCCCTTCACAAGATGCGGCACCGCATGCCGGGAACGCCTGCGCGGCAGAGGTGTTGACCTTCCAACCAGTTTTCAGATCGGAGGTCACCCATGGGCATCGTCCCACCCCTGCCCGGCAGCCCCACCCCAGACAATACGGAATTGCCGCCGCCCGGCGAGCAGCCAATTCCCGCCCATGATCCGGACCGGTTGCCGCCCGGCATGCCGGACCCGGATGTACCCTTGCCACAAAAGGAGCCAGAGCCGCCGCCACCGCAGCGGCTGTGATGGTTTTGCTGGTGGCTGCCCCGGCAGCCACGCCATCTATAGGCAGCGCGCCCGGCCCATGCATGGGCCGGGGCTTGACGATGGCGGGGTCGCGCGCCAAACCCTTATTTCATGACACAGCACAACCCCATCCATGTGATCGGCGGCGGTATGGCGGGCAGCGAAGCAGCCTGGCAGATCGCAGAGGCCGGTATCCCTGTCATCCTGCATGAGATGCGTCCGGTGGTGAAAACCGACGCGCATCAGACGGAGCATTTTGCGGAGTTGGTCTGCTCCAACTCCTTCCGTTCCGACGATGCAGAATATAACGCCGTCGGCCTGCTGCATGAGGAAATGCGCCGCGCCAAATCGCTGATCCTGGCGGCGGCGGACGAACATAAGGTGCCGGCGGGCGGGGCGCTGGCCGTGGACCGCGACCATTTCGCCGAAAAGGTCACGGCCACCTTGAACGGCCATCCGCTGGTGACGGTGGAACGGGGCGAGGTGTCGGGCCTGCCGCCGGAAGCATGGGACAATGTGGTCATCGCCACCGGTCCCTTGACCAGCATGAAGCTGGCCGAGGCCATCCGCGCCTTTACCGGCGAGGAACAGTTGAGCTTCTTCGACGCCATCGCCCCCATCGTGCATACCGACAGCATCGACCTGTCCAAGGCCTGGTTCCAGTCGCGTTATGACAAGGTCGGCCCCGGCGGCACGGGCAAGGATTACATCAACTGCGCCATGGACAAGGAGCAGTATGAGGCATTCATCCGCGCCCTGATTGAGGGGGAGAAGGGCGATTTCAAAGAATGGGAAAAGAACACGCCCTATTTCGAGGGCTGCCTTCCCATCGAAGTGATGGCGGAACGCGGCGTGGATACGCTGCGCTATGGCCCGATGAAGCCGGTGGGCCTGACCAACCCGCATACGGGCAAACGCCCCTATGGCGTGGTGCAGCTACGCCAGGATAACGCGCTGGGCACGCTCTATAATCTGGTCGGCTTTCAGACCAAGCTGAAATATGCCGAACAGGTGCGGGTGTTCCGCATGATCCCCGGCCTGGAAAATGCGGAATTCGCCCGGCTGGGCGGGCTGCACCGCAATACCTTCATCAATTCCCCCCGCCTGCTGGATGGGGCCTTGCGCCTGAAATCCATGCCGCGCCTGCGCTTTGCCGGCCAGATCACCGGCTGCGAAGGCTATGTTGAAAGTGCCGCTGTCGGCCTGCTGGCCGGTCGCTTTGCCGTGGCCGACCGGCTGGGGCAGGAACCGGCCCTGCCGCCACGCACCACGGCCCTGGGTGCCTTGCTGGCCCATATCACCGGCGGCGCGGAGGCGGAGACCTTCCAGCCGATGAACGTCAATTTCGGCCTGTTCCCGCCGATAACCGAACGACAGCCCAATGGCAAGGAACTGCACGGCAAGGACCGCAAGCTGGCCTATAGCCGACGCGCCCTGGCCGATCTGGCCACCTGGCTGGGTTAACCCCCTCCTGAATTGGAAAAAAGGGGGTGTGGTGTCGCCGCCACGCCCCCTTTTTCTTGGCATCCAGGTCAGCCCTTACCGCAGTTCCAACACCACCACGGATTTGGCCGGCAGGTCGATTGTCACTGTATCGCCCTTCACCTTGGCACCGTTGAAGGCAACCGGCTTCACCACATCCGGCTTCGCGAAGCTGTTATGGCTGTTCATCGCCGGGGCGGTCAGGATACGCCCTTCCACCTTGCGGGCACTCACCCCTTCCAGCTTGGCCGACACGCTGGCCGGGCGGTTGGGGTCCAGGTTGGCCAGGGTCAGATGCAGCTTGCCGGCTGCATCGCGTGATGCGCCAGCATGAACCGATGGCACCTTGAAATCGCCATAGGCATATTCCGGCGCCTTGATCGAAACCGGGATGTAGGTTGCCCCCTGATGCACGTTGAACATCTCGAACACGTGATAGGTCGGGGTCAACAGCATCCTCTCCTTGTCGGTCAGGATCATCGACTGAAGCACATTGACCATCTGGGCAATGTTGGCCATGCGCACCCGGTCGGCATGGGCCTGGAAGATATGGAAATTCACCGCCCCCACAACGGCATCGCGCAGCGTGTTCTGCTGGTAAAGGAAGCCCGGATTGGTGCCCGGTTCCACATCGTACCAGGTGCCCCACTCATCAACGATCAGGCCGACCTTCTTTTCGGGATCGTACTTGTCCATCACCGCCGCGTGGGCCTGGATAATGTGATCCATCTCCAACGTGCGGCTGAGGGTGGAAATCCATTCCCCCTCATCGAATTGCGTGGCGGCGCCCTTCTTCTTCCAGTCACCCGTGGGCAGCGTATAGTAATGCAGGGTCAGCCCATCCATGAACTTGCCGGCATCGCGCATCATCACTTCGGTGAAATTCACATCCTTGTCATTGGCACCAGAGGCAAATTCCATTGTCTCCTTGCCACCGGCCTTGCGAACAAAGGTGACATAGCGGCGATGAAGGTCGGCTGAATATTCTGGCTTCATATTGCCGCCGCAGCCCCAGGTCTCATTCCCGATGCCGAAATAATCGAGTTTCCATGGCTTGTCGCGACCGTTCTTCCGGCGCTCCTGCGCCAGGGTGGAATTGCCCTCCGCCGTCATATACTCGATCCACTGTGCCATTTCGCGCGGGGTGCCCGTACCCAGATTGCCGCTCACATAGGCCTTGGTACCCAGCATTTCCACCAGATCGAAAAATTCGTGCGTGCCGAAGGCATTGTTCTCACCCACCCCACCCCAGGTGGTATTGACGCGCACAGGGCGCTTATCGCGCGGGCCGATGCCATCGCGCCAATCATATTCATCGGCAAAACAGCCGCCGGGCCAGCGCAGTACCGGCACCTTCATGCGGCGCAGCGCCTCCACCACATCGTTGCGCAGGCCGCGCGTATTGGGAATGGGGGAGTCAGGCCCCACCCACAGGCCCTCATAGATCGAACGGCCCAGATGTTCGGCAAACTGGCCGTAAATCTCAGGATTGATGGTTGCGCCCGGCTTGTCCGCCTGGACCGTGATATCCGCCTTGATGGCGGATTGGGCCAGGGCGGTGGCCGATACCGCCATCATCCCCAGCATGGCGGCAGCACCTATCGCCAGCCGCCGGGCGCCCAGCGCCCAGCCCGATTTCGTCATCATCGTTTCCCCTTTGACAGCCACCCCACGAACGGAGGCGTTATGACCGGGGTATTTATCAGACAAATTGGCGTTCTTCACAACGCCCTATCCAGCATTACTTGAGTAAATTTGATCCCAAATGACGGACAACTCAGCCGTCGGCATCGCTGGACAGGCCCGGAATCTTCGGCATCGGCGCGGACCGGTCGAGCAACCCGGCGGCACGCAGATCATCCACCCCCGGCAGATCGCGCAGGGAACCCAGACCAAAATGGTCCAGGAAATCGGGTGTCGTGACCCAGGTCAACGGGCGACCCGGCGTTTCCCGCCGGCGCCCGGGCATGACCCATCCCGCTTCCATCAGAATGTCCAGCGTGCCCTTGGATGTGGCAACACCCCGGATCGCCTCAATCTCCGCCCGCGTCACCGGCTGATGATAGGCAATAATGGCCAAAGTCTCCACCGCCGCGCGGGACAGCTTGGCCGTCACCTCGATCTCGGTGCGCAGCCTGTCGCCCAGATCGGCAGCGGTACGAAAGGCCCAGCGCCCACCGCTGGCCACCAGATTGATACCGCGATGGCGGTAGAGATTTTCCAACTGTGCCAGCAGCGGACGCACCGGCACCGCCCCCACCCTTTCCTGCAGCATGGATTCGGCCACGGGTTCGGCAGCGGAAAAAAGTATCGCTTCCAACAGCCGGATCAGCTGAAAATCACTGTCGAAAAGATCGCTCATGCCTGCTCCCGCCGCGCCCGGACCTGGATGGGCGCGAATGCACTTTCCTGACGCAGTTCCAGATGGCCAGCCTTGGCCAGTTCCAGCGCCGCCACAAAGCTGCTGGCCAGCAGGGAGCGGGCCTTCACCCCCTGCCCCCGCCAGCCGGCGGGCAGCAGCGCTTCCAGTTGCGACCAGTCCGGCAAGCGGCCCAGCATGCCCTCCAGCCGGGCCACCGCCTCCTCAATCGAATAAAGCTCCGTCACCGGGATGGTGAAGGGGCTGATCCGGGATTGGCGTGACCCGACGGCACCATAGGCCTTCAACAGATCGTAAAGGCCGAGATCATGCCGTGATCGGGCAAAGATGGGCAGATCCTCCGGCGCGCCACGGGCAAACCGGTCACGCCCCAGGCGGGGCCGTGCCAACAGCCGGGCAGCCGCCCCCTGCATCGCCTCCAGCCGTTGCAGCTGAAAGGTCAGCGCCGCGGCCAGCAGCTCTGCCGAGGGTTCATCGGGCTGCGGATCGGGCAGCAGCAGGCGGGATTTCAGATAGGCGAGCCAGGCCGCCATCACCAGATAATCCGCCGCCAGTTCCAACCGCAGCCGCCGTGCCTCCATCACGAAGGCCAGATATTGCTCGGCCAGTTGCAGGATGGATATGCGGGTCAGGTCGACCTTCTGGTCGCGCGCCAGCGATAGCAGCAGGTCGATCGGCCCTTCATAGCCGTCAATATCCAGCAGCAGCGCCTCTTCCGGCGCTGCCTCGCCGGTGTCCGCCACATCATCCATGAAAGCCATCGCGCGTTACAACAGACCGGTCAGCCGGGCAATCCATTCCACCAGGAAATCCACCACCGGCAACAGCACCAGCCCAAGCGGGCTGAAGGAATAACCCAGCTGTCCGGCAACGAACGGGATCAGGAAGACCACGGCGATCAGAATCAGCATGCCATAGCGTTCCAGCCGCGCCAGCGGAAAGGCCAGCGCATCGGGCAGCAGGCCGACAGCGACGCGCCCGCCATCCAGCGGCGGCAGCGGGATCATGTTGAAACAGGCCAGCAGCACGTTGAACTGCAAGGATATCATCAGGTTCTGCACGAACCATTCCGACATGAAATCCGGCAGCCAGCCCCCGGTGTGCAGCAGCAGGGCAGAACCAACCGCCAGCACCACATTCACCAACGGCCCCGCCGCCGCCACCCACACCATGTCCCGGCGCGGGTTGCGCAGATTGCGGAAATCCACCGGCACCGGCTTGGCCCAGCCGAACATGAAGCCGGTGGTGGCGAACATCACCAGCGGCAGGATGACGGTGCCCAGCGGATCGATATGCCGGATCGGGTTCAGGCTCAGCCGCCCCTGTCGTTTGGCCGTATCATCCCCGAAATAAAGCGCGGCATAACCATGCGCCGCCTCATGCAGGGTAATGGCCAGCAGCGCCGGCAGCGCCACCACGGAGAGTTGCAGCAGGATATTTTCAATATCGGGCATTGTCAGGCCAGCCTTATCCCAAGAAGCCCGTCGAATTCCGCCCTTTGGGCGGCAATTTCCGCAGCATCAGGCACCGGCCGTCGCCATGCCATTGCCCGTGCCCAGCGTTGTTCCGCCAGTGTCGTCATCATGTGGGCATGGGCAATGGTATCCAGCATTTCATCCATCTTGCCATTGCAGTGCAGGGCGATATCGCACCCAGCCGCCAGCACCGCAGCCGTGCGCGTTCCCACCGTGCCGCTCAAGGCCTGCATGGACAGATCATCACTGAACAGCAGCCCATCAAAGCCGATCCTGCCCCGCACAATCTCGCCAATCACCTTGGAGGAGACGCTGGACGGATGATCGGGGTCGATGGCGCTATAGACAACATGCGCCACCATGGCCAGCGGCAGCCCGGCCAGCGCCTTGAACGGGGCAAAGTCCCACGCCTCCAGCTCAGCCAGCCCGGTCGTCACCACCGGCAGTTCCTGATGGCTGTCGGCAAAGGCGCGACCGTGACCGGGAACATGCTTCACCACCGGCAGCACGCCACCGGCCAGCAGGCCGTCGGCCTGCGCTGCGGCCAGCACCGACACCAGCGCCGGATCACCGGCAAAGGCCCGGTCACCGATCACATCATGCGATCCCGGCACCGGCACATCGGCCACCGGGGCGCAATCCACATCAATGCCCAGATCGGCCAGCATCGCCGCCAACAGCCGGCCATGCAGCCAGGCGGCACGCGCCGCGTTGGCC
>Ga0209373_10004993_pt1 | contig 11128 bp, 10 predicted proteins | sample Higcelweek5metaG_FD_187173 | JGI IMG/M metagenome (GOLD analysis project Ga0209373, IMG submission 187173) | Freshwater pond sediment microbial communities from the University of Edinburgh, under environmental carbon perturbations - High... | ecosystem: Environmental > Aquatic > Freshwater >... | reverse complement strand
GCCATAGCCCTGTCTATTGTCGTGCTGAACCTGCGTAAGGTTCTTTGCGCCCTTTTTCAAGTTTTATGTGGTTGGTTTGCTGATTTGAGGAAATATGAAAAATGGGCATTTATTCAGTAGACATTAAATACCTCGCAGCCCGATACGATATTATCATAACCGCCTTGACGGTTTAAATACGGATTATCCCACATATGAGCCTTTAGCCCGCCTATTTTTCTTTTTGAGGGAATAAGTGTTCCGCTATGAATGATCCTCGGCGTATACTCAAACCCCAATCCAAAAGAAACCGCAACGGTTCCTAAATTTCTAAAGACGCAATTAGCAATTACGGTATGTCTGCAGCCATGTGAGTATATGGCCATCCCCCTCGCGTTTTCAAAGATAATCCCATTGAAACTGACATATTCCGCATCCTCCATAGCTACAATGGGCTCTTCCATGATTGAAACGTTTATGATGGAATTTGCAGAAAATCCAACGGGCGGATAAAGATATAAAACTCCGTTTTCTCTATCAATATAGTATTCCCCCGGCACATCAAGCTCCTCCAGCAGGTTGTATACGCGATATGTATTGTAATACGAATCGTTTTTTACTCCGAATACTTCGGGATTCTTAAATTTAATCAACTTTTTATCAATATCAATAAACTCGACAGCCATATTTTTATCCCCAAAGCCTGTGCCGAAATATCCAAAAACAAACGCATCTCTGGCTTTACCCCATCTGTCGGCTCTATCGTAATCATATTTGATTAACGCGCCGTCATAATTTGATAAATCTGGTTCGATATACCGGGAAGGATTTTCCGGATCAATAAGTCCCCTGCCGATATCAATAGAATCAATCCTCTGCGGAGTTATAATCTCACCAATTTTTACCCTTCTCTTATTGTTAGGCCATCCGGCAAGTTCCATCGCCTGATGATCAATAAACAGTTCCATCGATGCGGGTACAATATCCATAGCGAAGCCTGACTCCTTGATCGTCCCATAGTCAACCAAGCCGTCTTTTTTAAGGTCATAGCACAGAACAAACGGTCTAGAATTTTCGGGCAGCCTTTCAAGGATCTCTTTATTAGTAACCTTTTTAAAGCCTGACGCATTCAGAGCTTTTCCTCCCGAAATTATAACATTTTCACCCTGATACGCACTATACGTTATGGGGCATTGTTCGCTGCCGCTATGCTGTGACAAGATTTCAAAGGTATTTTCCAGCTCATAAACACCTTCCCTTAAATATACAAAAATGCCATCCTCGGCAGCTGTCAGCTTACAAGTCCAATCTCTTGCCTTCTCCAAGGTTTGGAAAGGACTGCCGATTGTGCCCGTGCCACTGTCAGAACCGTTTTTATCTACATAAATTTCTCTCATATTAAGCTCCATTCCGTCGCCAAATGCCGGCGGCATAAATTATTTAACAGACTAACCACCAAAGCCTCCAATAACAATTCTTGAATCAGATGCAAATACCTTAAAGTCGGCATAACTTGGATTTACATTTACAATCCCTTTAATTTTTTCGGAGTAAAATGTCTTTACCTCATCAGCGTTTTTCGCTTCAAAGACGTATATACATTGGTTAATCTCCAATCTGTCGGCAGGCATTAACATCTTATCCTTATGTGCAACATAACACCCAATCATTGCCTTATCGCAATGCAAATACCAGTCAGAATATACATGATAACCGGCGCTTTCATTTTCCATAAAAATAACAACGCCCTTTTTAAGCTCTGCCAGAAAAACCATTGCGACCCGAAAACCGGCAGTTAAATCCGAAAATGTTACCGAATTATCAGCCGTCCAGTCATAAAACGCCAGATAACTTCCAAAACCTGCGCTTTCATAGCCGTTTGTGCATATATCCAGTGTTGCTTTACAATAAATTCCACCGTCTCTCCTTAATATAAAATAATTCAGCAGCTCACAATGCGTACTTCCTGCATCAAACCCGCCTATTTTATTCCTTTCAACCATTTTAGAACTGTCATTGCAATCAATAAATTTGTAAATCATCCGAGCCTTCACATTTCTAAACACATCATCACATCCTTAATTCATGGATTTTTTTTGCATCTTAATTATATCATACATATTTTATGCTTAAAACTCTAAATATTTGGCTTTTAGTAGTCTGAATTATTATTTTTTGCATATTCAGTAATTCAGACCGTCAAAAGCCAAATATTTAGAGTTTCAGCCGGCAGACCATTATGTTATTAATTTAAGTGATAATAAGCGGATTTTTTAGGGGGGTACGACAAAACAATGAGGAACATGATAACAATGAAATATCCGCCGCCATGGCATGGCGCGATGTGGAAAGAGAGCTTACCTTTAGGAAATGGTAAAACAGGCGGGCTTTTGTATGGCGGCGTGAACAAGGAAATTATGATGCTAACGAATCATCAGCTGTGGTGGCAGTATAACACGCCTGAATACGGACTACCTTTACCGGTTTGCGATATGATTGTCGAAATGCCCGCGGTAAAGAATTGTTTTATATATTGATGCTAAACTTTTTGCCTTCATCATACATCGCTGCTATATTCTCAACCGAGATATCACTTTCAAAACCCTGAGAGCCGGATAAAATATATCCGTTACCTGAATGCATTATACTGAGTATGCGCCTTACCTCACTTCGAACATCATCGGGCGAGCCTTTCGGAAGTATGTATTGTGTATCCACCCCACCGTGAAAGGTTATCTTTTGACCGTATTTCGCTTTTAAATCTGCAATATCCATGTTTTTAGCAGATACTTGAACAGGGTTTATAATATCCGCTCCTATTTCTATAAAATCGGGTATAAGCTCGTATATTGAACCACAGGAATGCTGCATTACTTTAACATCATAAGCCTTAATTACATCGTAAAGCCTTTTCAGCTCGGGTTTGAAAAATTTTCTGAACATGGCAGGGCTCATAATTGTACACTCCTGTGTTCCAAAATCATTACAGTTCTCGATAATATCTATTTTCCCCTTCCCGTTTTCCAACACCTTTTTTGTGTAATCTACCCAAAAATCTGTAACATGCCGTATTACAGCCTGCATGACCTCCGGCTGTGTGTGCAGATAAACCAAGGTGTTTTCAAATCCACACAACCATGTGACATTGTGAAATATAGGTGCCCATACGCCTCCGAGAATAGCAAAGCCGTTATGGTTTTCAATGTCCTTTTCAATGTCACCAGCATAAAAATCCACCGCTTTAGGCCATTGATACGCCTCCGCCTCATCGACTGAGCATATCTCAGCAAGGGGACAAAGCCCGCTTGAATCCCCGTCACTTCGAGCTTTTGGAGTTATTCCCCAATAATCTGCCGCCTCACCGTTAAAGTAACGCTGAGAACCCGTAAATGGCATTCCATTTAAATACCAAATATCTATCCCTAATGCCTTGTACATCTCCTCGTTGCTCGAAAACCCGAAATGTGCTTTTATTCTATCCTTATTTGGCTGTGACGTACCGAACATATCAAACGGAACCCTGTCAGTCTCCTTATGATTAATGGCGTTAAGTACCCTCTCCCTAGAATCCATAAATACCAGTCCTTTCAATTTGTTTGTGTGTTTAATTGCATTGTCAGATAAAGCTTGAGCTCATAAATGGGTATAATATCTGACCGTCTATAGGCAGCGTTTCAAGAACCTCCTGAGTATGCCTCTTTAAGAATTCCCGGTAAGGAGAGTTAACGCACAAACTTGCATAAAATCCCGCTTCATAAGGTTTTTGCATTATTGAACCTTCCTCCGAAACAACCAACCACTCCGGATGCTCCTGTGCAGTATAATAATCCCAGTTAGGATTTAAGGCTTTTTACCACAATCGCCGGATTTAATATTCATCTTGATGCGCAGTTGGCAAAGCTTTTAAGCTTAAAACTTATTTTTCACCATTCTTATTACGTTTTGTGTGAATTACTGTATTTAGTTTTCGAGGTTACTCAATTTATAAATAAATTATACATTATCTCCAAAATTAATGATACTCAACATTTTTATCATACAGTAGATTAAATTATCCAATTTTTATTCACCATGTAATCTTTTTTAATATTAGTCTACTTTTTTGCTGTCAGAGGAAGTATTTGGTATTCTTATAATAACTTTCGTCCCCTGTCCTTTAACGCTTTCTACTTTCAAATGATAATTTTCACCGTATATAAGTCGTAACCTGAGATTTATATTGCGCAAACCAATACAGTCGTCGGACATTAAATATTCCTCATTAAATTTTTTATTAAGATCGTTTACCTCCTCCGCATCCATACCAATGCCGTTATCCTCTATCTCAATTAAAATATCATCATCAATTTTATAAGCATTTATATTAATTAAGCCTTTTTCATTTTTAACTTTAATTCCGTGACTTATTGCGTTCTCAATGATGGGCTGAAAGCATATTTTAACGATTTTACTATCCAGAATATCATCTGGAATATTCCATATTGTCTCAAATTCATTTTCATACCTCATTTTCGCAATATCGATATAAAGCTTCGCATGCACCATCTCCCCCGCTATCGGTATTGTATGGTTTTCCATGTCTAGGCTTATTCTGAATAATTCAGATAAATTTACAATCGCTTCAGACAGATTTTTGTTATCGTCAGCAATCGCTCTCCAACTGAGCATATTTAATGTATTATATAGGAAATGTGGATTTATCTGCGCCTGCAATGCTCCTATCTGAGATTTTTGCAGCATTAGCAATCTCCTTTTCAGCTCATCTTCGACCTCATTTTTACTGTAAATTGTACTGGATATGCTGCTGATAATATATTTTATCTCATTATTCTTAAGCCGTTTTAGAATTGAATGAACATCAGATTTTGATATATCATCATTTTCCAAGATATCCATTATACTCTGCAGTGGTTTAAAGAAGCTGGTCGCAATATAAATTGAAACAACCGCTCCCAGTAATACAAATATCACCATACTGAATAACGTGGCTTGCTTGATTATATTAAGCTTATCAAGGTATCTGTATGCATCAACTATCGAAACATATTTGAAGTTGTTGGATTCGGAGCGTACGCTGCGTATTTCATATTTTTTATTACCAATATTAATTTTATCACCATCATTAAAAGAGTTGTTATCATAATTCAAAACAGTTTCAAACTTACTGCCTATAAGCTTTGGATTATTGCTGTATATCATGTAATTATCGTTGTTTAAAATGATCACATCATGAAGCTGCGTCTCCTTTTCATTATAAATATATTGCCGCAGCTTTTGAGCGTCAATATTAATACGGATCGTACCCAGTTTCTTTTTCTGAGAATCTAAATTTAAGGTGATTTCTTTTTCTACACATATTGTATTCGGAATATTATATATTTGAGGGCTATAAAAAATGTTTATTCCGTTTTCCCGGTTGCTCATATCATCGTCATACCAGTTTAAGCTTCCGCTTTCTATCGTCATGCCCTTATCTGTCAATACAATGTCATTGTTTGCCGAATAAACCGTTATAGAATATAAATATTGATTGACTAACATATAAGACTTAATCAAGTCCTGAATTTTATTCGTTAAATCATTTATGACATAATCATTTTTGTTGGATATGATTAAAAGCTGTGTCATCTCGTTTACACATAAATATTCAGCCATATTTTTTGCATCCTTAAAAATTCCGTCCACCGTATTTTGAACCCTTAATAAGGATTCATAATTGCTTCCCGCAACTTCATTTTCAAATAATTTCTGAATATTATAGAAGATGCTTGAATATACAAGAATTGTAATAGCAATAATGGTTATTAGAATAGCAATATAATTTCTCAATAAGACGCTGTTATATCCATATTTTTTTAATATGCCTGCAATTGCTTTAATCTTAAATTTCATTCGAATTCTCCCTTATGAAACATTCTGCTTTTCATACATCCTGGTTACAACTTCATTATAATTCCATACGCATCCTTTGACTTTGCATATTCATCCTCAAACATATCCTTGATTCCATCGCTAAATGTGACGGATTGCGAAGTCATAAAGCTGTCACAAATAATCTTGTACCAAAGGGCAGCAGCACCGTCTCGATCATAACCGGCAACGGACGGTGCATGGTGTTATACCTTTTACGGCATACCGTTTATCCCAACATACTTATCGCGGCGGATTATGCCGTAAAGGTTCACCGCCGCTTTAACATATGTATCTAGCGGCTTACGTATCTTTGCTCTGCCATTGAAGCAACGAGCAACGCCGTCAGCGGGGTTGTATTTTTCAAATATCTTTTTCGCTTGATTTTCGGTCATACTATCTGCCCTTTCTTTTCCTCAAGTCATCCACCATAAATTTCCGATACAACATATTTATATAATATCATATTTTTATCAAAATTACAATATATTGCAACAAAATCTTTCCCATTTACAATCTCCTTTAAGCACAAATGAAAATGCCAAATTGGTAGAATTCTACGTACACCAAAACCGCAGTTCTGCATCCGCTTTCATAGGATATTCGTTGGTTGTTGTCAGTTTAAACTCAGGCTTTTTTGCAATCAGAGGTTACATTATATATTTACGTAAATAAGTGGGCGACTAAAGGTCGCCCGCATGGGATAAATTTTATCAAGTTGTCAGGCGCATGGCAATATCATTCCATGTTTTCAGGCGGGTTGGGTCATATTTAACCGTGGAAATATCTTTTAAAACAATTTCCAAATGAACGTTATTTGCTTTTGCCGCTGAAATCGCCTCTTGCAGATTTTCTTTTACCGACTGTTCATCAAAGCTGTCTGCGCCTAAAAATGCCGGGTTTGGCTTAAAGGACATAATGTGATTTTTGTTAAGATTGCCGGCGAAATTATCGGGGTTATTCCATGGACTACAAGAAACCTTTTTAATATTCGGTATTTTATCCAGCAAATTTAGCCTGTCCTCCAGCCGCTCGCAGCAGCCGTAATAAATATTGCCGAAATATTTTGCTATTTCCGCAATATACGGTATTTCAAACTCTTCGGTGGTTTTGGCTGATACGCAGGTAAACAGCTGTGCCATCGCAAACGTCCAGCAATTTTTTGCATTGCCGGGCAATTCGCTGTTTTTCGGCTCGTCGCTATAGGTATAAGAGCAATGGCAGGTATTTGCTGTATCATCATGCACCATAAGCGCGTTTGCCTGCTCAATTCCATGTATAGTGGAATCGGTCATTTTTCTTACAATCTTATGGATAAACTCGGGTCTGTCAAGTAAATCAATATATGCATTTTCAACACCCATCAAAAACGAAATATGATCCCATATTCCCGAATGAAAGCTGATACCCGCCGATTTTACGGGGGCAATGCCTTCAAAAACCGTCTCTGCCATCTGCTCGCGTTTTTTTGTTTCCTCGACGTCATGGGTGATTACCATCACTTTAATTTTATCTAAGTCCTCTTCTGTTTCAAACTGATTGATATAACTATGCGAGATGACGCTGCTCGTGGGGTCAGTTTTCATAGTATCTTCCTGAACGTTAATGCCATAGCCAGAGTTATAAACTGCTTTTTGAATTGTAATATACGGGTTTAGCACCATATCCGCAGGGAAATGTTTCCATTTATAGCATTGTCTCCGCAGGTCGCATTCAATGCTCCTAAAAAAGGGGGCTTCTACCCTTAGCGTCAGCTCACCCTCTGCGTTCAGCTCATTCCACGGCAGCTGGTCAATGACAACCATTGGCTTTGTCATTTGCAATTTGTTCAAACTTTTCCATAGCTTTATTTTTTCATTTTGTACGGGCAGCGTGGCATATTCCATATATTCCGCCGCCAGCCTCCTTAGAATTTCCTTATCCTTATCTGAAATACTCATATACATCCACTCCTTGTTTTTATTTAATTATATCAATAAATTTAATATAAATAAACCATAAAAAAAGGTATATTTTATATAATTATTGACATTTGCCTTTTTTTATACTATACTGATAAGGGGGGACGTTTGTGATAAAGGATTTTTATGGACTTATAACGGTAGACGAGAACTGGCTGGTTGACGAGAAAAAACCTATCGGCTATTCGAGAGTATATTATGTTTGCGGGGGAGATGTTTTATATGAGGACAAAAATTGCTCCTTTACGTTGAAATCAGGCTATTTATATATTTTCCCATCAAATCTGCCCTATAAAATGACACACAATGTGAAAAATCCTTTATGCTGCTTATACGTGCATCTGGATTTATTCCCCAATGTCGTGTCACGGGTCATTGAGGTCAATGTTAAAAATGATAAAATTTTGTCAAGGCTTTTAGATACAATCGCGGCAACAATTGAAGAAAATAATATCACAATACTGTATTCCCTTATCCCTGTTTTGGAACAGTATTTTATCGAAAAAAAGTTGATTGAGGAATTAATATTGCCCATTACAAACGCGCTGATTTATATTTCAAAAAATTATGAAAACGACCTGCCAGTAGCAACGCTTGCCGCTGCCCAGGGCTATAACCCCTGCTATTTTATAAAATTATTCAAGAAATACACCGGCGTAACGCCTCATCAGTACATCATTGATTACAGGCTGAAAATGTCGCTTGATTTATTAAAGGAGGGTGTTTCGATTACTGAAACCGCAAGACGGACAGGATATAACGACATTAAGACCTTCAGCTTGGGTTTTAAAGAGAAATTCGGCATATCTCCGAAGAATTTTACACGGCTTAATTTGTGATTTACTGAGTATTTTAAAACAGATTTTTAATGACCATTCTAAGAACGCAATCTTTCCTTCCATCTATCTGCTACATTTACACCGTATGCTTCCGGATAGTTTTGGGCTTCGATTTGAATTGCAATCTTACCCAGCATACATATGCCTTATGTAATTTCTATTCGTCAGACCAGAAGTTTGCCGCCAGCTTCCTTCAGATTCCACCTCACGGTGGACACCCTTGCTCTTGGCTATGTGCTTGGCACTATCAACCCGTACTCGGGACTTTCACCCGTTAGATTGTGCCCATGCTGGGCGCACAATGTCAATAACCGCTGAAAATCAGAGGCCACTGAAAAAGACCATTTTTTCTTTAATGAAAATATGGTCTTTTTTCGCATAAATCTAAATTACCATAAAATACCTGCGTTTTTCTCGATTTTTTCTCGTAAAACAAAAAAACAGTGTATATCACACCGTTTGCATCTCATTTAATTTTATAATCCGCTTAACATTGGCGACAAATGCCGTGAAATATATTTGAATTTTCATGCCGAATAACCCCACATACTTACATTTCCTAAGTCCGTGGGACTGTTTTAATTCCGCATTCTTGGCTTCAATTTTATATCGCTGTTTTATTCTGCCCTTAAAATATTCGGTTTGCTCAAACTCGTGCTGCTTTCCTCTTGTTCCGCCCATTACCGTAATACAATGAGTTTTAACTTTTTTACCTTTTTTATAGCAACTTCCGCATCGAACACATTTTTTGCATTTTCTTAAACTAAAATAATACACATAGTATTTATTATCATATTTTCCGTCCTTTATTTCACATCGTATGGCTAAATGGCCTTCAGGGCATTGCATCGTACCGGCGTCTTTATTATAAATAAATTCATCATCTCTTGAATTACCATTTGCGACAACCGTGTTTAATCTGGATATTAGTTTTATATTCTTTTCATTGCAATAATCTATGTTTTCCTTACTGGAGTATGCCATATCACCGATTACTTCGTCTACTGCAATGCCATTTTTCTCAGATTGCTCAATTAAATCCGTCATCAGCTTTGCGTCGGACGCTCTGCCTGTTGACACTTCTATGCCTGTTATTAAGCGTTCGTCGGTTATTGCCAAATGACTCTTATAACCAAAGAAACTGTTATCTATACTTTTATGACCCACACTGGCGTCCTCATCGGATGCGGATTGAATATTCTTTATTTTATCATCGTTTAGCAAAGCTTGGATCTTTGCCAAAAGCTTTTCGGAATTTTTATGATTTAATTTGCCTTCTAATATCGAAACTAATTTCTTCGTATATTCTATTTCTTCATCTATATCAGCCGTTTGGGCAGGTTTATCCGGGAAATATTGTGCTAAGTCAATTTGTGTATTATATATTTCACGCCGTAGTGCCTTGGACATTCTTCTAAGTATTTGTGTCGGTGTTTCAAAGTTACCTTTGCTGTAGCTATGTGTGGAATCGACAATAATAGCTCTTGATTTTACCAGACCTTTTTCAATGGCTTGTTTAAGTGTTTCAGAAAGCATATCTTCTAATATATCTTCTGTGATTCGGGTTTTTCTAAACTTTGTAAGAAGGCTTGAATCAATCGTCTTATCCTCGGGGTCAAGACCGATAAAAAATTTGAATGCCATATTATATCCCAATTCATCAACAAGCACCTGATCGGATAAATCGTACATTCTTTTTAAAAACAATATTTTAAACATCATTTCCGGCTCTTTGGCAGGTCTGCCAAAATGTTCACAATAGCTTTCCCTTAACATTTCATTTACAAAGCTAAAATCAATTGTTTCTTTTATTTTTCGTAAAATGTGATCCTTCGGAACAACTACATCATACAAGTTGTTATATTCTGAAAATTTTAATTGATTATCTATTCTCAACATGGCACAAACCCTCTATTCTTCACACTCTTTCTATATTTATTATACCATAAAAACAGCAAAAAATCTACTATTATTTTAAATAAATAGCAGATTTTTTTGTGTTTGTTGACTTTTTCAGTGGCCTCGAAAATCAGCGGTTATTGAGTGTATCAAAATCAGATACGTTTTATGTCTTTTCCTTTTGCCAGTATCATTTTATCTTTCCAGCGCTCATCAGTAAATCGAGATATTGCTTTCTAAATTCAACGACATTACAATTGCTCGCCACTTCAAACGGAGACATATAACCCAAAGGATACTAATAAAGAGTAATATAATAGTTATAATGCATTTTTATAAATTTCCCCTTTGCACATAGAGCCAAAAAAAGTCAGAGTCCTTAAAAAACACTGATTGTTATATATGCAGGATCTGAATTTATTTAAAAGAAAACAGCGCCGAAGTATGTAACTGTATTTTGTCCGTTTATATAATTCATACCGCAAGCCTGTGCAAGGCTTGATACATGAATAGCGTAAGATTCCAGAGAGGCAAAAGCCC
>Ga0209373_10004991_pt1 | contig 11133 bp, 10 predicted proteins | sample Higcelweek5metaG_FD_187173 | JGI IMG/M metagenome (GOLD analysis project Ga0209373, IMG submission 187173) | Freshwater pond sediment microbial communities from the University of Edinburgh, under environmental carbon perturbations - High... | ecosystem: Environmental > Aquatic > Freshwater >... | reverse complement strand
AGCAAGGATGAATGGCCAGGGTGGCCCGATTGTTCTGATCGTTGAGGTAATCTTCTGGTTTATCGTTATTATCGGTACCATATTGCTGGTTCAGGGGACACGAAGGGTGCCCGTGCAATACGCACGGAGGATAATTGGCAACAAGCAGTATGGCGGTGTACGTCAGTACATACCTTTGAAAGTCAACGCAGCAGGTGTTATGCCTATCATTTTTGCCCAGGCAATCATGATGGTTCCCATGCTGATAGCCGGGTTCAGGGACGAGAGCTCTGCATTTGTTGTAACCTTCTCCGATATTTATGGTTTCTGGTACAACTTTGTAACCGCATTATTGATTATTGCATTTACATACTTCTATACAGCTATTACAATAAATCCTGTTCAGATGGCTGAAGATATGAAGAAGAACGGCGGTTTTATCCCGGGTATAAAACCCGGAAGGAAGACTGTTGAATTCTTTGATATGATAATGTCGAGGATCACATTCCCAGGTTCAATTTTCCTGGCAATAATTGCGATTCTTCCATCTGTTGCGGTAATTGCCGGAATTACTCCGCAGTTCGCACAGTTTTATGGAGGAACCTCACTTCTGATCCTTGTGGGTGTTGTGCTTGACACTTTGCAGCAGATTGAAAGCCACCTGCTTATGCGTCACTACGACGGCCTTATGAAATCGGGCCGGGTGAAAGGCAGATCGGGTGCTGTAACTGCGATATAAAAAATATTTACGTTCTTTGATGTTATATTTAAAGACAGATGAAGAGGTCGGGTTGTTAAAGGAAAGCAACATGCTGGTGTCGAGAACACTTGCAGAAATTGCTAAACATATTCAACCAGGCGTTACCACTCTTTATCTCGATGAAATTGCCGAAACATTTATCCGCGATCATTCAGCGGTTCCGGCTTTCAAGGGATATGGCGGTTTCCCGAATACCCTCTGTACATCTGTCAATGAAGAGGTCGTTCACGGCATTCCATCAGGTTATGCACTGAGGGAAGGAGATATTATCTCGGTCGACTGTGGTGTGATACTCAACGGATGGTATGGCGATAGCGCTTATACCTTCGCTGTTGGTCAGATCACTGACGAGATCAGGAAACTGCTTGAGTTTACAAAAGCATCCCTCGAAGAGGGTGTAAAAGCTGCTGTAACAGGTAACAGGGTTGGAGATATTTCATCTGCAGTCCAGGTAAAAGCCGAAAGCGGAGGTTTTTCAGTGGTGAGGGAACTTGTGGGACATGGCATCGGTAAGAAGCTCCATGAACCTCCTGAAGTACCCAATTTCGGCAAAAGAGGAACCGGCCCGAAAATGGATAAAGGACTGGTGATCTGTATCGAACCTATGATCAACCTGGGAAGTAAAGAGACTCTTCAGATGAGCGATGGATGGACGATAAAGACTGCTGACGGAAAACCCTCGGCACATTTTGAATATGCTGTGGCGGTCAATAGGGGAGAGGCAGAAGTATTGACAACATTTGAGTTTATAGAGGAAGTTTTAAATAAATTGTAATAGTATGGCCAAACAACCATCAATTGAGCAGGACGGGACTATAATTGAAGCCCTCTCAAATGCGATGTTCAGGGTTGAACTCGAGAACGGGCATGTTATTACAGCGCACATTTCGGGAAAGATGAGAATGCACTATATAAAGATCCTGCCAGGCGACAAGGTTAAGATTGAAATGTCACCGTACGATCTCACAAAAGGAAGAATAACATTCAGGTATAAATAGATAATTTTAAGATAATGAAAGTAAGAGCATCAGTAAAAAAGCGCAGCGCTGACTGCAAGATTGTCAGGAGGAAAGGGCGCATTTACATTATAAATAAGAAAAATCCCAAGTTCAAACAGAGACAGGGATAATTTAACTATTTTTGCAACTCAATTTAAGAAAAGTATAATATGGCAAGAATTGTTGGGGTAGATTTACCAAGAAATAAGAGAGGCGAAGTTGGTCTTACCTACATTTACGGCGTGGGTAGAAGCATCGCACAGAAAGTGCTCGATGAAGCCGGTGTTGACAGAAACGCTAAGGTTGAAGAATGGAATGATGACCAGATAAACAATATCCGTCGCATCCTTAATGAGAAATATAAACTTGAAGGCGAACTGCGTTCTGAAACACAAATGAACATCAAGCGTCTGATGGATATAGGATGCTACCGTGGCGTGCGTCATAGAATCGGGCTCCCGGTAAGAGGCCAGAGCACTAAGAACAATGCCAGAACCCGTAAGGGCAGAAAGAAAACCGTTGCAAACAAGAAGAAAGCTACTAAATAAATAAAATATGGCAAAGAAGACTGGAGCATTGAAGAAAAGGATCGTTAAGGTTGAACCTACGGGCCAGGCACATGTTCATTCATCGTTCAATAATATCATTGTAACCCTCACCAATAACTCCGGACAGGTCATTTCATGGGCTTCCGCCGGTAAAATGGGATTCAAGGGTTCAAAGAAAAATACTCCTTATGCCGCTCAGATGGCATCGGAAGAGTGCGGGAAGGTAGCCTATGACCTTGGACTGAGAAAAGTGAAGGTCTATGTCAAGGGCCCCGGATCGGGACGTGAATCAGCAATCAGGGCTATATCAAATGTCGGAATAGAAGTAACCGAAATCGTCGACGTTACACCGATGCCCCATAATGGTTGCCGTGCACCTGGCAGAAGAAGAGTTTAAATACGAATGAATTAAATAAGTAAGTTCAAATATTTTAAAAGAAAATGGCAAGATATACCGGCCCAAAAACAAGAATAGCCAGAAAATTCGGAGATGCTATCTACGGACCCGATAAACACCTCGATAGAAAAAACTTCCCTCCCGGACAGCACGGACTCAACAAGAAGAGAAAGAAAACTTCAGAATACGGAGTTCAGCTCAGAGAGAAACAGAAAGCTAAGTATACCTACGGAGTTCTTGAACGTCAGTTCAGGAATACTTTCGAGAAAGCTTCAAGATCTAAAGGGGTTACCGGTGAGGTCCTTCTGCAGCTTCTTGAATCGCGCCTCGACAACGTCGTTTACCGCATGGGTGTAGCTCCTACAAGGGCATCTGCACGCCAGCTTGTCTCACACCGCCATATCACGGTAAACGGTAAAGTGTTGAATGTGCCTTCTGCACAGATTAAACCAGGTGATATAATTGGTGTTCGCGAGAAATCAAAATCACTCGAGAATATTGTCGATTCACTCACAACAAGAAAATCATCCAAGCTTCCGTGGCTTGAATGGGACGACACACAAATGGCAGGCAAATATATGAGCGTACCGCAACGTTCTGATATCCCTGAAGATATAAAAGAACAGCTTATAGTTGAATTGTATTCAAAATAATTATTTAAGATAAATTCTATGGCCATATTATCATTCCAGAAGCCCGACAAAGTAATAATGCTGGAAGCGGATGAGAAACTCGGAAAATTCGAGTTCCGTCCACTTGAACCTGGCTATGGTATTACTGTAGGTAATGCTCTGAGAAGAATCCTTCTTTCTTCTCTCGAAGGTTTTGCCATCACCACAATTAAGATTGATGGTATAGATCACGAATTCTCCACCATAACAGGTGTTATTGAAGACGTTACTGAGATCATCCTTAACCTGAAGCAGGTCAGGTTCAAAAGAATTGTCGATGATGTCGATCATGAGAAAGTAACTCTCAAGATCCACAACAAGGAAGTTTTTAAAGCCGGCGACCTGAATAACTCGTTAAGCAACTTCGAGGTTCTGAACCCCGAACTGGTTATCTTCAGAATGGAATCAGACGTCAAGCTTCATTTCGACCTTACTGTAAATAAAGGCCGCGGATATGTGCCTGCAGAGGAAAATGAACCTGCCGACGCTGAATTTGGACTTATTGCAATCGACTCAATCTTTACACCGGTCATAAATGTGAAATACTCCATTGAAAACTACCGTGTTGAGGAAAAAACTGACTATGAAAAGCTTCTTTTCGAAATAGAGACCGACGGATCGATTCATCCGAAGGAAGCTCTAAAGGAGGCTGCCAAAATACTTATCTACCATTTCATGCTCTTCTCAGATGAGAAGATAACACTTGATTCAGATGATAAGCTGGCAAATGAGGAATTTGATGAGGAAGTACTGCATATGAGACAGTTGCTTAAGACAAAACTGATCGACCTCGATCTGTCTGTAAGAGCGCTTAATTGCCTCAAAGCCGCTGAAGTTGAGACACTTGGCGATCTTGTTAAATTTAACAAGAACGATCTTCTTAAATTCAGGAACTTCGGAAAGAAATCACTTACAGAACTTGATGAGCTTCTCGAATCAATGAACCTTTCGTTCGGGATGGATGTGAGCAAATATAAGTTAGAGAAAGATTAATTTGAAAATTGGGAAGGAAACATAGCAATGCGACATTCAAGAGTAATAAACCATTTAGGAAGGACTAGTTCACACAGGGGCGCGATGCTTGCAAACATGGCTGTATCGCTTATCATGCATAAAAGGATCACCACTACCACTGCAAAAGCCAAAGCTCTCAGGACATATGTTGAACCGATAATAACAAAATCAAAATTAGATTCAACTCACTCAAGGAGAGAGGTTTTCAGCTTTCTTAAGGATAAGAAGGCGGTTGCCGAGCTTTTCAGGGAGGTATCACCAAAGATTGCTGAAAGAAAGGGAGGCTATACCCGCATTCTTAAAACCGGAAACAGGATAGGTGACAATGCCGAGATGTGCATTATGGAACTCGTCGATTACAATGAAGCCATGATGGGCAAGGGAGAAGCTTCAAAAGCCAAAGCAACAAGGAGAAGAAAACCTGCCGGAAAGAAGAAAACCGATGCCGCAGCTGAAACCGTTGCTGGAAAAACTGTGGAAGCTTCTGCTGAGGCTCAAGCTGAAGAAAAAGCTCCGGAAGAGAAAAAGTAAAGAGGATAAATATTTTACGCTGAAAGGGATAGGTCTTGATGATCATTATCCCTTTTTTTTGTATATTGCAGCATTGTTTAATAATTAATTTAAATTCCTATGGGTCAAATAGTTAGTGTTCATGCCCGTGAGATTCTCGATTCCCGCGGCAATCCAACAATTGAAGTTGATGTTACAACAGCCAGTGGTTATTTTGGCAGAGCAGCAGTTCCTTCAGGTGCATCAACTGGTGAAAATGAGGCTCTCGAGCTCAGAGACGGCGACAAAGACCGTTACCTTGGTAAAGGGGTACTTAAGGCTGTTCATAATGTGAATAATGTCATTGCCGAAGAGATAACGGGAATGGATGTGACAGACCAGGCCGGTATAGATAAGAAAATGATCGAGCTTGATGGAACCAAAACCAAAAGCAACTTGGGCGCAAATGCCATTCTTGGCGTTTCACTTGCAGTAGCAAAGGCTGCATCTACCTATCATGGATTGCCATTATTCAGATATATTGGCGGTGCAAATGCAGTGACGCTACCGGTGCCTATGATGAATATTATTAATGGTGGCTCTCATTCCGATGCACCCATCGCTTTCCAGGAGTTTATGATCAGACCTGTTGGAGCGCCTAATTTTAAGGAAGGCCTCAGAATGGGTGCTGAAGTATTTCATTCTCTGAAAAAAGTTCTCAAGGGAAGGGGATTAAGCACTGCAGTCGGTGATGAAGGTGGATTTGCTCCTACATTGGGTGGTACCGAAGATGCTCTTGAAACAATACTTAAGGCAATTACAGAGGCAGGCTACAAACCGGGTGCCGATATTACAATTGCACTTGATTGTGCTGCCTCAGAGTTCTATAAGGACGGAATGTACAACTATTCAAAATTTGAAGGACCAAAAGGCGCCAGAAGAACTTCGAAGGAGCAAGTTGATTTTATTGAACAACTCATTAAAAAATATCCGATCGACTCGGTAGAAGATGGAATGGCCGAAGGCGACTGGGATGGATGGAAGATGCTGACAGACCGGATAGGTAAAAATTGTCAGGTCGTTGGCGATGATGTTTTCGTCACCAATGTTGAATACCTTAAAAAGGGAATCGATATGGGTTGTGCTAATTCGATCCTCATTAAAGTAAATCAGATAGGCAGTCTGACCGAAACACTTGCCTGTATTGAAATGGCCCATAGGGCCGGCTATACAACCGTTACCTCGCACCGGTCGGGTGAAACGGAGGATTCAACTATTGCCGATATAGCAGTTGCGACAAATTCGGGACAGATAAAGACAGGTTCATGCAGCCGTACAGACAGGATAGCCAAATACAACCAGCTTCTGAGAATTGAGGAAGCCCTCGGCGACCTGGCAGTTTACGGGTATAAGAAATAACACACGTACCCACCCCCTTTATCCCCCTCCCTGCTGAAGCAAGGAGGGGGATCTTATTTATATACAGTTAGTTACACCCCCTTCTTTGGTTCACCAGAGAAGGGGGCAGGGGGATGAGTTCGTGTGATAAAGGGGCTTGAGGTATTAGCATAATGGCCTCTTCCGACGTTATCAACAATTGTTAATAACACATGTTAATATCGGGTTTACAACATAGGATTGGTTATATTGCTTTTTTAGAATTCCTGTTGTATATTTGATTTATCGGATGAGCGATAAAAGGCTGCTTAAACGATGTGGAGCCGGCAAAGGTTACTTAAATGAAACACAACCTGGTTCAATCAGACCTTCGGGTCTGCGCATCAAGAGAGCCGAAGCCTGAGCGAAGGGAACCTGGTCCCAGACCAATCCCGGGTGTTCAGCAGATCGATGGAAACCGGAAACGTTCTTTCAACGATTGGGTCACAGGGCCTCAGGGAAACAAAGGGCTTCGGCCCCTAGTGAACTGAAACTGATGCCAGATCCTCCGGGAAATGCGCATTGGAGCCTGAAAGACACTTCGTCCTGGAATGTCCCGACGAAAGAAGGGAACAAAGGGACAGCTGGAAGGATCTGCCGTAACACGCAGAACCTGAAAGTTTTGGGTTGCAAAACCAGATCGTAAGACCTGTAATGCAGCCGGCCGGAATAACAGTAATCCGACGCCGTTAACGGCTTCGGTCGTAAACGGTGAATGGGAACTACTCCTCGGAATAGTTCCCATTATTGTTTTATAACACACCCACCCCTGCCCCCCGCCGAAGCGGGAGAATTTTAACTGATTCACTGTCATTGCGAGGAGCGTAGCGACGAAGCAATCTTTTCCACCATTTGTTCTTATCTTTGGTCTTTGGTCTTTTATCTTGTTTATGCCTTTTACTGGACTATCCGATTTTATTGCAGCTCTAGATAAGAATGATGAGCTTATCAGAATTAAACCTTTCGTTGATCCTGTTCTCGAGATAACCGAAATAACCGACCGTATATCAAAATCGGGAGGAAAAGCCCTACTCTTCGAAAATACCGGCACATCATTCCCTCTTCTTATTAATGCTTTCGGCTCCGAGAAACGGATCTCTATGGCAATAAGCAGAAGAAACCTCGACGATGCAGCCGACGAAATAGCTTCTACATTCACCAGGCTTACAGATTCAAAAGATAACATACTGAAGAAGATATTATCAATACCCTCGCTTGTTAAGATCTCAGGATACCTTCCTTCACGCGGCAGAGGGAAAAAGATATGCCAGCAGGTAATACACAGGGATCCCGACCTTTCGATCTTTCCTGTTCTGAAATGCTGGCCCCACGACGGCGGACGGTTTATTACCCTTCCTATGGTACATACTGTCAATCCATTCACGGGAAAGACAAATGTTGGGATGTACCGGATGCAGATACTTGATAAACAGACCACTGCCATGCATTGGCAGCGTCATAAAACAGGGGCTAACCATTTTGAGGAGTGGAAGAAAACAGGCAAAAGAATGCCGGTATCAGTAACCCTTGGAGGCGATCCCGTATATACTTATTCTTCAACAGCTCCTCTTCCGGAAAACATCGATGAATATATCCTTGCAGGTTTCCTGCGGAATAAAAAGGTGAGTCTGGTAAAATGCATCACTAACGATCTTTACGTACCCTCCGATGCCGACATTGTTATTGAGGGGTATGTCGATCCTTCAGAGGAACTGGTGCCCGAAGGCCCTTTTGGCGATCATACCGGGTTTTATTCTCTCGCCGATTACTATCCGAAGTTCCATGTAACATGTATAACGCATTCTCAGAATGCAGTCTATCCTGCTACTGTTGTGGGAATTCCGCCAATGGAGGATGAATGGCTTGCAAAGGCAACCGAAAAGATATTTCTGCCTCCTTTAAGGATGGCAATTTTGCCTGAAGCCGTAGATTTTCACATGCCTTCTCCCGGAGTAGCACATAACCTGCTGATTGTGAAAATCACCAAATCGTATCCCGGACAGGGAAAGAAAGTAATAAGCTCATTGATGGGAGCCGGCCAGATGATGTTCACAAAATTTATGGTGGTAGTAAGCGGCGATGTGGATATCAGAAACTACAGGCAGCTGGCCGACCATGTTTTCAGGAACACAACATTTAAGGACGATCTTCTTTTCATGTCGGGACCACTCGATGTGCTTGACCATACCTCCGATGTTCAATGCCTTGGAGGCAAGCTGGGCGTAGATGCTACTATCAAGCTGCCGGAGGAGATCCCTGCGGGGACCCATGAAAGCATTTCCTGTAAACAGAAGATGATCGTCGCAGCTCTGAACCAATCTGAGGATCGTCAGTCATTAAAAAAAGCGAAAGAAGAGTTTTCCGGCAGACTCGAAAAAGAAAACTGCAGACTTATACTGGCTGTAGATAAAAATGTGGATGTAAATGATATGTACCAGGTTGCATGGCAGATACTTGGGAACTCAGATGCCCGGCGCGATGTTGACCTTATATCAGAAGACCTGCTATTAATCGATGGCACCGCAAAAATATACCGGGAAGGCGGTTTCCCGCGGAAATGGCCCAATGTTGTTATTTCTTCCCAGGAAACTATTAAGTGCATCGACAAAAAATGGGATTCTCTCGGGCTGGGACCTTTTATATCTTCACCTTCCGTTAAAAGCTCTCATCTCTCACTTCCCGGAAATGATGAGGTAATTGTGAGCTCCTGAATGTCAATTTCCGTCTGCTTAAGTTCTCGTCTGCTCAATTTCATTATTTTTGCATACAGCATGAGTATATTATTTCAATATGGTAATTTGCCATTTTCAATGTTTTCTTTGACGGCAGCAGGTTCACTTGATAAAGACTGGTTTTATCTTCCTGAGTTTACGATGAGGATAGTCCTGCTCATTTCTCTGGTTCTGTTACTCATCTCGATAATATCGCAGACAAGGAGCCTCTATATTGCCCGGCAGCTGCTTAAGGAAAAAGAAACGGCGCTCGAACAGATTGAAAAGCAGAAGCTGGCTCTTGAAATACGCGACAGTAATATTACCGACAGCCTTATTTATGCACAGAGAATACAGGAAGCCCTCCTCCCTTCTGAGGAATATTTCCGCAAATTTTTTAGTGATGCATTTATTTTCTTCAGACCAAAGGATATAGTAAGCGGTGATTTTTACTGGATAGGTGAGAAGAACGATAAGATATTCGTTGTTGCTGCCGACTGTACCGGACATGGAGTGCCGGGAGCACTCATGTCGATGATCGGAATAGAGATAATTGATAAAGCTGTCAATGAAGATAATCTTGATAATCCGGCAGCTATTTTGGCTTTAATGAATAAGGGACTTGAAAAGACTTTCAGCAGGGAAAAAAATATCGGAACGATCATCAGGGATGGAATGGATATAGGTCTTTGTATTATTGATAAACGTAAAAAGAGAATAGAGTATTCAGGTGCGTTCTTCCCCCTTTACCTTATCCGTGAAAATACCCTTACTGAAATAAAAGGAGACAAAATTATAATCGGCATGAATCCGGAATGCGTGGAGTACACCTGTCATGAGGTCGATCTGATGGATGATGATATTTTGTACATTTTCTCAGACGGATATGTTGATCAGTTCGGAGGTGAGGAAAATAAGAAGTTCATGTACAGGAGATTCCGATATCTTTTGACAAGGATACATACTTTTCCTGTCGATGACCAGAAGTCGATTCTGGACGACAATATTAAGTCGTGGATGGCAGGCAATCCACAACTTGACGACATTATGGTGCTCGGATTCAAGCCTCTTTCAGGAAGCCCTAAATAAATTTCTTGATCTTTTCTATCAGCGCCGATGGCTGAAAAGGTTTGCTGATGTAATCGTCTATGCCGGCAGACATGCATTTTTCCTTGTCGCCTATCATCGCATTAGCAGTTATTGCAATAATGGGCACATGGGTGTTGGTACTTGCTTCCAGCGCCCTAATCTTCTCTGCAGCAATAAGTCCGCTCATCACAGGCATCTGGATATCCATTAGAATGATATCATAAGCGGCAGTACCGAATTTGTCGAGAGCCTCTTTCCCGTTGGAGGCTGTATCAATACTGCTTACCAGAGGTTTAAGTGTGAGATGTGTGATCTTTTGGTTTATGAGGTTATCCTCTGCCAGCAATATTTTGATGTCTTTAAGCTCCTTGTGGACTCTTTCTTTCTGTATAAGCTCTTCTATTTTCGGGGATACAATCGGGTGCCTGGTTTCGCGTACTACTTTGGTAAATGGAAGAGTTATAGTGAGAACAGTGAAGCTGGCTCCAGATTCCTGGCTGAAAGTTCCTTTACCTGAGGAAATAAGCTTTGCTGCAAGGCTTCTCTCAGGGTCGGTTTCATCGATCATGACAATTTTTCTATCGGTCTGGATTCTTAATCCCATCAGGCTCTCGCTTCCGGTCTCTTTTTCCTTTTTCAGGTTAATAGTGACTTTTGTAGGTCTTTCGGAAAACTGACTTTCGATTGTGTTAAAAAGATCCAGGAAGATCTGCTTCAGAATTATCGGATCGCCAAAGCATTCGAAGTCGCTGAATTCCTTCTTATTAAGGATAAAATCGATATTTGCTTTATCTTTCAGACCATACAGTTCTATTGTGTTTTGTATGGTGGTATAAAGGTTGAACCTCATATGTTTTCTTGCCTCAAAGCTAAGGTTCCCGGCCGACTGCATCGTAAGTTCGTTCAGTATGGTAACCATGTTCTTTGTAGAAGCAACAAAAGTTTCGAGAAGCTCCTTCTGTTTCTTCTGAAGTCCCGACTCCATCAGCAGGTCGGTGATAATTACCATATTGTTAAGCGGTTCCCTTATCTGATGTGAG
>Ga0209373_10004990_pt1 | contig 11135 bp, 7 predicted proteins | sample Higcelweek5metaG_FD_187173 | JGI IMG/M metagenome (GOLD analysis project Ga0209373, IMG submission 187173) | Freshwater pond sediment microbial communities from the University of Edinburgh, under environmental carbon perturbations - High... | ecosystem: Environmental > Aquatic > Freshwater >... | reverse complement strand
GAGCGCCCGCTCGGCGCCTGAGCGATTGGACCACGCGAAGACGTTCTCGTTCACGACTCCGTTTTCCCAAAAGTCGTAGAGGCGAAAGTTCTCGACGCCTGCGAAGAGCCAGCGCTTTTTCATGAGCGGGAAGATCTCGCGGCGGTGCCGCTCGACGAGTTCCCCGTCCGGCGTCTCGTCGCGGTAGGCGCGGCGGTATTCCATCCCGTACTTTTCCTCGAAGCCCTCGACCTGTCCGTGGCCGAACATCGGCAGCCCGGGCATCGCGACCATCATCGTGCACACGCCGAAGTACTTGTCGCCGCGGCCGAACTGGGCGACGGCGGTTTCCTCGTCGGGATTGTTCATGAAGTTCACGTAGCGCCTGAGGATCTCCGGGTCGAACTCGATCGTGTTCTTGATCGTCTCTCGGTATTTGTCGTTGTCCTCGCGCTTGAGCATGTTCATGAACGCGGAGTTGTAGACGCGGTGCATGCCGAGCGTGCGGACGAAATATCCCTCCATCATCCAGAAGGCCTCGGCGAGGAGGAGCGTATCGGGAATTTCCTTCGCGCAGCGGTCGACTACCTCGCGCCAAAATTCCTCCGGGATTCTCCGCTCGAATTCCTCGCGCGTTATCGCGAAGCGCGATCGGCTCGCGATGTCCCCGCCTTTGCCCGGCTCAGGGTACCACAGCCGCTGTATGTGCTTTTTCGCGAGCACCATCGCGGCGTCGAACCGGATAATCGGAAAGTTCGCCGCGACGTGGAGTATCTTCTGGATGACTTCCTCGCGCGCCTCGGGATTGAGGAAGTCTATCTGCGCGGTGTCGTTCCAGGGCATTCCCGTCCCGTCGTTGCCGTGGTAGATATACCGCGTGTCGCCGGTGGCGTTGTCCACGCGCTTGAAAACTACGGCGCAGTCGGATTTCGCGTAGTAGTGGTTTTCGAGGTATATGCCGACGCGGCCGTCGTGCGAGAGGTTTTCGCCGTTAAAGTCATAGCCCGGGAACGGGCATTCGCGCGTCTGCACGAAGAGGTCCGGTTTCTCGACGACCCACTTCGCGTCCATGCCCGTGTGGTTCGGCACCATGTCGCTCGCCATGCGGACCCCGCGCTTCCACGCGCGCGCGCGGAGGTTTTCGAGCGCGCCCCAGCCGCCGAGCTCTCCCGCGATCTCGTAGTCGTCCAGGCTATACGCGCTCGCCGCGGCCTCTGGGTTGCCGCATATCTGCTTGATGCGCGCGCTTGCCGGGGATCTCTCCCACAGGCCTATGAGCCAGAGCCCGGTAAACCCCGACTCGGCGAGGAAGTCGAGTTCCTCGTCCGGGATTTGATCGAGCCGCTTGATCTCGCGTCCGTATTTTTTCGAGAGCTGGTCGAGCCACACGAGCGCGCTCTTCGCCATGAGGACGACGTTCGGCATCCAGTCCTTGTCGGGGCTGAACCGCTCGTATTCCTTGCTTATGTCGCCGAAGCTGTACGCGTCCATCTCGGGCGAGCCGCCCCCGACCCCGCCGGACCATCCCGGTTTTTCCTCTTCCGCGATTAGGTCGAGGCTGCCGAGAAGGCGCGCGATCCAGTCGCCCAACAGCGCGCCCCAGCGGGTGCGGATGTACTCGAGCTGACCCTTCAGGTCGTAGGGCGAATACTCAACCGGCGCCTTGAGCATGGAGACGAGGTCGCGACCCTCGGGGCCGAACGGGGGGTTGAGCGCCGACCAAGCCCGATACGCTTCCCACGCCGCCGCGTACTCGGTGGATTCCGCGAGCGGGGCGTCGGAGAACAGCGGGAAGAAAGGCTCGAACGCGGGATTCTCGTTCGCGAGCCTGAGGAGCATGAGTTCCTCGAGCGCGATAGCGCGGTTCGACGCGCCGTCCGCGTCCGTGCCGGAAAGCCACGCGAGCGCGTCCATGCGGGACTCGAACACGGGCGACGGGGGAAACTCCTCGACGAAGCGCGCGAGTATTTTATTCAGCGCCTCGGTTCCGACGGCTTTCGCGATCGCCGTCTCCGCGCCCTCGAAGAACGCGCGGTTCGCCGTCAGCCGGTATTGCCTGCAAACGTAGTGGAATATCTCGTCGATGAGTCCCATCGCGTTGAGCTGCCCGGCTTTAAGGTAACGTTCGGGATGGCCGGTGCCGTCTATCGTTTTGTTGTACTTCTGCGCGAAGAGGTGCACGGCCTGCGGGTTCGCGAGTATCACGTTTCCCGTCGACGCGAAGAGCTTTTGGTCGAAGCCGCAAGTCTCGCGGACGCGCGCGCTGATGTGGAATTCCATGGGCCTTCGGTCGGGGCAGAATTCAGCCCCGATCGGCAGCAGAACCGCCTGTCCGTCGATCATTTAGACGCTCCTTTCGCGCTCGGCCTCGCCCTGCGCTCCTTGAGCGCGTCGGCTATGGCCGTTATGAGTTTTTTGTTTTTTGCGAGCTTTTCCACCGTTGCGGGAATTCGGTACGTCCAATTAAAGGCGTTAACGCTTCCGGGTACGTTGACCCGTTCGGAATTCGCGTCCTTCGGGGCGTAGTCGTCCACGAGCGCGAGAAAGTCCTGTATTGGGACCGACAGCACGTCCGAGTTTGCCCTCGCGAGTATCTTGAGGAGCCAGGCCGCCGTTTCCGTGCCGTATCCGCGCGCGAAAGCGGCCGAGGTTCCGCTTGGGTACCCGTCGGCCTCGGGCGTTCGGTACGCCAGAAAGTCCGCGGCCCCGCCCTCGTTTTCCCACCAACCGCGAAGGGTAGTGGAATCGTGAACGGACGTCGTCGCGACGGAGAGCCGGGGATATTCCGAGATGTCCCGGAACGGCTGGCCTTGTTCGGCCCATTTGCGTTCCCATCGCACGACCTTAAGCCCAAGGATGCCGAGATCCGAGAGGACCCCGGGCACGATCGCGGGAACGGAGCCAAGATCCTCCGCGCACGGGAGCATGTCGACTTCGCGCGTCAGCGCGCCAAGCAGCTCTTCGGCCTGTTCCTTCCAAAGCCGCTCGCTCCTCCGCTCTTTTTCCTCGATGAGATTCCTGAGCGCGTCGCGCTCGGGGTCAGTAAGGCTCTTCCACGCGGTGGACTCGCGGTAATTCCAGATCGGCGAATAGAGCGCCTTCCCGCGGTCGTCGCGCCCGGTGATCTGCATGAGTCGGTCTTTCCATGCGCCTCGGAGTACGTTTTTGACCGCGTCGGGAATCGCGTAATTGGCGATGTCTCCCTCGCACCGAACCTCGTCCCGGAAAAGCCACAGTTCCTCGGTGCCGATGCGTTCCATCAACTGGCGGAGGATGCCGTGGGACCCGAGATAGTCGTGGTTGTTCACTTCCTCGATCGCGCGCGTCGGTACGTGGGGCGCGCAAATCCACCGGAGCCGGTCGCCCGAGAAACCGAGCTCGGCGAGTTCGGGCGCGGTGATCGGCTCATGCGGCGTCGTCCAGCCGAGGTAGCCGGTGGGCTCGCCGTTCGGGATCGACCAGATGCGAAAGAACCCGAGTATATGATCGATGCGATACGCGTGGAAGAATTTCGCGCTGCGCCTGAGCCGCGCCTTCCACCAGCCAAAGCCGTCCGCGCGGAGATTGTCCCAGTTGTAGATCGGGAAGCCCCAGTTTTGGCCGAGGGGGTTCGTCGAGTCGGGCGGGCTACCGGCGCGGAGGTCGTCGCGGAAGAATTCCGGGTTCGCCCACGCGTCGCAGGAATCCTCGTTCATCATGATCGGGATGTCGCCCTTGATCGCGATACCGCGGTTGGCGCAATGCTTGACGGCGATCGACAACTGCCGCTCAAGGCACATCTGGACCCACGCGAAAAAAAGATGCTCAGGCTTTCGCGCGGGACTGAGCCAGCGGTCCTGTATCTCCGCGTGCGTCGGCGTTCGCATCTTGTCCCAGGACTTCCACGAGGCGTCGAAGTTGCGTCGCTTAAGGTTCATGAAAACCGCGTACTCGACTATCCATGGGTTCTCGTCGATCCACTCCGCGAGGTCCTTTCGTTCCATGATGTTTCGCTCGCTGACGTCGTATATGCGGTGCAGCAACTCTAGTTTGGCGTTTCGGATTCCCCGATAGTCGAAGCGTTCCTCGCCCTCGTGCGCGGCGCGCAATTCCCGTATCTCCGACGAGAAGGTTTCCGCCTCGGGCAATTCCTCCAGGTTGATGTACGCCGGGTGAAGCGCGAACGCGGACAGCGCGCTGTAGGGCGAGCTCTCGGTTCCGGTGTCGTTGATCGGCAATAGCTGGATCATGTCGACTCCCGCTTTTTTGCAGAAATCGGCGAAGGGGATTAAGTCGAGGAATTCCCCAATGCCGCAGCTCTGCGCGGTTTTAAGCGCTCCAACGGGAATGGCGATTCCCGTGACTGGATGTGAAAATGAGGGGAACTGCATATGCTTCCTCCGGGTGGAGAATTTCTCCGTGTGAGTATTTCTTCAATTATAGGTTACCATTTGTAAAAAAGAAAGATAAAAGAGTTAACCGGTTTAACTCTCGTGATTCTTTATAAAACCGTACTCATAATGCCAGATCGGCTTGGCTAATTTTGACGAAAACGGCTGTTTTTTCCGAAAGTCGGGTAGCCATTCGGTGTCTTCGACCAATTCCTGATAAAACCCGTCATCAATCCCTAAGTCCTCGAGCATCGCGGTCAGCTTTTTGTATTCACCGCGCTCAAGCGCGCGATCGGGGAACGCGTCCATTCCTGCCGCGTAGGGACTTTCCTTGACGGGGGTATATTGGGTCATCAGCGAGAGGATCGCCTTGTCCCGGAGATGCTCTGCAAACCACCGGAGTACCAATTCCGTGTCGGCGATCTTGCCCGGGAGCGCGAGGTGCCTGACGATAACCCCGGATACGATTCTGCCCGAGGGATAGCGGTCGTCGTCCGGGCGTTCGATGACGAGCGGCGATTTTTCCGCCATCCAGCGAATCGCCTTTTTCGCGGCCTTGGGATAATCCGCCGCCTGAAAAACCGCCTCGGCCAAAACGGGGTTTAGGGTTTTAAGGTCCGGAAGCCAAACCGTCACCAAGCCCTCAAGCCGCTCGAGCGCCTCGATATTTTCGTACGATGAGGTATTCCACAGTATCGGGATCGTGAGCCCGCGCTTTCGCGCGAGCGATAGGGCCGTCGCGAGAGCCGGTATCGCGTGGCTTCCCGTGACTATGTTGATGTTTTCGGCGCCCGCGTCCTGGAGCGCGAGGCAGATGTCCGCGAATTCGGCCGCCTCGACGGCGCGGCCTAAGCCGTCCCGCGAGATTTGCCAGTTCTGGCAAAAGCGGCAACGCAGGTTGCACCCGGTAACGAAGACCGTGCCGGATCCGCCCGCTCCCGCGACGGGGGGCTCTTCGCCAAAGTGCAGGCCGGCCCAGGAAACCCTGAGCCTTGAGTCTTCTCCGCAATAGCCCGTGTCGCCGGCGTTCCGGTTTGTCCCGCAGGCGCGCGGGCAAATCGCGCATGCGTCGTATTCTTTTTCCATCGTTGGGCCCTGAGTATATCAGCGAGCTTTAAAAAGCGACAAGCCGGCGTATACCGGCTTGTCTTGGCCTTTTTGGGCCCCCTTTTAGGGAGCTGTCCTTAACGGATTTTGGCCATACTATCGTCATCTGCCCATTAGTAGCGAGCAGGGTGGACTACAAATGCCGCCCGCCGGTTTTGCTCCGGCCCTCTCGGAAAGGTGGATTGTCCATCAGGCCCTCCGTCTTTCTTTCGCGTGTCCCGAAAACGGTGTCCGGCGGCCCTCGGTCGCACCCATAATCCCGGTCCCATACCGGACACCCCGATGAAGGCTTTACTCGGCCTTCCACTACAAATATCGTTCCGGGGAGGCCGCGCGTCAATGCTTGCAATGTAAAACCGGATACCTGAGTCCTAGGCGTGGCCTCGCTCGACGATGACCGTCATGATCGTCTGGATCAAGTCGATATCGAGTTCGTCGGCGCTCGCGGATATGGTGTCGCGAATCTCCTCCCAGTCGTCGTCGGGGAAATCCATTTTGTCGGTAAAGCACCCGGAAAGCAACGAGAGCGCCGCGCCGAACCACTCCACGGCCTTCCGCCGGGCGCCGTCCTCGCCGAGACCGTCGCGGTATTTGTTCGCCCACCAGGACGCGAGATCCTCGCCGATCTCCCCGTAATCGTGGGTCCATGAAAGGAAAAGCCTCGTAAGGTCGGAGGCGAATTTGGGGCCGGCGGATGTGTCCGTGGAAGGTATGCGCGAGGCAAGCCGATCGGCGTCAGAATAGAATTTATCGATGTCCGTCATGGATCTAATATATATAAAAACCTTGACTTTTCCAATGAAGGAACGTAAACTGACTTTATGAACCTCAAAACCGTATTGACTACCGATACAGTCAATCTTCACCTCAAAGGCACCTCGAAAGAGGCAATCATCGACGAACTTCTTGACATCCTCGTAAAGGCCGGAAAGGTTAAGGACAAGACCGCCGCCAGAGCATGCGTGCTCGATCGCGAGCGCAAGATGTCTACCGGTATGAAGCACGGAATCGCCATTCCCCATGGAAAGACGGATTCCGTCGACGACCTCGTCGCGTGCATGGGTATCTCCGAAAACCCCGTCGACTTCGACTCGCTCGACCAGGAGCCTTGCCGCATCTTTATCATGACCCTTTCCCCAGTCGACAAGACTGGTCCCCATCTTCAGTTCCTCGCCGAGGTCAGCCTCCTTTTCAAGAGCGCCGAAAAGCGCCAGGAGATCCTGAAGTCGAACGACAAGAACGACGTTATCCGCATCCTGACGGAATAGCCCGGAAGGGACTGTTCAAGCAGTCAGCGCGTCCGCCGAAAGACGGACGCCGTTATGCAAAAGGACCCGACCGGGGTCCTTTTTTTTTAGGCTGAGACGATGAGCCGCGCGCGGCACCGGAGGAACAAGATGAGGCTTGAGGCGAACTTTACCGTAGACGGAATTCATATCAGGGACCGCGCTGGCCGCGTCGTGACCTTTCGCGGCTGCAATCTCGGCGGGGACAGTAAGATCCCGTTCGCTCCCGAGGGTAACCCGCTCTCGTACGACGTGTCGTTTACCGGGCGGCCCTTTCCCGAGGCCGAGGCGGACGCGCATTACGCCCGGCTTGCCGGCTGGGGCTTTAACCTCGTGCGGTTCGTCATTACCTGGGAAGCCGTCGAGCATGCGGGCCCCGGGCTCTACGACGAGGACTACCTCGCGTATCTGCGGAACGTCGTCAAAAAGGCCGAGGACTACGGTATCGCCGTGTTTATCGATCCGCATCAGGACGTATGGAGCCGCTGGACCGGCGGCGACGGCGCGCCCGGTTGGACGCTCGAGGCCGCGGGTTTCGACCTTTCGCGGATCGAGACGGTCGGCGCCGCGTTTACGACGCAGGGGCAGGGCGCTTCGTACCGCGAGATGACCTGGGGGATGAATTACCTCCGCTACGCGAACGCCACGATGTGGACCCTCTTTTTTGGCGGAAACGTCTTTGCGCCCGGTAGATACGTCGACGGCGTGCCGATCCAGGATTGGCTGCAGGATCACTACATCGACGCGATGAAGCATACGGCCCGCCGCCTGAAGGATTGCGCGGGCATTGTCGGGTTCGGCACCCTGAACGAGCCTCACGCGGGTTTTATCGGGCTCACGGACCTGGACTCCCACCATCGCGTCACCTCGAGGGAGGGCCCCGTTCCAACCGCGATGCAGGCTATCGCGGCCGCGTCGGGCTATCCGCAGAAGACGAAGAAGGTTCTTTTCGCGGGCGTCATTCGCCTACCGGGAACGGAAACCCTGAATCCAACCGCCGTAAGCCTGTTCCGGGACGGATTCGTTTGTCCCTGGCGCGAAGCCGGCGTGTGGGACGCGGTGGACGGGACTCCTCGTGCTACAAAGCCTTCTTGGTTCGGCATCGCGCCCGACGGGCATCGCTACGATTTCGCGAATGAATTCCTCAAGCCCTTTCAGCTCAAATTCATGAATGCCCTTTTCCCCAAGCATCAGCAGTACCTCTTTTTCGTCGAGGGCGTGCCGATGGCCGAGCGTCCTTCCTGGAAGCCGGGCGAGCTCGTTTCGCAAGACGGCAAGCCGTTTGCCGTCGTCGAGGCTTTTCACTGGTATGACGGGCTGACCCTGCTCTTTAAGCGCTGGCATGCCTGGGTGATGGCGGACGGCGAGAACGGCACATTGTCGGTCGGGCTCGGCGCGTCGCGGAAGAGCGCCGCGCGTCAGCTTTCAAGGCTCGCGACGATGCCGCGCGAGGAGAGTATTCCCGCGCTGATCGGCGAATTCGGCGTGCAGTTTGACCTTCGCGGCGGGCGCGCGTTCCGTACCGGCGATTACTCCGAGCAGGAAGAGGCTCTTTCGACGTACTACGACGCGATAGACGCCTCGATGCTGTCGTCGACGATATGGAACTACAGCGCCTCGAATACGCACGAAGCGGGCGATGGCTGGAACACCGAGGATCTCTCGATCTATTCGTCGACGACCGGCGAGGGTCGCGCGGTCCGGGGCTTTTGCAGGCCCTACGCGATGGCGGTCGCGGGTATGCCCGCGTCCGCGAAGTTTGACGGTAAGCGCCGCATGTTCACCTTTGAGTGGGACGCGGCGCCAGCCGAGGGCGAGGCGGGCCTTACCGAAATCTTCGTTCCGTCCATCTGGTACCCCGAAGGCTGGCGCGCCGAGTTCACAGGCGAAGGCGCCGAGCTCGAGGAGTGCCCCGATGCCCAACGCCTGATCATCCGCGTCGCCTCAGCGGGACGCGCCCGGGTTACCGTGCGGCCGCTGGGACGGGACGAGAGGTAGCCTGCGGGTACACGATGCTGAGTTTATTCGGCCGACGCATGAGGTTTCCTCCGTATATTACCGATAAAAACCATTCCTATATCGATGGTTCCGCCGTCAAGGAAGTGTGCGATTGCTTTATCGAGAATGGCGGGGATCTTCATAATCTGGCTGATTTGTTGAGTAAGCACGCGCTTCCCGGTGCTCCGGGAATATCTTGGCAAGATCTCGAAAGCGCATCCTCCGCCCGATTCGGCGCGGAGTTTTATTTTTATCTCGTCGTGTTCACCAAGGCTCTCATCGGCAGGGACGATTTTTATTTTGGCGAGCATTCCGACGCGCTCTTGTCCGAGCACCATCGGATTCATGAGAGAGGCCCGGTTTTCGCGAAATCGCTGTATATCGATACTGGCGTGGGCGAGGACAAGGGTTTTTCTCAGCTCAATATTCGCGTGCCTTTACTGTATCTTAGGCAACGCGGCGAGAGCACGGAAGAGCTTCTTTCGTGGTTTTCCGCCTATCTGCCAGATATCCCCCGCGTGGATGAATCGTTCATCGATAATGAGACCCGTTACGTTTCATCCGAAATCTGCCTGCTATTCCATACCTTGGTCGAGGCGTATTGCAATGGTCTTGAGTCTTTGCAAGCGGCCTTTTATGAGTATTACGTTTTCGGCGATCGCCTGTTCCTTTCTCAAACCATTAGCGCCACAAGCAGGAAGTCCATAGAGATAATCAAGGAAATGCGGCAGAGAACCATTTCCGCGTTTGACGAAGTCATACGGCAGGACGGGAATACCGTTTATTGGGATATCTACCTTAAGCCCAATTCTTTATCTGGGGGCTTGCGCGCCTTCTTTGCGGGAAGCCTGAAAATCGGTTTCGCGACGAATCTAGGGGCGAATATGGCTTTGTTGGAACAGGTGTTCCAGGCAAAAGTCACGATGATCTCCTGCGAAATGATGTTGCGCTTTCCCGAAAGGTTTGGGTGCCGATATCAATTTCGGATTCGCAATCGCTTGATGCGAAAAACCGCGTTCTTCCTTTTCGCTGTATTGTGTCTCGGCGGGATCGCGGGCCTTTACACGATGGTAACCCATGGGTCGGAAAGCGCGCTGTTATATGGCGCGATCGGCTGTTCTTCGGTTCTGATCTCTTTCGCTCTTTCACAGGCCATGGATAACCGTTCAATGCGCCGTCTTCTCGGGAAATTCGCGTCGGTCTCGCAGTATCAGTCGGACGTGACTAAAGCCGCGACGGCAAACGGGGAGAAATCTGGCTCGCTGGTTCTTCCGTCCCTGAGCGACGGTACAGTAAACCTTTCGCGACGCGAGCGCGAAATTTGCCAGCTGTTAAGTCAGGGCTACGCGAATAAGGAGATAGCGAGGGAATTGGGCCTGTCCACGAGGACCGTGGAAAACAGGCTGCATCTTTTATACCAGAAATTGGGCGTGCACTCGCGGACCGAGTTTATGGCATGGGCAGCGCGACAATCCGCCGCCCATGGCGATGCGCGACAGAAAGCCTGACGCACCCTACTTCTTCGTCGCGGGGGTTACTTGGTCCGTTTCGTCGATCGAGTAGCGGCTCGCGATCTGCTGGTTGAAGAGTTTCTCGAGCCCTTCTTTGTAGCTCATGATCCGCGAGATGTAGTCTAGGGTCCGTTTCGGCGTTTTGTCGTTTCGGACCTTGGTCGTGCCCGCGTTGTACATGGCGAGCGCCGTTACCTCGTTGCCCGAAAGGTCGATGCAGTAGCCGAGGTGCGCGAGACCGTTTCTCGCGCTCGTTTCCGGGTTGAAGAAGTCCCTCTCGGTGAGCGCGGGGAAAGCCTTGTTGTTAAGCTGAAACAATCCCCTGTCGATCGAGCCGGAGTTCTTGTTCACGGCCCTTGGGCGGTAATGGCTTTCTTCCCAGGCTAGCGCGAAGGCGAGCGGAGGGGTGATGTCGTTTTTGTCGGCGTTTTCCAGTATTGCCTTCGTGATGGTCTCGTCCCCGGTAATGTGCGTGTAGAACCAGATAACGTCCGCGCGCGAGACGTTGGAGCGGTAGAGCGCAAGACCTGGCTCGGCTTGTTTGCCGGTTTCCATGGCTTTCTGATGAAAAAACTCGGGAGCAATGATCGACGCAAGGTCGGTTTCCGTGTCGGTATCGAGGAAACTTGCGGAAAGTGAGTCAAATTGGGAGTAGATAATCTTTCCGGCAAGAACGACGAGCGCGAAGATGAACACTGCCAGGACGATTTTCTTTGGATACTGTGATCGTTTTGCGTTGCTTTGCATCATCTGCGGCAAATTCCATCCTTTTCAATTTCGTAGGCCAAAGATAAACGATGGAGTAAAGAAGTGCAAGGTAACGATCTCTCAAAAATCGCGAAAATAACCATTTTTTATCTTTGGCCTACGAAATTGAAAAGGAT
>Ga0209373_10004987_pt1 | contig 11139 bp, 6 predicted proteins | sample Higcelweek5metaG_FD_187173 | JGI IMG/M metagenome (GOLD analysis project Ga0209373, IMG submission 187173) | Freshwater pond sediment microbial communities from the University of Edinburgh, under environmental carbon perturbations - High... | ecosystem: Environmental > Aquatic > Freshwater >... | reverse complement strand
GCAATGTGTTTAACAATAATTTGCTGTCAATCTAAGAACACAAACAAAAACACCCCAGAAAAAGAAAAAGCAAATGAAATAGAACCTATTGATAGTACTAAAAATCAAATTTACATCAATGACAAACAAGAAATCTGTTACACTAATTGTCATGAGATTAAACAAAATGACACCCTGAATATAAATGATTATATTATTTATTTCAACCCAGCTAGTCAAGTTTATTTTGAAGATTATTACAAAGACAAAAAAAACAGAGACAGTATAGCTACTCTATATAGCAACTCTTATGAAAAAGCTCGAGCAATTGAAGACTACCTATATCCAAACTCCAATAATTTGTTTGCAAGAAACGATAGCACTCTAACAATCAATTTGAAGAATGGAAAAAAACTAGTATTTCCTCCTGAGAGTGGTTGTGTCTTCGAATATTATTTTGAGGATATTGATTATGTTTTATTAATGCGACAACATTTTGAAGGATTCAGTTACATGTTAGTAAATCTTAAAAATGGAATTAAAACTAATATATCTGGTCACCCCTATTTTTCTCCAGACAATACATCATTTATTACCGCGGGAGTTGATTTACAAGCTCGCTATAACTTTAATGGGCTATGTTACTATGAAATAAAAAATGATTCCATTATTGAGAAATTTGAAATAGAAATAAAAAATTGGGGCCCGCAAAACATAAAGTGGATTTCTAAAAACTCAATTTACATTAAACAAACGCATGTAGATTTTAGTAGCGATTATAATGATGATTTCATTTTTTATGATAAGTACTCTAAAATGACATTTATTGAAACCCCATAAAGATAAAAATCGACCACTAACAGCACAGTTGTGATAATGCAGCAATCATAGAAAGTATTAAGGGCATTACTTCTACTTTAACATCAAATTATTTTAGAATCCTAAAAAGAATTATTTATATTTGGTGGAGAATTGCAAAAAGATGAATGAGTTATCCTCAAGCAAACAAGCGACAGCAGGATGGAGAATGCAATAAAATAGAAAACTGAATTAAAACAACAAAATACAAAAAGAAAGTCCCATGCAGAAAAAGTCTTTAGTTGTAATTGACATTCAAAATGACATTACCAAAAACTACAAAGAAATCATAGACAATGTTAATCGGTCAATAGATTGGGCAGTGGAAAATGAAATTCATGTCGTTTACATAAGGCATTATAACTTATCTGACGGCACAAGAACTTTCAAACCAAATACTCGTGGTTCTGAATTAGTTTCGGACATGAAGTTGGTTTCCAAAAACATTTTCGAAAAATCCAAAGGCAACGCATTGACCAGCGAAGATTTTGCTGACTTTATCAAGAAAAATGATATTAGCGAATTTTTCATTACTGGAGCAGACGCCATTGCCTGCGTGAAATCAACCGTATTTAATATGTGCAAAGAAAACTATAAAGTTACAGTCATATCAGATTGTATTACGAGTTATGATAAACGGAAAATTGACGAAATGCTGAAGTACTACGAAAAGAATGGCAGTAAAATAATTAATTTGAATGACTTGTTAGATTCAAAATAAAAATGCCTGCAGGGCGGGATTTGGCTCTAACTATGGTAAATATTATTGTTTAATAAGTTTTTTAATCACAATACCTTCGATAGTATTAATTTTCACAAAATAGATTCCTGATTCTAAGAACTCAATATTAATAGTATCGGAATCATTCTCATTTAGCATAATTTGCCCTAAACTATTATAAACACTTACGCTTGTAAAATCGCCACCCTTTATCGTAAAATAGTTTTGGGTTGGATTTGGGTAAATAATGTATTCCTTTGTTACTCCATTTAGGTCTATATCAACATTTTGATCAATAGTGTTAACAACAGTATTAGTAACAATTGGTTCATTAAAATCAAAAACGATATTAGCAGAATTAAATATCTGAGTTCCAGCAGACAAATTATCATTCTGTTTGACGGAGTATTTTACATAACCATATTTTCCAATTCCATAGTATGGAAGATAAACATCTTCAAATGTAAAAGACACAACACCATCTTCGGTTATTCTTGTAATACATGGATGTGATGAAGCGATTGGAATTAATGAATTAGGGTCAAGATTTGGATTAAGAGTGTCATATATATATATGTTTCGCGCATAATAGGAACCTGTATTCTCAAAGTTTATTGTGTAAGTTAAAATTGAATCATTTGTGGTTATTAGACCTTCAGCACCAGTACCTTCGGTAGTTTCTTCAATGTTATTTGGATCGAAACTACCGACAACGTAAGTACAATAATTTGTTAAATTATTCCACGGACTATAGTCATTCATCCAGTTTGACATTGGAGCAATAAAAGCACAAGTGTCGGTAAAATCCAATTCCGTATTTAAAGGTACATTTGATGGGACATTGAAATGTACAACAATTTCATGAACTTCGCCAGGTAATAAAGTGGGTATATTCCCATCGTAGCTAAACAAATTACTAAATAAAAATGGTTCTGGTTGATATAGTGACAAATCGGTTGAAGTAGAATAATTTATTTGACCGTCAGCACCATACCCAAAAACAATATTGGATTCAGGGCTAGTCCCTGCATTTTTTATAATAAGCTTTTGAATGTAATTATAACCACGCACAGCACATGTTACTGAATTAATATAAGTTTGAATGTCGTGAATCTGAGTAACGTTGTGAGCAAAATCGTATGTCATTTCACAACCTGAACCAGCTACAACGTTAATGTTATAAGATGGCGATTGGCATGCCTCAAGAGGATAATAGCCTAAAATTGTTTCAGAAATAGTATAGTCACCATCTGGCAGCATAAAACTATATTTGCCATCAGAATCAGTAAATACAGAACCAAATCCAGAACAGTTTATTTTAATATTGCTAAGAGGGTTTTCCCCGTCATCAAAAATGCAGTTGTTATTTATATCTTCAAATGCGGTTCCGTTTACGATGCAGAAACAATCCATATTATTATCTTCATAACCTAGAGGAAAAGATTTTGTTTGAGAACATAAATTCGCATCTGTTACCGTTAGTTGATAAATACCTTGTATTAATCCCGATATGGAACTGTTGGTTTCACCATTTGACCAGTGATAATTGTATGGCGGTTCTCCTCCAAATACAGTAGCAATAATTGATCCATCAGGTTCATAAGGACATGATGGATTTTGAGAACTCAATGCAATATTTAGAGGAGATGTAGAGTTTACATATGCAGTTTTTGTTGTAGTACAACCAACTGAATTAGTCATTGTACATGTATAATTTCCAGCAGCTAGGTTGGAGTTGGAATATCCTGTTGTCCCATTACTCCAAGAATATGTAATTGGATAATAGTCAGAATATGTATAAGCCAATATAGATCCGTTATTATCTGGACAGACAGCAGGTGTTACATTTAAGCTTGTATAACTAAAAGCCTCATCCTCAATATTTACAGCACCTAATCTTTTGCAATTATTTGCATCCGATACAGTAAATCTGTAATAACCTTGCTCTAAATTAATTATTGAAAAATCAGTTTGAGAACTTGAATAATTCCAAACAATATTATACGGTGCAACACCGCCGGTCGGAGTAATTATTGCAGAACCATTTGCTCCACAATTTGCATTCTGATATGTACTTGTTACGACAACAGGACTCGATGCTGATACACTAACATATTTTTCACCTCTGCAACCATTTGAATCGGTAACTGAAATATAAAACTGACCAGCTCCAATATTTTCAGCAGTTTGATTTGTTTGTCCATCTGGAAAAAGATATGAGTAAGGTGGAACTCCTCCTGAGCCAAAGACTGTAATGCTTCCATCGTTTAATTCGCAGGAAGGATTGGTTATTGTTGTAGATAAAGTAATTATAGGTGATTGCGTTACATATTTAGATGCAGCTTGTTTGCACCCAAGATAGTCGGTTAATGTAACTATATATCCACCTGTGACTAAATTGCTAATCGCACTATCAACAGACCCATTATTCCATAGGTATGTATAAGGTTCAACGGCACCAGATACTGATGAAATACTTACCGAACCATTTGTGCATGATGCTACTGTAGACTCTAAGGTAAATTGGATATTTGAGGTTTGATTTATTACCAAAGTATCTTCATATTTATACCCATCGGTACAGCCATTGCTATCGTAAAAAACAGTACGGTATTCTCCAACTGGTAATTCTACAGATGTTCCAGATGTTATATAATCTCCAGTAAGAGTGAGAAAATCAATATTCAGTGGTGTCTCACCATCATTTATCGTAAGCTCTATAGTACAATTTATTTCAGGACAAACTGGCTCAATGAAATCAAAGTAATCTACCCAGAAACTATAAAACTCACTCACATAAAACGATTTACTATTACCAAAATCATCAGTAACCAAAATCATGTCGATTACACCAAGATTGGTTGCTGTAAGAGATAATGCATCAACATCTGAAAAAATAATATCCTCTGCGAATGGAGATTCGTAATATATGAATATGAAATCCAGTGGAGGTGTCATTCCCGATGTTATATCTACTTGAATGATACCATCAGAATTACACGGAAGTTGAATAATTGTATATGACCCCTCAGGCGTTTGAGCAAATGTGTTTACACTAGAAATTAAAAACCAAAAAGTAACGCAAATTCCAATGAGGTATTTGGGACATTTTAATAAAGAAAATTTCATAAGATCAAAATAAGAATGTTATGCAAATTTATTATTTTTTTATATTTAAAAGAACTTTTGATTACAAATATTTATCATTTTTTTTAGACTTTGATACTAGTTTATTTTCATTAATTTGAATTTATATTATTGCTGTTTTAAATCGAATTTTATGGTAATGGGATTTTTTTGCGATTGATTTGACCATACGATATTAAGTTGAAACATCCCTTCACCAGTTCGGATTTAGCTTAATAAAATCTTAAATTTACATATTTAATAGATAAAATTAGATTAGCTTTGTAGTGTTGCAAGCATGACTAATATGATTTAATAGTCTTAATGCAACCTTTTGGCTTAAAATATTGACTATTGATTTTATATTCTTGTATAATGAGATTCGAGAAATTTTGCATTTTTGTAGCTCTTACAGTACTCTTGCTGTTCATTTTAGGCCAAAGAGCATACGCTCAGACCAGTTTTAAAAGGAGTTATGAAATAAACATAACAAATTTACCATTACTGGATCTTACTTTGGTTTATACTCAAAAGTTTAAAGAAAATTTGTATTTTGAAATAACTAATAGTTTCGTTTATCATAAAAGCAAGGAACATGACAATGCGAAATATTTTTTCAGAAATACACAGGATCCATACAAATTGTATGATCTTTATAAATTTAGAATTGGGTTAAGGCATTTTCATTCTGATAGGTTTTATACTTGCCCGACATTTATTTTTAATATTGGTGGTTTTCGAGATATCACAATAATGCATTATTATGATATTAAAGGTTCGGATGCATATGATGAAGATTACAGATTAAGCAGATTGCGTAGTGATTTTGGTTTAATTTATAAATGTGGATTTTTTAATATTGATGAAAATAGGGTAATCACTGATGTCTATTTTGGCATTGGCTTTAAGGCAAAACTATATTACGATACGATTTTTCAAAAATGGCAGCATCATCGTCTTTACTTTGATGGGCCGCCAATGATTGAATCTTATGTGAAATTTATGCCGACTTTCCATTTCGGAATTATGCTTGGATTTAGAAAGTGAAACAGCTAATATGGAAATTGTAATCTATTTCCAGTAATCTGTCCTGAAAAATTACAATTCTAGTTCTGTTCACCTTTTCCTAATAATATCCAGAGCAGTTAAATATCCATTAAAAATTGCTCCTGAGAATCCGCCACCGATCGATGTCCATGCAGAAGCGTAATACAAATTTTCTATTTTAGAAACTGGAGCAAGGCTCATTCTTTCTGGAGTCTGCGAGAATCCATAAACTGCTCCCTGAGGATTTAGTGTATAGCGCTCTACTGTTTTTGAAGTGCCGACTTCATAATATTCAATCGAATTTTTAATTCCAGGAATCAGCAACTCCAACCTGTTGATAAAAGTCTGAGCAACTTCTTCTTTTTTTGCTTTATATTCTTCTTTTGAGAGTTGATTCCAATCTGTAATATAATCTTTGCAACACACAACGCCAGTGCTTTTCCCCTCAGGAGCAAGAGTATCATCTACTTGTCCGTAGTCAACAAATGTAAAACTACGTTTACCGAAATCTGTTTTGTTGTTTGGCAAGATATCAGCTATTTTATCAATTGAATCATCATAAGTAAATGTTGAATAGTTCGTGTTACCAAGATCTTTCAACATCTTATTAAAACCTAAATAAATTGTCAATAGCGAAGCTCCAATCTCTCTCTTGCTGATGTCAGATTTGATTTCTACAGCGGTTTCACTTGGAAATAATTTTTCAGCAACTTGTGGGATTGAAGCATTTGCAACAATATTAGTACCAAAAGCTTCCATAATTGTTTCGGAATTCTTCTTTTTGTACTCTATGCCAACTGCTTTATTATCTTCAAGAACAATTTTTGTAACGATGTGATTATAAAGCACTTCACCCCCATTTGCTTTAATGAAATTTGCCAGATAATCGGACAATTGCTGAGATCCACCTTGAATAAAGTTGCCGCCACCAGTGTAGTATGCGAACTGTGCTTCGGAATAATAGTTTAATGACAAGGTGTAAGGATCGTCATGACAATAACCCAAATTTCCTAAAAAAGCTAATTTTAAACTTTCATTATTTGTAATAGAATCAAGAAAATCTCCGATATTACTCTCTTCTTTATCAACGGATTCTTTTTTGATTTGTTTGATATTTAATATCTGATAAAAATATGCATCAATCGCTGATTCCTCAAGTGGAAAATTCTCTAATAATACTTGTTTTGCTTGTTCAGGATCGTGAGGAACTACAATTTTATAATCTTTATATATAAATCTATAAAATTCAGGAACACGCAAAAAAGTAACATTATTAAAAACATCCAAATCCTGAAATATTTTAGTTTTCATATCACGCGGATGCAGTCCGTCCATTTCGTGCAAACCAACTTCGAATGAAAAGTCTTTACGTTTAAAAGTTGTAGCGCAACCACCAGGGATACTATGCTGTTCAACAAGCAGTACTGATTTTCCAGCTTTTGAAAGTTTTGCTCCAGCTACTAATCCACCCAAACCAGCTCCAATTATTACAACATCGTATTTCATAATTTCAAAATTTTTATTGCATTATAATTTTACAATTCGCTTTTTGAATAAATTTCGTTCAAAACGCTTTGATATTTACTATCTATGAATTTACGTTTAAGTTTTAAAGTTGGAGACAATTCTCCGGTACATGGAGCCCATTCATCAGGAACAAGCTTGAATCGCAGGATTTTTTCGGGAGCACTCAAAGTTTTATTTGCTTTGATAATTTCGGCACTAAGCATTTTTATCAACTCTGGCGATTTTATCAATTCTTCTTTGCTATCATAGCTCATATCATTGTCTTTACACCAATTGAAAAGACTTTCAAAGTTGGGGGATATAATTGCACTAGCAAATTTTTCATGTTCACCAACAACCATTACCTGATCAACAAAGACTGATTCTTTAAGTTTTCCTTCAACACTTTGTGGAGCGACATATTTTCCGTTCGAGAGTTTAAACATTTCCTTTTTTCTGTCGGTAACATAAAGGAATTTCCCTTCTTCAATTCTACCTATATCTCCTGTAAGAAACCATCCATCTTTGTCAAAAACTTCGGCTGTAAGTTCTGGATTTTTGTAATAACCCATCATAACATTGTGGCCTTTACAAAGGATTTCGCCATCTTCTGCAATTTTCATTTCAACTCCATCAATCAAAACCCCAACAGAACCAAGTCTCACATCTGGCAAATTTGCTCGATTAATGGTGATAATCGGTGAAGTCTCAGTAAGGCCATACATATTAAGAACTTTTATGCCACAGGCCCAGAAAACTCTTTCCAAACGTGGTTGCAAACTAGCACCTCCACATCCTACAAGGCGCACATTTCCTCCAATTGCATCGCGCCATTTACTGAAAATAAGTTTGTCAGCAATTTTTAATTTCAATTTATAAAACGGAGATTTGGAAATATCGTAATTCAAACCAGTTTTCACAGACCAGAAAAAAATCTTCTTTTTGATTCCCGTTAAACTGTTTCCTTTCGAAATAATGGTATCATAAATTTTTTCAAGAATTCTAGGAACAGCATCAAATCCATTGGGCTGAATTTCTTTAAGATTCTTGGCAATTGTGGCCATATTTTCGGCATAATACAAACTGCAACCACTGTATTGAGTTTGATAATTTCCCATTCTACCACCAACATGACATAAAGGCAAAATACTTAAATATTTATCTTGAGGCGTGAGCTGAAAAACTTTACTGGCAGCAAGAAAATTCTGAACGAGATTTTTGTGAGAAAGCATAACGCCTTTTGAAACGCCAGTTGTACCGGAAGTGTAGATCAGTGTTGCAAAATCTTCTTCAGTTATGCTATTTTTAATCCCTTCTAATTCTTTTTGATATTTATCGGCATTTGCTTTCCCTAAATCAATTATAGTTTGCCAAAACGTAATTTCTTCGGCATATTTTATTGTGAAAATATTTTTAGTGTCACCAATACCATCAAATGCAGAAAATAGTGTATTGTACAAAACTTTATTTCCAACAATCACAGCTTTAACCTCCGAATGTTGAAGGATATATTTGTATTCTTCTTCGGACAAAGTATTAAAAATTGGAACGTGGACAACTCCTGCCATTGATAAACCCATATCAATTATGTTCCATTCGGGGCAATTGTGAGCAATAGTTGCAATTTTGTCGCCCTTCTTAAAACCCATTGCTAATAGACCATAGGCAAAATTGAATGAGTCTTCGATATATTTCTCAGAACTTACAGATTTCCATTCACCGTCAACCTTCGATACAAATACATCAGGTTTGTTTTTAAATTCCGTCTTATATCTTTCGAGAAGGTCAAATACTCTGGTAATTTTCATATTCTTTTGTACAAATTGTTAAATCTAATACACGCTCAAATCTTGAAGCAAATTTAAACAAAAATTGGATAGTAGGAATGCAAAGTTGAGATTGTAGTAATCTGAGTCAGCATAGTGGTTGGTAATATTCTTGTGCAATTCGAATTATACAAAATAGGATTCTAAGTCTGCAATTAAAACTCCAACAAATATTATTCTATAGATAAATTTATTATTTTTGTAGTTGAATATGCATTATTAATTCATATGCATAATTTGTTGGTTTTGTTTTCGCAGTTTTTAGGAATTTTAAATATTTATAAATGAAAAAAATCCGATTATGTTATAAAACGGCACTTTTGGCGGTGTTTTTACTTGGATTTATTCACGTTGGAAATTCCCAACCTCAGTTTCAGAGAAGTTTCGAAGTGGGTTTAACAAATTTGTTATGGTTTGATCTTACTTTCGTTTATACTGAAAGACTTAAAGAAAACACGTATCTTGAAATATCTAATAGTTTCGTTTATCGCAAAGCCAAGGAGCATGACAATGCTAGTTTTTTCTTTACGAATACACAGGACCCAGCCAAAATGTATGATCTTTATAAATTTAGAATTGGGTTAAGGCATTTTCATTCTGACAGGTTTTATACTTGTCCATCAATAATCTTTAATATCGGTGGTTTTAAAAATCGAACCATAATGAATTACTATGATGATAAAGGATCCGATTATTATGATCAAGATTATAGATTAAGTCGGTTGCGTTATGACATTGGTGTAATTTATAAATTTGGTTTTCTAAAAATCGGGGAAAATTTAGGCCTCAAGAATGTTTATTTTGGCGTTGGTTTTAAAGCAAAATTTTATCACGATACTATTTTCCAAAAATGGCAGTGGCATCAACTCTACTTTGATGGGCCACCATTACATGATAATTATGTCAAATTTGTGCCTACGTTTCATTTCGGAATTATGCTTGTAGATACAAAGTGAAACAGCTAATATGGAAGTTAAAATATAATTTTCTCTTACCTATATTTAGTACAGTCTGTAAAAATATTAGTTACTTTTCTCTTTCACCTCAAATATCTCCATTCTGTCAAACTCTTTCCAATATCTGATGGCATGACCACGAAGTTCTTCCCAATAGGCAGGCGTGAGATTTCCGCATCTATCAATAGTGGATTTAACATCTGTCTTAATCATATTCCAGTACTCGTCCTTTAAACGCAACGAAACCGTTTTGTTTTTGAAACGGAAATCGGCTTGTGGTCTGCACAATTCTTCATCCGAAATGCTGATTAGGCCATGTCCGATTGTACCACCAGTGCTGACTTGTAAACCGTCATTCATGCAACTTACTGGTGGTTTTGATCCTGCATACGAAGTAACAAAAATATCATCCACACTTATATTGAAATATTGTCTGACTCTGATTCCCATTTTCACTCCTATAATTGCGTAAATTCCCAAATGTCCGTGCAATTCGTTGGTTAAAACACCTGCTCGAAATTCTGATATGCCATGACGTTTAATTATTTCGTCCATCTCTGCATTTACATCATCGGAATATAGCTCAGGCGTAAGTGGGAAGGTCTTAAAAACCTTATTTTCATTTGAATTTTTGCTATTGAGAATCTCGAGGTAAGAACTAAAAATACTATCCGAAGAAACTTGTTTTGGTTTGAGATAAGTAGTGCTATTTACGGAATATAAAATTTCAAACAAATCAGGTTTTAGTAAACTTATAGCCAATAATTCATCCCATATTTTATAATTTTCGTTTTTAATTCTATTAGCAATTTCAGTGCAATTGTGTGACTCGGCAATTTTCTTAGTGTATGGATTGTTTAATTCTGCAATTTTTTCGAGGAATGTAAAAGTGAGTAAAAGTTCTGGATTATCCTTTGAACTAACAATTTGCTTTTGAATATCTGATTCTATGAATACTTTTGCCGCAGTTTTATCAAGCTCGTAATTAAAACCAATTTTTGCTCTGGCATCATCGCAATACCAAAGTATTTGATCAATCTGTGATTTTAGATTTGCATCAGCAATAATTTCGCTGATGTTGGTCATAGGTCCCATACAGATGATTATAACCTTCTCGTCT
>Ga0209373_10004986_pt1 | contig 11139 bp, 6 predicted proteins | sample Higcelweek5metaG_FD_187173 | JGI IMG/M metagenome (GOLD analysis project Ga0209373, IMG submission 187173) | Freshwater pond sediment microbial communities from the University of Edinburgh, under environmental carbon perturbations - High... | ecosystem: Environmental > Aquatic > Freshwater >... | reverse complement strand
CTTCAGCGACGTCACCGGCACCAAGCAGGAGGGCGACATCCAGAAGCTGGTCAAGGTCGCCCGGCGTGAGCTGCGCGCCAAGTACGTGCAGGCCGAGATGGGCATCTCCGGCGGCAACTTCGCCATCGCCGAGACCGGCACCCTCGCCCTGTGCACCAACGAGGGCAACGCCCGCCTGGTGACGACCCTGCCGCGCGTGCACGTGGCCCTGGTGGGCCTGGACAAGCTCACCCCGACCATCACCGACGCCCTGCGCGTCATAAAGGTCCTGCCGCGCAACGCCACGGGCCAGGCCATCACCTCCTACGTCACCTGGATCACCGGGCCGGGCGAATGCGAGGCCTCTCCCGACGGCAAGAAGGAACTGCACGTGGTCTTCCTGGACAACGGGCGCAGCAAACTGGCCAAGGACCCCGTGTTCTCCCAGGTGCTCCGGTGCGTGCGCTGCGGCGCCTGCGCCAACGTCTGCCCGGTGTACCGGCTGGTTGGCGGGCATCAGTTCGGCCACATCTACATCGGGGCCATCGGGCTCATCCTGACCTACTTCTACCACGGCCGCGAGAAGGCCAAGAACCTGGTGCAGAACTGCATCAACTGCGGGGCCTGCAAGGCCGCGTGCGTGGGCGGCATCGACCTGCCCCGGCTGATCAAGGAGGTCCACGCCCGCATCCAGGACGAGTCGGGCCACCCGCTCCAGAGCCAGCTGCTGGGCATGGTGCTGAAGAGCCGCAAGATGTTCCACGCGCTGCTGCGCTCGGCCCGGGCCGTGCAGAAGCCGGTCACCGGCGGCACTCCGTACCTGCGCCACCTGCCCATGATCTTCGCGCGCGGGCAGGAGTTCCGGGCGCTTCCGGCCATCGCCGAGAAGGCCTTCCGCGACCAGTTCGAGGCCATCAAGCCCAAGCTCAAGAGCCCGAAGCTCCGCGTGGCCCTGTTCTCCGGCTGCGTGCAGGACTTCGTGTACCCGGAGCAGGCCGTGGCTGCGGTGAAGATTCTGGCCAGGCACAATGTGGCTGTGGACTTCCCCATGGACCAGTCCTGCTGCGGCCTGCCGGTGCAGATGATGGGCGAGCGCGAGGCCTCCCGCTCCGTGGCGGTCCAGAACGTCATGGCCTTTGACCCCGCCAACTACGACTACATCCTGACCCTGTGCGCGTCCTGCGCCTCGCACCTGAAGCACGGCTACCCGGACATCCTGGGCAAGGACCCCGAGCTGGCGGTGAAGGTGCAGCAGTTCGCGGACCGCGTCATCGACTTCAGCTCCTTTGTGCACGACGTGTTGAAGGTCGAGTCGGCCGAGTTCCACGCCGACGGCAAGAAGGCCACCTACCACGCGCCCTGCCACCTCTGCCGTGGCCTGGGCGTCACCGTGGCCCCGCGCGAGCTCATCCAGACCGGCGGGCTCACCTACCTGCCCGCCGAGGAAGAGGACGTGTGCTGCGGCTTTGGCGGCACCTATTCCATGAAGTTCCCGGAGTTGTCTGCGGAACTCTTGAAGAAAAAGCTTGCGAACGTGGAGCGCACCGGCGCAGAATTGCTGCTTACGGACTGCCCCGGCTGCATCATGCAGCTGCGCGGCGGGCTGGAGGCCAAGGGCAGCAGCATGCAGGTCAAGCATGTGGCGGAGGCCCTGGCCGAACGGCTCAAGTAGCCGCAACCGCATCATCCCGGAGGACCGCCAAATGAAGGACGTGCGCAAGAAGGCCCGCGAGCTCATGACAGGCTATTGCAAGGTCTGCCCCATCTGCAACGGCAAGGTCTGCGCGGGCGAGGTGCCCGGCATGGGCGGGCTCGGCACGGGCTCCTCGTTCATGAGCAACGTCTCGGCCCTGGCGGGCGTGCGCTTCAATATGCGCCTGATCCACGGGGCCGAGCTCCCGGACACCTCGACCACGCTGCTCGGCCGCGCGCTGTCCATGCCCGTGCTGGCCGCGCCCATCGGCGGCGTCTCCTTCAACATGGGCGGCAAGATCACGGAGCAGGAGTACTGCAACGCGGTGCTTGGCGGCTGCGTGGACAAGGGCGTCATCGGCGCCACCGGCGACGGCGTGCCCCCGTTCATCCACGAGTCCGGCTTCGCCGCCATCCAGGCCCTTGGCGGGGCGGGCATCCCCTTCATCAAACCCTGGGAGGACAAGGAGCTCTACGAGAAGCTGGACCGCGCCGTGACAACCGGAGCGGACATCGTGGGCATGGACATCGACGCGGCAGGGCTTGTGACCCTGCGCCTGATGGGCCGCCCCGTGGGCCCCAAGCCCCTGGACAAGCTCAAGGACATCATCAGCCACGTGCCCGTGAAGTTCGTCCTGAAGGGGGTCATGACCCCGGACGACGCCAAGCGGGCCGTGGATGCCGGGGCCGCTGGCATCGTGGTCTCCAACCACGGCGGCCGCGTGCTCGACCACACGCCCGGCACGGCCGAGGTCCTGCCCGCCGTGGCTGCGGCGGTCAAGGGCCAGATCGCCATCCTGGTGGACGGCGGCGTGCGCACCGGCGGCGATGTGCTCAAGATGCTGGCCCTGGGCGCGGACGCCGTCATGATCGGCCGTCCCTTCTGCACCGCCGCCCTGGGCGGCCTGCGCGAGGGCGTGGGCAAGTACCTGGACCAGGTGCGCGGCGAACTGGCCCAGGCCATGATCCTCACCGGTTGCGCCCGCGTGGCCGATGCAGGCCGGGACATTCTATTCGGTGCATAGGAGGCCTGCATGGCGGAGCAAGAAACCCTCACCCTGGGCCCCCGCGGGTTGACCATGGCTGCGGGGGCGGCTTTCCTGCTGGCCCTGCTGCTGTTGTCCGTCCTTGAATTCTCCCGTTCAGCCGACCCCTTCCGGCTGGGGCTGCCGCACGTTGCGGCGGCCCTTCTGTTTTCTGCGGCCGTGGCCCTGGCCCTGGCCCTGCGCGAGCGCGTCCTGGCCGCGCACCTTGAGGCCGCCGCGCGGGAAAGGGCGCAGACGGCCTCGGAGCTCAAGCACCAGACCGGGCTGGCCCAGGGCATCCTGGGCGGGCTGCCGGTGCCCTTTCTGCTGGTGGACGAGAACGAGCGCGCCGTGTCCTCGAACAGGGAATGCCTGGAGATGCTGGAGCTGGACGGGCGTCCCGAGGACTACTACGGCCAGACTCTAGCCCAGATCTTCTACAACGATCCCGGCCGCAAGACCGCAGTGGGCCGCAGCATCAAGGACGGCGAGGTGTTCCGCAACCTTGAGGTCGCCATCAAGGGCCACAAGGGCGGCACGCGGCACGTGCTGGCCAACGTGTTCCCGCTGTACGACACGGACAGGCGCTGCCTCGGCGGGCTGTGCCTGTATCTGGACATGACCGCGCTCAAGCAGAAGGAGCAGGTGATCCTGGAGAAGAACGAAAGCATCGGCAAGACGTCGCTGGACGCCAACGCCTTGTGCGCCCGCCTGCGCGACGCGTCCTCCCTGCTCTCGGAAAGCATCGGCCAGACCACGCGCGGCAGCGAGGCCCAGAAGGTGCGCGTGGGCGAGATCGGCTTGTCCATGGAGCAGATGAGCAGCGCCGTGATTGAAGTGGCCAAAAACGCCTCCTCCGCCTCCCAGGGCGCGGACGCCGCCCGCCAGCATGCGGAGCAGGGCGCCCGGGTGGTGCATGACGTCATCGCGGCCATCCGCAGCGTGTCCGAGCGCACCCAGACCATGCAGGAGCGGCTGGAAGAGCTGGGAACACAGGTGGCGGGCATTAGCCAAATCTTGAACGTCATCAACGACATCGCCGACCAGACCAACCTGCTGGCCCTGAACGCCGCCATCGAGGCCGCCCGCGCCGGGGACGCCGGGCGCGGCTTCGCTGTGGTGGCCGACGAGGTCCGCAAGCTGGCCGAGAAGACCGTGCAGGCCACCCAGCAGGTCGCCACGGCCATCCGCTCCGTGCAGGACGGCGCGCGCCGCGCCTCCGACGGCATGAGCGGGGCGGTGGAGGCCGTGGGCAGCAGCACCAGCCTGGCGGACAGCGCCGGGCAGACCCTGCGCGAGATCCTGCGCATTTCCCAGGGCTCGGCGGACCAGGTGCGCAACATCGCCACAGCCTCGGAAGAGCAGTCCGCCTCGGCGGAGGAGATAGCCCAGGCCGTGGAGCAGGTGCGCGAGGTGTCCGACCGCTCGGCCCAGGACATGGCCCAGGCCTCCCGGGCCGTGGAGGAGCTGGCGCGGCTGGCGGACGAACTGACGGAGATCATCACCAAGATGCAGACCTGCTAGGGCGGGCCAGGCACAACCTCACAAGGAGCAAGCGAAAATGATCAAGCACATCGTCATGTGGACCCTGAAGGATGAGGCCGTGGGCGCGAGCAAGGCCGCCAATGCGAAGAAGATGAAGGAGCTGCTCTCCGGCCTGCGCACGCTCATCCCCGTCCTGCGCGAACTGGAGGTGGGCATCGACGTCTTCGCCGCCACCCCGGCCTGTGACGTGATCCTGTACACGGCCTTTGACACCCGCGCCGACCTCGACGCCTACCAGGTCCACCCGGAGCACTTGCGGGTCGTGGCTTTCGTGAAGCAGGTCGTGGCCACGCGCAGCGTGGTGGACTACGAGGTCTGAGCGCACGGCCTCCGCACCCGTCTTTTCTCCTGACGGCCCGGTCCTCCGGGCCGTTTCCTTTTGCTTGCTTTCGTGCTGCGGTATTGTAATAATTACTGCGCCGATAAATATAATCTATAAGGCGCGGAGGCAGCATGGGCCAGACGAGTAGGGTGTGTGATGTCCCGGAGGTGTGTGAGCTGTTGCTCCGGGCGGGCTTGAGCGAGAGCACCCTGAACGAGCAGCTGGGCGAGGGGGAGCAGGCCTTTGCCGACGCCTTGCACCTCTTGACCCGCATGCGTTTCACCCCGGAAGAATCGTGCGGTTATTGGAGCGAGATCATCCAGCACCTGGAGGGCCTGAACCTGGCCCTGGGGCGCGATGTGGGCCTGCGCCTGGCCGTGTGCGATTATTTCATGAACCTGCATCCGCGCATGCGTGAGCCGGTGATCGTGGAGGTGCAGGTGCTCCTGCAGCAGGAGCGCGGCGCGCTGGTGGACGAACTCACCGGGCTTTACAATCGCCGCTACTTCAACGACGCCATCCACCGTGAGGTGGAGCGCTTCAAGCGCTTCGGCCAGCGTTTTTCGCTGGTCATGCTTGATGTGGACCGCTTCAAGCGCTTCAACGACACCTATGGACATCTGGTGGGAGACGAAGCCCTGCAGACCGTTGCCGGGGCCCTGCGCGACACGGCCCGCAGCTTTGACCATGTCGTCCGCTACGGCGGCGAGGAGTTTGTCCTGATCCTGCCGCATACCGATGCCGACCAGGCCCTGGCGGCGTCCGAGCGTCTGCGCCAGTCTGTGGAGCGGCGGCCTGTGCAGGTGCAGGACCAGCTTGTGCCGCTGACCATCAGCCTGGGCGCGGCCACCTTTCCCGATGACGCCATCAACGCCCACGACCTGGTGGCCCGGGCCGACGAGGCCCTGTACGAGGCCAAGCGCACCCGCAACTGCGCCTGCTCCTACACGGAGAAGAACCGCGAGTTCCCGCGCGCGCCCGTGGGGCTTACGGTGCTGTTCCACAGCCCGGAGCATGAGCCCGTGACGGTCAGGGTGCTGAACATCAGCTTCGGCGGCCTGCTCTGCCAATCGCCCATTGTCATCCTGCCCGGCACACGGGTGGAGGTCATGCTGGCCGGGGATTATCCCGGCCTGCCCGGCCTGCGCGTGGGCTGCCGCGTGCTGCGCCTGGAGCGCGACTGCGAGAGCGGGCCCTATGAAATCGCGCTGGCCTTTGAAGGCATAGGCGAGGACGTGCGCCGCGCCCTGGTGCGGCTGGTGGAACTGGACCAGGGCGTGGGCGGCTAGCCCCGCGCGAGGATATTCCCCTGCCGTCAGGGGCCAGCCTTCTGTCGTGATTTGCGTCCTTTATTGTTGTCAGGCCTTCCTCCAGATGCTACAGGGCAGGTACGTAGTGGGGCCTTGTTCGCCCATGTCTGGGGGGAAGATGACTGGTCCGGGTGAGTGGACGGGGCGGAAGAAAACCCGGAGGCGCAGGCCGCAGCTTTTGCGCTGGAGTTTTTTGTCCTGCCTGGTGCTTGCCTCGGTGTTTGGGTCCGGCTGGTTTTGCGCCTCGCAGGGTGCATTTCCCGATGCCTCGGGCAATGTCCAGCCGGAGAAGGTCCGCCTGCAGCTCAAGTGGCGGCACCAGTTCCAGTTCGCAGGCTTCTACGCCGCCCTGGACAAGGGCTACTTCGGCGACGAGGGCCTTGACGTCGCCCTGATCGAAGGCCGCCCCGGCATCATTCCGGCTGCGACCTTGGAGCGCGGCGAGGCCGAATTCGCCGTGGATTCCCCGGAGGTGCTGCTGCAGCGCCAGCAGGGCCGGGCCGTGGTCGTCATCGCCGCCATTTACCAGCACTCGGCCACGATCCTCCTGTCCCGCAAGGATTCCGGCATCAGAACCCCGCACGACCTGCGCGGCAGGCGCATCATGGCCGAGCCCGCCCTGGCTCCGGAGTTCATGGCCATGATGGACAACGAGGGCATGGGGCTGGGGTCCTTCACCCTCAAGGCCCATGACTGGGGCCTGGACGACCTCATCCAGGGCCGCATCGACGCCCAGACCGCCTACCTGGGCAATGAGCCGAGGGAGATGGCGCAGCGCGGCGTCGCACCAAACATCATCCGGGCCAAGGACTACGCCCTTGATTTTTATGGCGATTGCCTGGTGACCTCGGAAAAGCTGGCCCGCGACCGGCCGGAGCTGGTTGAGCGCTTCCTGCGCGCCACGCGCCGGGGCTGGCGCTACGCCATGGCCAACCCGCGCGAGATCGCGAGCCTGATCTACTCGCACTACAGCCAGGACAAGCCCCTGGACGACCTGCTCTATGAGGCCGAGACCATGCGCGGGCTCATAGAGCCGGAGCTGGTGGAGATCGGGCACATGAACCCCGAGCGCTGGCGGCAGATGGCGGGCAGCCTTGAAAAAGCCGGTCTGTTGAAGCCGGGCTTTTCCGTGGACGATCTGCTCTATGAAAGTGTGCGCGCCGACGTGACGGCCAGGGAGCACCGCCTGATCCGGCTCGGCTTCGTCGTCCTGGGCGCGTTCTTCCTGCTGGGCTGCGGCGTGGGCGTGGGCCTGTTTGTCTTCAACCGGCGGCTTGCCGTGCAGGTTCAGCTGCGCACCGCCGCACTCGCGGCCAGCGAGGAGAAATACCGGGTCCTGGTGGAGCACCAGACCGACCTGGTGGTCAAGGTGGATACCCAGGGCCGCTTCCTCTACGTCAGCCCTGCCTATTGCAGGGCCTTCGGCAAGGGCGAGGACGAACTGCTGGGCCAGACCTTCATGCCGCTGGTGCATGAGGATGACCGCGTCTCCACGGAGGAGGCCATGCGCGGCCTCTTTGTCCCGCCGCACACGGCGTACCTGGAGCAGCGCGCCATGACCGCGCAAGGCTGGCGCTGGCTCGCCTGGCACGATTCCGCCATCCTCGGACCCGACGGACAGGTGGCTGCGATCATCGGGGTGGGGCGCGACGTCACCGAGGGCAAGCAGGCCGACTTCGCCCTGCGGGACAGTGAGCGCCGCTTCCACTCCCTGTTCGACAACATGGCCGAGGGCGTGGCCCTGCACACCATGGAGCGCGACAGCGCGGGCCGGGCGGTGGACTACCGCATCGTGGACATGAACCCGAGCGGTTGCCGCATCCTCGGGGTGAAGCGGGAGGAGATCAGCCACCGGCGGGCCACCGAGGTCTACGCTGTGTCCGAGGCGCCCTATCTGGAGCGCTACGAGGAGGTGGTCAGCAGCGGCCAGAGCTACGTGTTCGAGACATATTATCCCGGGATGGGGCGGCATTTCATCATCTCCGCGACCCCCTGGGGCGACGACGGCCTCGCCACCATCTTCAGCGACATCAGCGACCGCAAGGCAACCGAGCAGGCCCTCTTGGCCAAGACGCGGGAAATGGAGCTGTACTTCAGCAACACGCAGGAGATGCTCTGCATCGCGGACACGGACGGCTATTTCCGCCGCCTGAATCCGGAGTGGGAGGCCGTGCTGGGATATCCCGCCAGCGAGATGGAGGGGCGGCGCTTCCTCGATTTCGTGCACCCGGACGACATGCAGGCCACGATGGAGGTGCTCCGGAAGCTCGCCGGACAGACCAGCGTCGTGAACTTCGTCAACCGCTGCCGGGCGCGCGACGGCAGCTACCGCTTCCTCGAATGGCGCAGCTTTCCTGTGGGCAGGATCCTCTACGCCTCTGCCCGCGACATCACCGCGCGCCGGAAGACCGACCTCGCCCTGCGCGAGAGCGAGGCCCAGTACCGGGGCATCTTCGAGCAGGCCGCCGTGGGCATCTGCCACTGCTCCCTGGAGGGGGTGTTCCAGCGGGTGAACCGCAGGATGACGGAGATCCTCGGCTACGACGAGGCCGAGCTCCTGCGCATGAACTTCCGCGAGATCACCCACCCCGACGACCTGGCCGAGGACCTGGACAACGTGCACCAGGTGCTGAACGGACAGACGTTTGGCTTCGACATGGAGAAGCGCTACATCCGCAAGGACGGCGCCGTCATCTGGGTGCGCCTGGGCGTGAGCGTGGTCTCCGACAGCGTCGGCCAGGCGGTCTATTTCGTGGGCGTGCTCGAGGACATCAGCGCGCGCAAGGCGGCCATGGCCGAGCTGGCCAAGGCCAAGGTCCAGGCCGAGGACGCCAACCGCTCCAAGAGCGAGTTTTTGGCCAACATGAGCCACGAGATACGCACGCCCCTCAACGGGGTGCTGGGCATGCTCCAGCTGCTCAAGGGCACGCCCATGGACATGGAGCAGGGCAGCTACGTGGACAAGGCCCACGACGCCGCCAGGCGCCTTCTGGCGCTGTTGAGCGACATCCTCGACTTCTCCAAGATCGAGGCGGGCAAGCTGACCCTGCGCAGCGCGCCCTTTGCCCTGAACGACGTCTTCGAGATGGTCTCAAACGTCCTGGGCGGCGCGGCCATGAAAAAAGGCGTGTCCCTGCGCCTGAACCTGGACCAGACCGTGCCCGGACGGCTCGTGGGCGACGATGCGCGCATCCGGCAGATACTCTTCAACCTCGTGGGCAATGCGGTGAAGTTCACCTCCTCCGGCTCGGTGCGGGTGCAGGCCTGGGCGCGCTCCGGACGCGGAACGGACGGGCTCTGGCTGTACCTGAGCGTGGCCGATACAGGCGTCGGCATCCTGGAGGACAAGCTGTCCAGCATCTTCGACCGCTTCACCCAGTCCGACGTCTCCTACTCCAAGAACTTCGAGGGGGCCGGGCTCGGACTGGCCATCGTCCGGCGCATCCTGGACCTCATGGACGGCGAAATTTGCGTGGAAAGCGAACCCGGCCAGGGCACCACCATGATCGTCGCCCTGCCGATTACAGCCGCAGCCGGGGGCGCGCAGCACCCTCGCCATGACATCGACGATTCCCCGGCGCCCAGCGCCACGCCCCTGCGCATCCTCCTGGCCGAGGACGAGAACATCAGCCAGTTCGCCATGCGCGTGATGCTCCAGCGCATGGGCCACAGCGTGCTGGCCGTGTCCAACGGCCGCGCCGCGCTGGACGAGTTCAGAAACGGCGTCTTCGACGCCATCCTCATGGACATCCAGATGCCGGAGCTGGACGGCATGGAGGCGACCAAGGCCATCCGCTCGGACAAAGGCCTGGGCGACCGCGCCGGGATTCCCATCATCGCCCTCACGGCCTATGCCCTGGACGGCGACCGGGAAAAGTTTTTGTCCGCAGGCATGGACGACTACGTGACCAAGCCGGTGTCCCTGGGCGACCTGCAGCGCGCCCTGGCAAAGGTGCGCCGCAGGGGCTAGCCTGGGCAGGAAAACGCTTGGCCTGGCGCGGGGATTGGGCTAAGCGGCTTGTCGCGCCGTCGGCCTCGCCCGGCCGGGTGCGCCCAAACCTCGAGGAGTACGCTATGACCAAAGACGATGTCGCCGGACTGAAACACCTGGGCTCCGGCAAGACCAGCTACGCCTTCGAGGAGCCGACCTCCGCCATCCTGGAGGCCTTTCCCAACAAGTACCCGGACCGCGACTACCGGATCCTCTTCGAACACCCGGAATTCACCAGCCTGTGCCCCAAGACCGGCCAGCCGGACTTCGCCACCATCAAGATCACCTACGTCCCGGACCGGCTCTGCATCGAAACCAAGTCCCTCAAGCTCTACTTCACCGCCTACCGCAACCACGGCTCGTTCATGGAGACCATCACCAACAAGATCCTGGACGACCTGGTGAGCGTGTGCCAGCCCAGGCGCATGCAGGTGGTGGCGCTCTTCAATCCGCGCGGCGGCACCAGCCTCACCGTCACCGCCGAATACGTGAAGGACGACGCCGCACCCATGGGCACCAGATTCTAGCAGCCGAAAGTTGCCTCCGGCGGCCAAGCCCGGGAGTTGCCTCCGGCGGCCGGGGGCCTGAGGCCCCCGAACCCCCCGTAGAGCCTGGGCCGGGGTGGCGTTGGCAAAGGCGTGGGCTGGGCTGGCCAACAACAATGCGCGCGGGTTTTTCGTCGAAGACTCCGAAAAGCCCCGCGCGCGGTTGGCCCTTTTGGGGAGCGTGGCATTTTAAAGAGCCGCGCGGTTGGCCCTTTATTGAGGCGGAGCCGAAAGCCAGAAAAGAGACTCTCCCGTGATTCCCCCAAAGAAAGCCGAAAGGGCTGTTTCAGGTTCCTCCTGAAACAGCCCTTTCGGCGCTATGGGGATTCCAAAGGGCCTCAGGCCCTTTGGCCGCCGGAGGCGCTCTTCCCATATTGTTCCCAGCCCGCCGCTCTCAGTTCGCAGGCCGGGCATTTGCCGCAGCCGTGGCCCCAGGCGTGGCGGTCGCCTCGGGTGCCCTGGTAGCAGGTGTGGGTGTGCTCCAGGATGAGCTCCACCAGGTCCTGGCCGCCCAGGCTGTGGGCCAGGGCCCAGGTTTGGGCCTTGGTCAGCCACATGAGCGGGGTCTCGAAGACCAGGCGCGACTGCATGCCCAGGTTCACGGCCACCTGCAGGGCCTTCATGGTGTCGTCGCGGCAGTCCGGGTAGCCGGAGAAGTCCGTTTCGCACACGCCGGTGATGATGTGCTTGATGCCGCGCCGGTAGGCCTGGGCGGCGGCCAGGGTCATGA
>Ga0209373_10004985_pt1 | contig 11140 bp, 7 predicted proteins | sample Higcelweek5metaG_FD_187173 | JGI IMG/M metagenome (GOLD analysis project Ga0209373, IMG submission 187173) | Freshwater pond sediment microbial communities from the University of Edinburgh, under environmental carbon perturbations - High... | ecosystem: Environmental > Aquatic > Freshwater >... | reverse complement strand
GAACCGATATTCGAAATGATCAAGGAGAGGGTTGGATGGCCACGCTCTATGTCGCGCGCAGCGCCAACATTTGCCAATGGGCGTCCGATGTCGGACTGGGCAAAAACATCTTCAAGGTTGGTGTCTGCGATGGCGATCCGGCACCGTTGCTGACAGCCGGCATGGCCGGGGAGGCCGATTGGACGCTGTTGAAGCAGGTGGACACGGATTTGGCCGACGACGTTGTTCTTGAGCGCCTGGCGAAACGGCTGAAACCCGTGGATCCCACCTATTATCCGCGTATCAAGGGGGAGCCGGGGTTGTTCAAACTGCTTGATTCCGATGTGCAGCGCCACATCATCCTGGCCCGCGCCATGGCGGATGAAAGCGAGAGGGCACCGATCCGTTTGAAAATGGCGGATTACGCCAATTTCCTGATCACCCACGCGCAGCGGGGCTGATGCCGTACCCGGTCGTTCTGCCGTCAGGGCGGGCTGTCGAGGGCGAACAGCATGACAAGACCGCGGCGCGGGCTGCTATCCGCCGCCTCTTCCTGCTTCGGCAGGCGCAGCGTGCGACAAGCGGCCTCCATGGGGGCCGCCAAAGCACTTTGTACGAAAGCCGCGAATGTGGGGTCGGTCATGTCCTTGTTGCCGGCCAGAAAGGCGGCACCCCGCACCTGACCACCGTCATCAAAATAGATGCCGATTTCCGCGCGCAGGTTGCCAGCCCCGGGCGGAACGGTCGGCGGTGTCCAGCAATCCATCAGCTTGCTGCGCAGGGCCGGCCCTGCGCCGCCGCTCAACTCATCAATTTTTGCCCACATTACCGGCGGTGCCGGCGCAACCACTATGGCGGGTTCGCCTTGCCGGTGGCTGGGCGGGGGCGTCGGGCCGGTGCTTTTCGCCGGAGCCTTCGCCACCGGCTTCTTGGCCGGTGCCGCAGGTGGTTTGGGGATTGGGGCCGGTTCCACCTTGGCCCGCAAACGCGCCAGCTCTGCAAAGCGGCCGTTGGGATAGGCATTCAGATAAGCCTGGAATTCGGCGGGATTCCGGCTGTCGCGGATGCTTTCCCAGAAGACCAGTTCGGGATCGGCGGGCGGCGGCGGCGGGTGTGACGTCGTGCATGCTGCCAGCCCTGAAAGCAGTACCGCGAACCAGATTGTACGTAGACCTTTGGCCAATGACGCCCCCTTTTGATTGGCAAGGAATACTGTTCGCGGTCGGGGGTGCCAAGCGCAAATATGGTCGTGCGAGCTACAGCTTAAGTCGTGGCGTCCGCCTTCAACTGTCGGTATAAGCAAAAGGTGGGTGGGACGGGGTCGCCGGACCAGGAAAGGCGCAGGGCGCCAAACAAACCGTAAGGATCGTCATGAAGCGCGCACGCAAGCGGGTTCTCGTCGCGGGAGGGGCCGGGTTCCTGGGTTCGCATCTTTGCGAACGCCTGTTGGCCGATGGGGCAGATGTGCTGTGTGTGGATAATTTCTTCACCGGCGCGCGTGACAACATCCTGCATCTGCTGTCAAATCCACATTTTGAGGTGATGCGCCATGACGTGACGTTCCCCCTCTTTGTGGAGGTGGATGAGATTTATAATCTCGCCTGCCCGGCATCGCCGATCCATTACCAGTTCAATCCCGTGCAGACGACGAAGACGTCCGTACATGGGGCGATCAACCTGCTGGGGTTGGCGAAGCGGACAAAGGCCAGGATTTTCCAGGCATCCACGTCAGAGGTCTATGGCGATCCGACCGTTCACCCCCAGACGGAGGAATATCGCGGCAACGTCAATCCGATCGGGCCGCGCGCCTGTTACGATGAGGGCAAACGCTGCGCGGAGACGCTGTTTTTTGATTATCACCGGCAGAACAGGGTCAATATCCGGGTGGCCCGCATCTTCAATACCTATGGCCCGCGGATGCACCCCAATGATGGGCGCGTGGTTTCCAACTTCATCGTCCAGGCTTTGCAGGGGCTGCCCATTACCATCTACGGTGATGGTTCACAGACACGTTCCTTTTGCTATGTTGATGATTTGATTGAAGGGTTTATTCGTCTGATGGCCGCCCCGGACGAGGTGACGGGGCCGATCAATATTGGCAATCCGGGTGAATATACGATTCGCCAACTGGCCGAAGCGGTGGTTCGCCTGACCGGCGCCAAATCTGATTTCATCATCAAGCCGCTGCCGCAGGATGATCCCCTGCAACGCTGCCCGGATATCACCAAGGCACGCACCCTGCTGAACTGGGCACCCACCATCCAACTGGAAGAGGGGCTTAAGCGCACTATCGCCTATTTTGCCGGGCAGTTGGGCGTTGATCTGCCCGCCGCCTGACCGGCAACCTGCCGGGGGATTTGGGGTTGAAGGCGCAAAGCTAAGGGGATCGACGGTGCAGCATCTGAGCGCGATTGAAGTGATGGGTGGTGCCGCAAAACTGGTGGCATCGGGTGCGGTGCAAGAGGCGATAAACCTCTACAAGACCTGGATTGACAGCCATCCTACCGATCCTGTCCTGCCGGCGGTGCTGTTCAATTACGGGGTTCTGCTGGGGGAGAGGGGGGACCATAACGGCGCTCTGCACGCCTATAATGAGTCGATCAGGCTGAAACCGGACTTCATCCCCGGCCATATCAATCTCGGCACCGTGCTGGAACGGCTGGGGGCTGAGGAGATGGCCCTGCAATATTGGAATCAGGCCGTCAATCTGACGGGCACCGTGAATGACATGGCGGTGAAGTATCGTATCACGGCCTTGAAGCAGATCGGTCGGGTGCTGGAGAAAAACCAACGCTATGCCGATGCCGAGGAAGCGCTGCGTCTATCGCTGGAAACGAATCCCGATCAGCGGGAAGTGATTCAGCATTATGTCTCTTTACGTCAGCGCCTGTGCCGCTGGCCGGTGGTAAACCCGGTTGCCGGCCTCACCCCCCAGCGCATGGTGCGGACCCTGGCCCCGCTGAGCATGGCGATCTATACCGATGACCCCATGCTTAACCTGGCAAACGCCTATGAATACAGCAAGATGGAGGTCGGCTGGGCCGAACAGTTCCATTCGCTGGAGGAATATCGTGGACGTGCCCGTGCCCCTGATGGCCGGTTGCGTATCGGCTATCTCTCGTCGGACCTACGGGCGCACGCCATCGGCTATTTGACGGCGGAGATGTTTTCCTTGCATGACCGCTCCAAGGTGGAGGTGTTTGTATTTTTCTGTGGCTTTAAGGCAGAGGATCCGATCAAGGCCCGCATCCGCAACAATGTCGAACATTGGATCGATATCAACGGAATGACGGATGCGGAGGCCGCCGATCTGATCTGCGGAAACCAGATTGATATTCTGATCGATATCAATGGCCATACCAAGGATGGGCGCACCCGGATGCTGGCCATGCGACCGGCACCGGTCATTGTCAACTGGCTGGGTTATGCGGGTAGCATGGGCACCCCTTATCATCAGTACATTATTGCCGATGAACACATCATTCCGCCGGCGTTGGAGAAGTACTATTCCGAGAAGGTGGTGCGACTACCTTGCTACCAACCGAATGACCGGTTGCGGGTGGTTGCCGATAAGGTGCCGAGCCGGGCGGAAGCCGGGCTGCCGGAGGACGCCATCGTTTTTTGCAGCTTTAATGGTCCGCAGAAGGTCACTCCTTTCACGTTCGCCCGCTGGATGGAGATTTTACGGCAGGTCAATAATTCTGTGCTCTGGGTGCTGCGTTCCCAGGCGATTGTGGAGCAACGGTTGCGGGAGGAGGCGACACGTCTGGGTGTTGATCCGTCGCGGCTGGTCTTTGCCGACAGCAAGCCCAATCCGGATCATCTGGCGCGCTATGCCCTGGCCGACATGTTTCTCGACAGCCTGCCTTATGGTGCCCACACCACCGCTTCCGATGCCCTGTGGATGGGCGTCCCGGTGATAACAGTGCCTGGGCGCAATTTCGCCTCCCGTGTCTGTGCCAGTCTGGTGCGGGCCGCCGGCATGCCGGAACTGGTGTGCGACACTCATGAATCCTATGTCCGGCTGGCTGTCGAACTGGGGCGTGACAAGGTAAAACTGCAAGCTGTGCGCGAAAAACTGCGATTGCAGCGCGATAATTGTGTTCTTTTCGATACGAATCTGTTCACGCGGGAGATGGAAGCCTTGTGCGAACGGCTCTGGCAGGAATGGCAGGAAGGCAGGGTTCCCCAGCCGGATCTGACCAATCTTGATCTTTATCTGGAAGTCGGTACAGGGCTGGATCACGACACGCAGGAATTCACTTTCGTGGACGATTACGAGGAGCGTTACCGCTCCGTTCTCACCCGCCGCTATGCCTACTCCCCATTTCCGTATGACAAGCGGCTCTGGCAGGCCCCGGCTCAGGGGTGAGAGCGCTTCCCTCTCCCCCGCCCCGGTGCGGATGAAGAATGGTGTCTAGCATGGATATTTCGCCCCAGTTTTCCCTGGTTGCCCGCCGCCCGGCGGTTGCTGCGGTCCCCCTAGGGGAGTTGGTGTGGCTGAAAAGCGTGATGCCGCGCCTCGGCTTTGATAATCTGATAACGCTGTTTGCTCAGGCACGCCCCTACACGCCCGCTGTGGCGGTAGAAATCTACAAGATTTGGCTGGAAATTCACGGTAACGGCGCGCCTGGGGCCGCTGGCGTCTGGTTCAACCTGGGTGTTGAACTGTCGCAGGCTGGCGACCGCGCCAATTCCGCCACCGCCTATCAAAATGCGCTGCTGATGAAGCCTGACCTTTATCAGGCTGCCTATAATTTGGGGATGATCAAGAGCCAGGCTGGCGACCTGGATGGTGCGCTTTCCCAATGGCGGTCGGCGCTGCAGCCTGATGAGGCGCGCACAATGCTGCTCAATCAGATTGGTCGGGTGCTGGAGGAAAAGCGGGATCTGGATGGCGCCCAGCAAACGTTATATCGTAGCCTGCTGACCAATCCACAACAACCCGACGCTATCCAGCATTGGAGCCTGAGCCGGCAGGCCATTTGCGCCTGGCCCATCTTCGGGCCTCCGGTTCCGGGGATGACGCCGGAAGAACTGAAGCGTAATTCCGGTCCCCTGGCGGCGCTCTCCTTGTTTGATCGGATTGAGGATCAGATCGCCGTTGCCGCGGAATGGCTGGGACGCAAGGTTCCACCAACTCCTGCCATGCTGGCCCCACCCGAGGGCTATCAGCACGACCGCGTCCGAATCGGCTATATGTCTTCGGATTTCTGTGCGCATGCGATGAGCTTCCTTATCGTGGAACTGCTGGAGAGGCATGACCGGTCGATGTTCGAGGTTTTCGGTTATTGCTCCTCGCGGGAGGATGGCAGTGCCATCCGCCGGCGGGTGTTGAGCGCGCTGGATCATCACGTCCCCGTGGCGCATCTGAATGACGCGCAACTGGCGCAGCGCATCCGGGCTGATGAGATCGATATTCTCATTGATCTCAATGGCATGACCAAAGGGGCCCGGCTGGAGACATTGCGTTGGAAGCCGGCGCCGGTACAGGCCACGTATCTCGGTTATATCGGCGGTCTACCCCTGCCGGAACTGGATTATCTGATTGCCGACCGACATGTGATTCCGCCGGAGGTTGCCGACAAGTATCATCCCAAGCCGCTTTACCTGGATGATCTTTACCAGGCCAATGACAGCCGACCGCCAGAACTGCCGGCCGTAAGCCGCGAAGGGGAGGGGTTGCCGACCGACAAGTTCATCTTCTGCAGCTTCTCCAATTATTACAAGCTGAGCGAGGAGATGTTCGACACCTGGATGGAAATCCTGCGTCGGGTCGATCATGGGGTGCTTTGGATCGTCAATGATAATGCCAAGGCGAAGGAGAACATCCTGGCCCGTGCAGCGTTGCGCGGCGTTACTTCGGACAGGCTGATTTTTGCAGGCCGTGTGGCGCCGGATCATTATCGTGCCCGTATGGCACTGGCCGACCTCTTCCTTGACACCACCCCATATAATGCCGGCACGGTGGCCACCGATGCGCTGCGGGTCGGATTGCCCCTGTTGACCTTGCAGGGGGAACCCTTCGCATCGCGTATGGCCAGCGCGCTGCTGACGGCGGTCGGTTTGCCTGAGTTGGTGACGACAGATCGTCATTCATACATTGAAATGGCGGTTTCCCTGGCCCACGACCCTATCGGTTACCGCGCGCTGCGGGCTCGCCTGGATGGTGGAGAGGCCTGGGCGCGGACCATTGGCAATACGGAGAGATTTACCCGCCAGTTCGAAGCGGCCATGTTATCTGTGGTGAAACGCCCTTCCTGAGGCCGGCTGGGATGGACCGCTGTAGCGCCGCCTGAAGGTTGACCTTTAGGCGGATATGATGCCGGCGACTGCCGGCTCAGCGCCACATGGCGCGCGCGCCTAGGGCGCGGAAGCGCCCGCCCGGCGATTGAGGGATAAGCAAAATCTGCCTTGATCGGTCACGATCAAGGCAGATTGGTATTAGAATATCACGGCTCCCGCATAGATTCGCTGAGGCCACGGGTAAGCGGGTAGAGGAAATAGGACAGGATGGTACGGGTGCCAACCTTGATTTCGGCCCGCACGGTCATGCCGGGGGTCAACAGGGTGCCTTCTGGCAGGTTTTTCAGCTTGGTCGACAGCAATTCGACCCGACCACGATGCACCGCACCCGCACCGGCGGGGATCGGTGCACGTTCCGCATCTGTTTGTTCTGTCGCGCCGCTGGGGGCGAAAGATTCCTGGCTGACCGATAGTAATTTTCCCTTTACGGACCCATGGCGCTGGAAAGGGAAAGCGTCCACTTTCACATCTACCAAGTCTCCCGGCTTTGTATAGCCGACATCGGCGGATCGGACGATGATCTCCGCAATCATTGGAACATTGCTGGGGACCATGGTGATCAGGGCTTCGGCTTCCCGCGCCACAGAACCGGCTGAACGTTTCCCAACTTCAAGCACCACCCCGTCCTGGGGGGCTATCAACTGCACAAGATCATTGATTCGTACAGCCTTTGTCAGGGCCTCGTCGATCTGCACAGCCTCTGTACGGACCTTTACCAGATCCTCCAGCAACTGCCGCTGCCATTGATCGATAAAAGCCTGTCGTTCCGCAAGCTTGGCGGAAAGGCTGGAACTCAGCTCCGACAGTTTGTTGATCGTATTCTGCAGGTTGCGTTCCACCTGCAGCCGCGTGGACCGGGCGTCCAGCAATTGAAGGCGCGATCCGGTCTGAGCCCGGTATAGTTCATCTCGTAGCCGCTCCACATCCTGGGCCACACCCAACTGTTCGCCCAGGGAGGTACGGTCATCCTGTGTAGTGCGCAGGCCCGCCCGCAGATTGGCGATCTCGCCATCGTAGGAAGCAAGAGTTGAGGCGTATTGCGCCTGACGTTGCTTATAAAGACTGGCCTGAAGGGCCATGTCGGGATTGTCGGACTGCTCCATATCCGCAGGCAGTGGCTGGCCTGATGCCTCCACGTCCAGGCGGCGCAGTTGGGCCACCACCGACAATTGTTGTGCGGTCAGGCTTGTTCTGTCGGCGCGCGAAAAGGTCGGGTCCAGTGTGGCCAGCACTTGTCCCTTCTTGACCAGATCACCCGGCTTTATATCGATTTCACGGATGATCGAGCGCTCCAGGGGTTGCAGGACGATGGCTGGGCTTTCCGGAACCAGCCGACCGGTGCCTGCAACCACAACATCCACTTCCACAAGGGCGGAGATAGTGATCAGAAGAACGAACAGGCCTGCCACTGCAAAAAGAGGTTTCCCCAGCAAAGGCGGCGGCGGTTCCATGATCAGCTCTTCCAGGTCCTCCTGAAAGGGCAGGGCTTCTGGCACCACCACATTGGCAGGGGGCGTGGCAGGGGGCCGCTTCAAGGCAACCGGGATCAGCTTTTTCAGCGATCTGCTCATTTGATGTGCTGCGTTTGGGTTTGCCATAGGTGACGATAGATCTCACAGCGTTCAAGCAGCACTGAATGGGGCGCGTAATCCACAAGTTCGCCCTGTTCCAGTACGAGGATTTTATCAGCCGTCACCAGCGATGACAGGCGATGGGAAACAATAAGCATGGTGCGACCGCGTGCGATGTCAGCAAGGTTTCGTTGCACAATGGCTTCGCTATCCGGGTCCAGCGCGCTTGTTGCCTCGTCAAAGATCAATAACCGCGGTCGCGTCAGCAAGGCGCGGGCGATGGCGATACGCTGTCTCTGTCCACCGGAGAAATTGGCTGCATTTTCTTCAACAAATGTATCATAGGCCATTGGCAAACGGTTGATGAACTCATCCGCACCAGCCATTCGTGCCGCTTCCAGTATTTCCGGCATCTGGGCATCGGGGCGGGCGGCGGCGATATTGTCCCGTATGGTGCCCCGGAAGAGCAGGTTGTCTTGCAGCACCACACCGATTGATCGTCGCAGATGATTGAGGTCAATGTAACGTAAATCGACCCCGTTCAATTGGATCATGCCTTCCTGCGGGGTGTGGATGGCCTGGATCAGGCGGGTGATTGTGGTCTTGCCGGAACCTGACCGACCGACGACGCCGATGACCTGCCCTTCCTCTACTGTAAAGGAAACCTGGTGCAATGCTGGACTGGAACCCAAATTGTAACGGAATGTTACGCTATCGAAATTGATATCCCCAGTGATGACCGGACGGGAAGGCCGGGAACGTGTTGATCGTTCTGGTACCGAATTCATTACGGTGCCCAGCATCTTCACCGACAGCGAAGCTTCCTGATATTCGTTGATCAGCGCGACGATCTGGACAAGTGGCCCGGTCACGCGTCCGGAAAGCATATTGAACGCGACCAATGCACCCAGGCTTAGATTGCCGTTGAATACTTCGATTGCGCCGATGGACAGCACGCTGATCTGCATCAGCTTCTCAAGCCCGTTTGTTAGAACTGTGCCCAAGGCGCTGATCCGACCGACGGAGGCATGTTGGCGTACGGCCTGCGCCACCTTGGTATCCCAGGCGCGTTGGCGCAGGGGCTCCAGCACCAGGGATTTGACAGCCCGCATGCCATGGATAGTCTCGACAAGATGCGCCTGGCGCGCCCCTTCTGTCTGATAAAGCTGGTTCAACTCGCTACGGAAGCGCGGAACCATCCCACCAATGACGCAGGCGATCGCAGCGGAGAAGCCCAGAACGATAAGCGTCAGGCTGGGTGAATAGAATATCAGGAGGATCAACAGGATTGGCAACGTCGCGGCATCCAGGAAAACCTGGAAAAGACGGCCTGTCAGGAAATGACGTAATTTTTCCGTCTGTTGTAGATGACGAACCAATACGCCGGCCGTGTTGGTTTCAAAAAAGGAAAGCGGCAGGCCCAGCAGGTGCTGGAAAGTGCGAGATGTCAACCGGGCATCTATTTTATTGGACGCCAGCAGCATCAGATTTTGTCGGACATAGCTGAAAAAGCCGTCGAAGACGATCAAGACAACATAGATGAGTACAACGGCAAACAGGGTCTGATAACTTTGGTGGGTGACCACCTTATCAATGAGCACCTGGAACAGCAGTGGTATGCCCAACCCGATCAGGTTGGCCATGAGGGCGGCGATGGCCACGCCACGGAAAAGCTTCGCGTGGCGTACAATCTCCGGCATAAACCAGCGGAAGCCAAAAGGCTGATTCTCGTCCGTCAGCGCATAGACACGCTTGCAAATGATAAGGGTGCCGCTCCATTCCGCCATGAATTGCTCAGGCGTCAGCAGCTTCACTCCTTCATGTTCGATGATCGGGTCCAGCACGGCGGCAAAACGCTGTCCGTCCGCTGCCGTTACCACATGAGCCAGGACTACCCACGTGCCATCCTTACGAATCGCGAAAGCGGGATAAGCGGAACCCAGTTGGCCCGCTTTTTCCCAACTGCAACGTTCCAGGGACCTCCCCTTCAAGCCAACGGCACGCATTGCCTTCAGCGTTGAACCCTTGATATCGTCGGCGCCGCTGATGGGGAGTTCTTCGGGTGCCAGCTGTATTCCATGATGCATGGCGATCAGGAAAAGGCAGCGCAAAGCCGTCATATGGGGGGACAAGGCAAGCCTATTTTTCAAAGGGGTAAACCTATCGGACCGAAATTACTGGGTTTTTCTGAAATTCACGAGAGAAAATTCCCGGCTTGGTGGATTATCCCCGTCCCGTCGCCGCAACGTGGCGCTACTCTCTGTTGGCCAGCGATAATCTTTAATAGAAATGCGCCTTGACTCTGGCCCGAAAGGGGTATTCTATTCCGACAGGCCCAAAAAATTTGGGTGCCTTACTCCAAAAGGGGAATGACTCGGTCCGTTGTTTGGGCGCGTTTTCGTGCTCACAGGGCGGCTGCGTGTATCCGGCGTTAGGCTCCAGGTGAATATGGGCTGGGTGCGTCTGCGGGGGCGTGCTCGGAAAGTCTCAGGCGATGGTGTGGCAGCACCGTGTCTTGACTTGTTCCTCCAATAAACCTGGGCGTCGGAGCAACAGCCATGTCGGTCTTGTCTTTCCTCACCACTACGCAGATTGCTGCGTTGACCACCACTGCAATTGCGTCCTTTACGTCGACCGAACTTCGGTCGCTTACGTCGACGCAGGTTGAAGCACTTACCACGACACAAGTGGGAGTCCTTTCAACGACACAAGTCGCCTCGTTGGGAACAACGCAGGTCGTGGGTTTCAGCACAACAGCCCTTGTTGAGTTGGCAGCGACACAATTGGCGGCGTTGACGACCACCAATGTGGTGTCACTGACCACCACGCAGGTTGGCTCGCTGACCACTACGCAGGTCTCGGGCCTGACAACGACGGCTGTTCGTGCGCTCTCAACCGGCCAAATCGTTGCGTTGGACACCACTCAAGTTGGTTCGCTGACGACGACGCAAATCGGTGCGTTGACGACGACTCAGCTTCGCGGCATCGAGACGACCGACATTGAGGCGTTGACGACGACGCAGATCGTCGGGTTGACGACGGCACAACTCGCCGCTCTCACGACGACGCAGATTGCGGCGATCGAGACGACCGATCTTGAAGCTCTGACGACGACGCAGGTGCGTGGTCTGACGACGACGCAGATTGTGGGCCTGACCTCGACCCAGGCTGAGGCGCTGACCTCGACGCAGGTTGGTTCGCTGACGACGACGCAGATCCGGGCGTTTGAAACGACGGATGTTGTGGCGCTTGACAGCACGCAGCTGGGCGGTCTGACCTCAGCG
>Ga0209373_10004983_pt1 | contig 11141 bp, 9 predicted proteins | sample Higcelweek5metaG_FD_187173 | JGI IMG/M metagenome (GOLD analysis project Ga0209373, IMG submission 187173) | Freshwater pond sediment microbial communities from the University of Edinburgh, under environmental carbon perturbations - High... | ecosystem: Environmental > Aquatic > Freshwater >... | reverse complement strand
ATAAGCAATTAAAGGTTCAACCCCTAAACATATATATTTTGCTTTTTGAACGTATTCCATAAGAATATCATCACACCATTTTTCAAATTTGGTTGTTGATATTTTTATATAATCCGCAGCAATAACATAATTTGTATTTGACAGATAGCGAAGTAACGCTTCGTCGCCCTTTAAAGAGGCCTCTATTAAAGCCTTAACATCAAGAGTTTTTGTCGGAAACAAAGCCGTTTCTAAAAACTGACGATCTTTTCCTGTACGTGCTGATCGCAAAGCTGTTTTCAAATTGGAGGTAACACACATAAGTTCTGCCATATTAATTATGAATTTTTTATTTGTTTTTTTGGCAATTTCCACCATATACTGCATTGCCATATAATCAAGCATAATATCTGCGATTTGTCCATCACCTGTTCTAATTAAAACATCATAAGTTTTTTTGATCGCATCATTTGCATAAAAAGGAAGTTCATCAAACTTTTTGTTATATACCGTAGTTTTTATTAAACTAAAATCTATTGATGACGGATAAATAAAAGAAATGTTTTCATTTATTAAAGTTCCTAATGTTTGGGTGGAAACAAAATCTTTCAATGCAGCTTTTATGTTATGGAAATCGTTTTTAGTTATGAGAAATTCAAGTTCAGTAATATCAGGTGAAATTTCAGATAAAAGATCCCATGTTTTTTGCGCCTGTATCTTTAGTGCAGCATTAATATCATCACGATTCCCGTGATCAATCCAGCCATACTCTTCTAAAATATTTAACACAGATTCATATGTATCCGCAGATATAAGTAAATCAAGTTGTGCTGTATTTAAAAGATTTAATTCATTTGCTCTGATTCTCGCAACAGCGTTAGCATATTCTGTGTCTCTCATAATCAATTCCTCATAAAAATTAAATCATATAACATATCTTTAATCTCATCTTGCGAATCATTAACAATGGCACTAAAAGAACAGTTTTGTTCAATTTCGTTGTAAATTAAAACAAATCCACCATCAATTTTGATAGCTTCATTACTAATTTCCAGTGACTTATCTTTTTCTTTAAATATGTTTTTTATTTTGTCATTAAAATCTTTCGGAATACGATTTAAATCTTTGTCAGAAAATTTTATAATACCATGCCCAGGTCTTGCATATTTTTCAATAAGTATGAATACAAAGTTAAAATATTCGTCAGCCGGTAAATTCCTGATTTTTTGAATAGATTCATCGATTGTTTCTTTAATAATATTATTCTTTATTTCAAGGATATATTTTTTGTGTTCGTGTTCCGCTTTTGACTGTGCCAATTCTACATCAAACAGACACTTATTATCTGCAGCTTCGTTTGATTTTTGCATAATATCAGCTGCTTGTTTTTTTGCATCTTCTAAAATATCCTGTGCTTGTGCACGGGCTTTCGATAAAATGCTATCACAGCTATCTTTGCAATCATATTCGATTTTTTCTATGATTTTCTCTATACCGGTCATTAAATACCACCTTATTTCAATCCATTAATAGCAAGAATAGAAACAAGAAGCGCTAATATCGCATAGGTTTCTACCATTGCAGCCATTGAAATTGCTTTACCACTTTGTTCCGGTTTTTTTGCAACAATTCCTACACCGGCAACAGCTGTTCTTGCCTGATAGCATGCCGAAAAATATCCAACTATTGCTATTGGTAAACAAGCAATAAAATATTGTAATCCTTGTGTTAAAGAAAGATTAATGAGTTCACCTTTAAGTAATCCTATCTGGCTTAGTAGTAATACTGAAGTAAGCAAACCATATAATCCCTGTGTGCCTGGAAGAAGTTGTAAAATAAGAACTTTACTGAATTTCGAAGGGTCTTCAGCTACAACTCCAGCAGCCGCTTCACCTACCATACCAACACCTTTTGCTGAACCGATTCCGGCTAATAATGCAGCTAATATAGCACCCAATACCGCTAAAACAATTCCATACTTATCCATTTTAATCATTCTCCTTAAATTTTATAAATTTTGTATTTACTTTCAAAGGATTGAAGCTTCGGCCTCCACCCTCATAAAACTTAGAAAAAAACTCAACAAATTGCAACCTGTTTGTATGCACATAGGCTCCCAGAAGGTTTATTGCCATATTTAGCGGATGCCCAATTATAAAAACTATCGTAAGTAGTATTCCTTTAAAAATAAGATTACTTGGCATTGATCCCATTAGATTAACAACTCCGGCAATACTTCCTGTTGCTAAACCCAAAGCGAGTAACCTTGAATATGATAAAACGTCGCTTAAATATCCGGATGCTATACCATATAATCCATACAGTCCTAAGCCAAACCTGGCAAAAACATTTTTCGACGTTCTTCCTGAGGTTAACACTATCAAGACAACACCTGTAAGTGCCATAATTCCACCTATTTTTGTCACAAAAGCCGGTATTGCAACAAGAACTGCTGCACACAAAGGAGCCGCGCCAATAACAAAAACATATATAGGAACAGCAGTTAATAACGCTTCAAGTTTTTTGCCTGATTTCCAAATCATGGTAAAATTAACACCTAATCCAACAAACAAATGAATTATTCCGAACCCGAAAGCCGCTAACAAAAATTTAATCGGATCTTTAATAGGTTCAAACCACAAAGCCATATCGGGAGGTTTAATATGAAAAAATTGTTCGCACACAATCGGAACTATATCTCCGAACCAACTACCAAACATCGCTCCCCAAAAAACAGTAGAAATTCCTGAATATAAAAACATTTTGAGTGTTTTTTTCATTGGTCCTTCTATACTAAACTTCTTTAATATAAAAGAAGTTGCAATAACCATAATTAGTCCATATCCGGCATCCGACAACATAATTCCGAAAAACATATAATAAAAAAATGACATTACTGAGCTTGGATCAATATCATTTTTCCCCGGCAACGCATACATTTCTGTTATAGATTCTACAGGCGCCGAAAAATCGTTATTTTGTAACAAAACTGGAACGTCATCTGTTTCCTCTGGATCGGTCAAGCTAACCACAACATTATAACGTTCTTCAAGTTCCGTAACACACTTTTGTGCGTATTTTTCCGGAATATATCCCTTAATAATAAAGGTGTTTTTTGTCAATCCTATTTTGTTTAAGGCTATATATTTATCTTTACGTAACACTAAATAATCCACGAAAAATTCCAGTTCTTCTATTTTGTTTGAATAAGAAGTTATTATATCAATATTTTTTTGGATTTCTTCATTGTATTTAATTATTTCTTCATCATAACTTTTCATTTTTTCTTTTGGTATTATTTTTGACGGGTCTGAAGGTAAAATAAAACCCATCTGCCTTATCACTTCGTTTGTTTCTTCGGCAATTTCATTATGACAGATTACAACAATACAAGTCTGTTCTTTAAATGATGAGATAACATCAATATAAAGCATTTCTAGTTTAGGATTTTTGGATGCTATGTTTAGTAAAATATCCTCTATTGTCTTTTTGCCTGGTATAACACCAATAAAACATTTAGTATTTTTTGTTCCGTGAAATTGCATCGGTATGTCAAGATTCATCCAAATTGACAAAGCATCTTTAAGTGTTTGTGTTCTTATTATAGAAGCTTTGTTGTCGGTAATTATCTTTTTGCAATTAATAATGTCATGGCATTCTTTAAGCTGTAAATCTCTTAATTCAACAAATTTAGCAAATTCATCCTTGTTCATTTCTCTTCTTCCATTTAAAGAAGACAAAAGAGATTTCTGTACAGGAACAAATTCATTAATTATTTCTCTTGCTTGCACCGCAATAGCAATATGTTTTTCAAATTGAGAAACGGTTGTAGATGTATTCAATTTAACCAAAGCTTCATCAATACAATCGGAAAATTCAACTATTTCGCGGCGTTGCAAACGTTCCATGATCTTTTTGCGATCACTCATTAATGCAACAATTTCAATTTTTTTCATTGACAGCTTTGCCATATAACGCGAAGACCTCTTCTTAGAAAAATTTATAAACTATAGATAATATTATCGTGTTATTTTGAAAAATATTTAATGTTTAAATTAACTATTTTTTATCAGTCATAACATCAACAATTGATTTAATTGCTTTATCCTTTTTTTCTTTAGCTTTTGCAATAATTTCTGTTGCTTCTTTAGCTGAAGAATCTTTCATATTGACAAATATATCATTTATTTTTGTTTTATTCTCCGATATTTTCGATTCTGCTTCCGAAACACTTTCTTTAACTGCTTTTGTGATTATTTCTTCAGCCTCATTTTTGGCATCGGATATTATTCTACCCGCGTCTTTACCTGCTTGTTCGATTTTTTCTGCTGCAATGCGTTCGGCTTCTAGTACTTCATTTACCACATTTGAAATCATAATTTATCCCACCTTTATATTTAATAAATTTATACAAAAAAAAGAGCAAACAACTTCACTAGAAGCTTTCCACCCTTAAAGCTAAAATCTTGAAAGTATAACGACAATTATTGCCGAAATTACCCAACCGGAAATTACAATATTCAACTTCTTCGAGTTTATACTAAGCATGTTTGTATGTCAATACATTCTACCAATTTATTTCTCCATTGTATTCCATATCCGCTACCAATACATCCTTTTCTTTAATATTATTAATCCTCGCGTAATTCCATATTTCACTTTGTATAATTCTATACTTCGAACATCTTTCCATATCTAAAAGCCAATTTACCCATTGCGATAAAATTTCGATTCGCTCACTCGTTTGTGCTTTTATATAATTTACGTTCATAACATTTATCCATTGATAAGGACAACAACGAAGTATCATTTTTTTATTTCTGTAAAATATTTTTTCGTTATACTTTTTTTCTTCTTTCCTATACTTTTCTTCTCCTATAATATTCTTTAATTCGTTTAAAACGAGTTCCTTAAGATAATTAATTATAACGTACTCATACGGTATTTTTTTATTAAAACGTCTTTTCCTATTTTTATATAATAATTCTTCCATTGAAAATACAATAAATAATAACTCAGGCCACAAAATTTTGAAGCAATATGTAACATTTTTTTCTTCGTTTTGAATTTCGTTTCTAAATGTCGTTTTAATTTTATTATAAAATTTTAAAACATGATAATAACCTTTTTCTGATTTTAAAACTTTTTTTATTGCATCATGTAGTGATTTTATATCTTCTGCCATTCCTGTAATTTCAACGCCAGTTAAATTTTGTGTGGACATTATTTTTAACATGATTATCTCTCCTAAACATTAATAATAATTCAAGTTATTATATTGTATCACAAACTGTAACTTTGTCTATAGCTATAGAATTTTTCTTTGTTAATATTTAGCTATACAAATTACGGCTTCCATTAATTGAAATATCCATTATCAAATTAGCAATTTCCCTTGAAGGTATTTTCATTCCCTCTTTAAGCCACATTTGAATAATACTTAATGAACCACTTGCCAAATAGCAAAAAATATATTCAGCATTTTTTATTTGTAATGATTTATTTTCAATTATTGGAATAAAATACATTCCTATAATTTCAATAACTTCCTGTTGAAATTTCATATCTCCGTTTGAATTTAAAAGAATGTTAAATAATTCAAAATCGTTTTTAACATATTCTAAAATTTTATCTATCATTTCAACTGGTATGAGCTTTATATCTTTACAATCGTAAATATTTAAATACTTTTTTATATCACTTACTACTTCATTTTCAATTTGTTCTAATAAATCATATTGATCACGATAATGAGAATAAAATGTAGCTCTATTTATATCGGCGTTTTCACATATTTCTTTAACGGAAATTTTCAGAATCGGTTTTTCTTTTAATAGTTTAACAACACTTTCTTTAATAACCATTTTAGTATATTTAACTCTTCTGTCTTGTTTGTTTTCTTCCATAATTATCGCCCCTCGTTTATAAAAAATTTATAATTGTTTTTTGTTAGATTTTAAACACGGATTTTGTTTTTGTTGAATATTTATCATATCTTGATTATGTGATTGTTGTTTTTATTTCTTTTTGTAATTATAATACACTTGAGTTGATTATTCAACACATTGTTTATTATCTTTGGAGGTAAAATATGTCTCTTATCGAATTTAAAAATATAAAAAAAGAGTACGAAATAGGTGATGTTACAATATCCGCCCTATCTGATTGCTCTTTTTCAATAGAAAAAGGTGAACTTGTTGTTATACTGGGGCCTTCAGGTGCAGGAAAAACAACAGTTTTGAATTTGCTTGGCGGTATGGATAGTCCTAGCAGCGGAAGTATTATCGTAGACGGTAAAGAAATCAACAAATATAAAAAAAACGAGTTAACAAACTACAGACGAACAGATATTGGATTTGTATTTCAATTTTACAATTTAATTGGAAATTTAACGGCGCTGGAGAATGTGGAGCTTGCTTGCCAGATTTGTCCTGATTCGCTTGATTCAAAAGAAATTTTAGATCAAGTCGGATTATCTGACCGCAAGAAAAGTTTTCCTTCTCAGTTATCTGGTGGAGAACAACAACGTGTGGCAATCGCAAGAGCTATTGCAAAAAATCCAAAACTACTTTTATGTGATGAACCGACCGGAGCACTTGATAGTGTTACCGGACAACGAATTATTCAATTATTACAAAAAACATGTAAAGAAATCGGTATGACTACAATTTTAATAACCCATAATTCTGTTATTGCAGATATCGCAGATAAAGTAATTAAAATAAAAAACGGAATGGTTAAAGATATTTTTATAAATAAAAATCCAAAAAGAGCCGAAGAAATAGCGTGGTGATTTAAATGCTATTTAAAAACACATTAATAAAAATCAAAAAGTCTATCGGACGTTATCTTTCGATATTTTTTATTATTTTACTTGGAGTTGGATTCCTCTCTGGACTAACAGCGACGTCTCCCGATATTCTTTCGGTTGCAGATAAATATTATAAAGATCAAAACCTTATGGATTTTAAAATTGTCAATCCCATGGGCCTTTTTGATCGGGATGTTGAAAAATTATCGTCTTTAGATAATGTTAAAGCGGTAATCCCAAGCTATTCTCTTGATGTTATCGAGCAAGATAAATCCATACGAATTCATGCAATTGAAAATTCAGTAAATAAAGTTAAGTTGATTGACGGAAGAATGCCTGAAAATTTGGAAGAATGTGTTGCCGACGATAAATTTTACGATATCGGGGACCATATTATAATTACAGAGGAAACAGGAAGTTTATTGAAAAATAAAAATTATACCGTAGTCGGTACGATTGAATCCGTTTTATATCTATCTGACGATTATGGAAGTACAACCGTCGGCGACGGAAAGCTCACATCCTTCATCTTTATCCCTAAAGAAAATTTTACCCTAAACGCCTACACCGAAATTTATTTGTTAGCGCAAGGGACAGGCCTTGTAAATTCACAAGGGACAGGCCTTGTAAATTCATATTCAAAAAAATACGCGAGTGCGGTTAAACAATTAAAGGATGATATCATCGCTATTAAAGATGATACATCAACGGTTATGGATAGAAATAATGTGGTTGGATATAGTGATTTGAAAAGCAACAGTGATATAGTTTCTTCAGTTTCCTTTGTTTTCCCGTTGTTTTTTATTCTTATTGTTATGTTGATGACTTCAAATTCAATGTCGCGAATGATTGCTGAAGAACGAAATGAACTCGGTGCTTTGACTTCGCTAGGTTATAAAGATGAAAGTATAATTTCAACTTATCTTTTTTATGTTCTTTCTGCTTCTATTTTAGGCGCAGTTGCAGGATTTTTTATAGGTTGTCGTATTTTTCCTCCATTAATATTTTCTATGTTTAAATATATTTTACCGACTTTAACTTACAAATATGACATGATTACTTTTATTATAATTTTAGCGGCAACCATTTTATTAATGGTAAGTGTGACCGTAATTTCGTGCTACCGTGAATTAAAACAAAAACCTGCCTTTTTACTTCGTCCTGCCATTTTAAAAAAAGGCGAAGCAATTCTTCTTGAAAAAATAACATTTATTTGGAAGCGTTTGTCTTTTACTTGGAAAATTACTATAAGAAACTTATTTAGATATAAAAAACGTGCTTTTATGACTATTGTCGGAATTGCCGGATGCACAGCTCTTTTGTTGGCTGGTTTTGGTTTAAGAGACAGCATGAATGGGGTTGCGCAAAAGCAATATAAGGAAATTTTCAAATATGACGATATGATTATTCTTCGCGGTGAAATTCAGGAAATAAACGATGTTTTATTGGAAACTTTGGATAAAGAAAAAATAGTCTCGCCTCTTTTAATTAAACAGTCTGCGGTAAAATGTATAGCAGACGATAATTATTCCGACGTCTATATGGTCGTACCGAAAGATAGAGAATTGTTTGATGACTATTTTACCCTAAATAATCCCAAGTCCGGTGATTTATTAGCGCTTAATGATTCTGGCGTTATAATCAGTCAAAAATTATCGGATAATCTTAAAGTTGGCAAAGGAGATTTGGTAATCGTTAGAGATTCTAACAACAAAGAATTTCAATTCAAAATCGAAGGTATTGCTGAAAATTATATCTCTAATTATATTTATATTTCTGAGAATTTATATAACGATGTTATTGACGAACCTCTTTTTTATAACACAATTGTCTCAACCCATAATTCGGAAGACGAAAAAAAGTCAGCAGAAAGCCTTATAAACAGCGGATATGTTTTAAATATTATATATACAGATGACGTTATACAAAAAGCGCTTGATGATAACCAAAGCTTAAACGGTATAATTATTTTGATTGTTGTAGTTTCATCATTGTTGGCCTTTATTGTACTTTATAATCTTACAACTATAAATATCAGCGAACGAAAACGTGAAATAGCAACACTAAAAGTTCTTGGTTTCAACGATAGAGAAACAAATAACTACATTTACAGAGAAGTAATGATATTGACAATTGTCAGTATCCTAATAGGTCTGGTTTTAGGGATTTTTCTTCATAGTTTTATTGTAGATATTGTCGAAGGTGCTTCAATAATGTTTTTTAGAAAAATAAAATGGATCAGCTTCGCAATATCCGGGTTATTAACCCTTGCTTTCTCGTTAATAATGCAGTTTATAACATATATAAAATTACAAAAAATCGATATGAATGACGCTTTAAAATCGGTGGAATAATAATATTTATTATTGACTTTTTTGATTAGCATCTTCCTTTTTTCTTTCATTAACTGTAACTTCATATCTAACTAAGCTGTCATTCCAATAAGCATAGTTTTCGTCCGCTCTATGATCTATAATCAAATAATTGTTTTGAATATAATGGCCTATATACGAGGAAACTTTTTTTGCTCCGGTAAAATTCAAATGATCTCCTTTATCGAGTGTATCAACAGACCAATTTATATTTAAAACATCTGTTTTTAGATTTAAATCCAAATATTTAATTCCATTTTCATCGGCATATTTCTGTATACCATTATGTTTTTTATAATTCCAATTAGTTGCGGAAGGCGAACTAAGTAGAAGAAATTCAATGCCATTCTCATCACATAATTCTTTTATTTTTTCAAGATAAGCCTTTGAAACTTTCGGTATTTCAGCACATTCTGTGGTTTCACACATGTAATTATCACCAGACCATGCATTTATTTTAGGTCTATAGTTAAATCCTTTTAGATCATTACAATTTATAAATTTCGGTCTCGTAAGGAAATCTTTTGCTGATAAAACTTTCCAACGATTATGATATTCAAATACAGGCATAAAAAATCCAGCACCGTTTAATACAGCACTAGCGATATCTTTTTGAACACCCAAAGTTCTATATACTGCGTTTGTTTCCAAAACTACTAATTTAAGCGATTGATTTTCCAAGGCAAGTTCTATAAAATTAAAAGAATCGCTAATCATTTGTGCCGGGGCTCCGCATATATATGATGTGTATCCGTAATCTCTCCATATTTCCATTGGAGAAATACTCGAATAACTTTCGCTATCCCCTACAACAAGAATATCTATACTATCTTTCTTTTCAGCAGTAATACGTTTTGCTGCTTGTTTATTTATATCCAATTCTTTACGGACATTTTTTGGTTGTAATACTAGTGAAGTCAGTAACATAATAACTAACAACCCAGCTATAAAAGCTGTCCCTTTAATAAAACATCTGATTTTTGGCATTTCTTTTATTTTTTTCATTTGAAAATCCCCCTAAAATCCCGCATATATCATAACAGCAGGAGCATAAGCATCTCCATACGCTCCAAATATAATGACAGACATAATCAATGCATAATAAAAAGCCCATCTTACTACAGGTTTTTTAGTTGCAATTTCTTCTCTGATATGAATATTTTTTTCATGTAAAATTCCTATCACTAAAACTATCAAAGTTGCTATAACAACTGCAAAAAAATCATGTTTGTCCAAACCAAATTTCATCAAAGTACCATTAACAAAAGTAGAAGGCACAAAATTTGTGAACATTTTTGAAAACATTACCAAACCGGCTTTTATGCCCTTTGCTCTAAAGAAAAGTTCTCCAATATTTACCAAAACAATAGTTCTTATAATTTGCCAAGCCGTATATATTCCACTGTTTTTATTGATATGTAATGAAGCCAACACTTTCTGTGATAATGGAGCTGTTATACTTGCCATTATAATCAAAACAAAATAATACATTCCAAAAAATATATAATTCCAACCCACACCATGCCAAATACCGTTACATAACCAAACTACAAATAACGCACATGCTCCTGATAGTAAAGGACCGAAATGATTCCCCAAATGCTTACGTCCTTTTGATGTAAGTTTTTTGAGTGGTTTCGATAAAGAAAGCGGATAAAACACGTAATCTTTAAACCAAGTACCTAAACTAATATGCCATCTTGTCCAAAATTCAGAAACGTTTTTCGAGAAAAACGGTTGTCGAAAATTCTCAGGTAATCTAATCCCAAAAATTTCACCGCTACCGATTACTACATCAATAGTACCCGAAAAATCCATATAAAGTTGACAGGTATAACATATCATAGCAACACATATTATAGTTCCGTTATACTTCTGATACCCATTAAATATCGTCTCAACAAGTACATTTAATCTATCTGCAATAATAATTTTCTTAAAAAGACCCCAAAGAATTCTTTGTGCTCCAAAAGTCATAT
>Ga0209373_10004981_pt1 | contig 11142 bp, 7 predicted proteins | sample Higcelweek5metaG_FD_187173 | JGI IMG/M metagenome (GOLD analysis project Ga0209373, IMG submission 187173) | Freshwater pond sediment microbial communities from the University of Edinburgh, under environmental carbon perturbations - High... | ecosystem: Environmental > Aquatic > Freshwater >... | reverse complement strand
AGGGAAATGACGGTGATTGCCGGGCAAAACCTCCCGGTTGACCAGAGCGTTTTCCGCCAGCCGTAAAACCATAAGAAACAGAAGGAAGTGAAAAAGAATGAAAGCGCATGAACAGCAAACCGGCAGACTCGAAGAAATGTCGTTTTTTTCGGGGGATAACAAGCTTGCGAGAATGAATTCGGATAAAACATTGTCAAGCAGAGCAAGACCATTCACACTTATCGAGTTGCTGATTGTAATCGCAATCATTGCCATTCTGGCCGCCATGCTGCTGCCGGCGTTGAATATGGCGCGCGACAAAGCCAGGGATACCGGTTGCAAGAGCAACGTCAAGCAATTAATGACCTCCATCTCTTCTTACGATATGGATACGAATCTGATTCCCCGTTATGTCTACAACCTGGGCGGGACCGGCGGGAATTCCGTACCGTGGTGGTACTGGCTGCTGAAGAACAATTATCTGCCGTCAACAAAAAAGGATGAAAGCTGGAGTTGGAACGTTTCAGGGATCAGGCGCTGCCCGTCTTTCTCCGGAAAAGGGGATTCAGAAGGCGGTTATGGGATGAATATGGCTTACCGCGGGAGATGGAACGGAATGAAGCAATGGAAACGCCCCAGTGAAAAAATTCTGATCGGCGATGGCGTCATAACCGGAGCAGCCACCAGCAACGCCTCCTGGTATTGGCTGGTCGGCGACTATCTGCGCTGGGGATGGGATCTGGCGAGTTACACTTGTCCGGACAACGGCTTGATCGCCGTACGCCACTTCCGCGGGGCGAACTTCGGTTATATTGACGGTCATGTCGGACAAATTACCATGAAGGATAATTTCAGCAGAAACGGTACGCTCAGTTTTGACGGCGAGTATCATTAAGGCCGCAAAGCCGGAAAGTAACATGATCCGTTCAACCAATTCATTGCTTTTCATAAAGGGTTTCCGCAATGAAACTGATTTTGATCTGTTTGACGCTGCTCTCCATGTTGCCGGTCATCGACGCCGCCACATGGGAAGAACAGGTGCGGGCGGTGGCGAACACAAAAAGCGATGAGACGTTTCCTGCCGGAACCTGGTCCATGAAAGCCGGCGACATTCCGGAGAAAACGTTCTATCGCAAAGGGGTTCCCGGCCCGGTAGATGTGAATGCCGTTCGTGTGATTTCGCTGGATTTGCACGACGCGGTGGAATTCTATCTGCCGACGCTGCCCGCCGGCATGTATCTGGTGGCTTTCCGTTGCCGTACCGGAGGGCCGACTGATGTGGCCGAACCGGAATGGTTCAACTGTGCGACCGGCGTCAAGCGCGGATACAGTGTTACTGTCGACGGCACGGAAATACAGATGGAGCGCGGTCTTGCCAAACCGATGCTGGCCTTCAGCGGCCAGGGGTGGGGCAACTGGGCGGGATGGGTCATTTCCCGTGATTTCATCCCGCTACGCCCCGGTTGCCGCATCCGTATTACGGCAAATGATTCCTATCAATATGTCAGCGATGTGGCATTGCTGACCCCGACTCAATCGCTGGCCTGTGAATGGCTGGTTCCCGACGTCTTGGCGAAATCGCAGGAAACGCCCAAACGCATCCGCGCAAAACTGGTTGAACTGGAAGCGCGGACGGCCTCCCTGAAAACGGTTCCGGCATCCACATTGACAGAAAACTTCGATGCCGGGTTCCAAGATTATTGCGCCAGACTGGAAAAGTGGAAGCTGGCGTTTGAACAAGCCAAGACGCAAAAAAATCAAAAAGCGCTGGATATGCTGGCGAAAAAACGAACCGCGTTATTGACGGAAGCCGATCAGTCCCTGATCTGGATTGAAAAAGGCGCCGAAGCATGGATCAGCCGGTTGCTGCAGGCAGTTGATGCACTGCCGGCGCTGCCCGATACAGGCGATTACCACGCCCGCTGGTCGGCAGTCTTAAAAAACTGGATCAAACTGTATTACGTCAATCTAACCGAGAAACCGGCGGAAGAAGACAGCGTGACGGTAGCGCGTCGCCTGGGACGCGCGCTCCGCCTTGCCGATCTTATGGCGCGTTACCATCGGGAGGTGGAGCTGGCCCGCCCCGCGGCGGCTGCCGTTCCGAAGACGGAAACAGCAGGCAAAGGCAATTCAACGGAAACGGCAAGCCTCTGCTTGAACGGGCTTTGGGATTTTTCCCCCGGCAATGACCCGGAGAAACCGCCGGTCAAGTGGGAGACGATCCGTGTTCCACACGGTCCCTGGCAGGAATATTACGGACGCAACTACAACATGGACAAAAAATGGAATCCGGAACACCATGTGGGCTGGTATCGCACCAGGTTCCATATCCCATCTTCCTGGCAGGGCGATCATCTGACATTGCGCTTCGATGCGGTATTTTATTATGCGGAAGTATATGTCAACGGCATTTACTGCGGCAACCATCTGGGGGGATTTGATCGTTTCTTTGTCAATATTTCCAAGGCGGTTAAGCCGGGAATGAATGAAGTGCAGGTAATGGTCAAGGACTCCTCCGATACCGCTGCCATGGCGCAGGACGAAAAGACGGTTGTCCCACCGAACTATTTGTATATCAATATCGTGGCCGGCGCGAAGCAATTCGGTAATTACGGGGGAATCTGGCAGGATGTTTATCTGGAAAAACATCCCGATCAGGTAAGGATTGACGACGTGGCGATTTCCACTCCGATCAAAGGCGGGATCAGCCTGAATCTGCATGGCCGCGTCAAAAACACTTCCGACCGGGAACGGAAGATGAATTGCCGCTTTTCCGTACTGGATAATACCCAAACGATAGCAATGCTGGAAACGGCGACACAAGATATCGCGCCGGGGAAAGTCGGGACATGGGAAGTGAGCAACCCGATGCCGGGAGTCCGGTTATGGGGGATCGGCGGCGAATACGGCAGCCCGTACCTGTATTGCCTGAAAACCGAACTGCTGGAAAACGGCCGGATCATCGACATTCGCTATGACCGTTTCGGATTCAGTCAACTCTGGATGCAGGGGAACCAATTCGTACTGAACGGCAAGCCGTTGTTTCTGGCCGGTGGAGGAACATGGTATCTCCAGGAAGTTAAATTCCCGCTTGGCAATCGTTTTTACGCGCAACAACTGTTTCGCATGGATCGAGGCGCCAATATCAACATTGAACGCATTCATCGTCAGGGCGATGCCACTGCCTCCTTTTATCAGGAAGCCTCGGAAATGGGAATGCTGCTGGAACCGGAATGTATCGGTTCGGCGCAGCCGATGCTCGACGCCTATGGAAATGCCGATTTTGCCGATCCGGTAAAACTGCAGACCACCGCCGACTACTATCGTTCTTTTGCCGCCAAGCATCGGAATTATCCCTGCACCGCGCTGCTTTCCATTGAAAACGAATCGTTCAGTCATCAATACAACGAAGAACTGATGCAGCTGTATCTGCGGATGGCGGCCATTGTCCGGCAGGAAGATCCGCTTCGCATTCCGGATTTTCACGGCAATCACCTGATGGCGGAACACAAAGGGGTGCCTTTCATCAACCTGCATTACTATCATGCAGATACGTTGCCCAGGCTGCGGAAAACTGCCGCCGGACGACCGATTGTCAACGGCGAACACAACGGCAGCGGATATTTTCTGTCCAATAACCGGGATCGGGACACTGCCGCCAAAGGGGAACAGGTCTATGCCGATTTCTGGCGCAGGGAAATCACCGGATACCGCCAGCAGGCAGCCGGCATGTTTATGTTTATTTCCTCCCTCGGTTTATATTGTTCGACCAGTTCCTGGGAGAAAACCACGCCCTGGGGTGACCGTTTCAAAGATCTTTCCAAATGCAGCCGGAACGGCAACAACGATCTGCCCTGCGACTTTGGAACGACCGTCAACATTTCCTGGCCGAGCCTTTCCGGGCCGGATACCAAAGGCGAAAGCGTTGCGGTCGCTACCGTCTTCTGCACCATCAACTGGTTCGATCCGGCGCGTCCGGTCGCGACCCCGACCAAAGCGTACGAGGCGTTGAAGGAATCATTCCCGGTCATGGCCGCCTGCAACATACAACGTTGCCAGGAAGCGTTGATAAGTGTGACCGATAACAACGCACCATGCGCCGGAGCGACGGTAATGCTGACTCCGCTGGACGGTCAGCCATTGAACGCGGCAGGCGCCGTTACCGATCCCGCCGGAACCGCCTGGATCGTACCGCGACTACCCGGAAAATATCGGGTGACGGCTTTTTTGCCGGACGGGCGAGAAGTGGAATCATCGTTAGTCTTAAAATATTATACGGCAGACCGTTCCGGATATGAATCCGGATTGGTCAGGTTGTCGCTCGATGTTCGCGGACGCGGAGCAATGTAGAGACTGGCCGAAGCATCTGCCGGCATCGAGGCGGCCATCGCCCGTTTCCTGCGCGCCCGCCTGGGGTGACGCCGGTCAGCGGAGGCGGAATTCGCCGGGCGTCGCCCCGGTGTAGCGCCGGAACTGGCGGCTGAAGGTATAGACGTCGGCGTAGCCGAAGCGGGCGGCGAGCTCCTTCTGCGACAGGTCGGTCGTGCGCAGCAGCGACTGAATCCGCTCGATTCGCCGCCGGATGCGGTACTCCACCGGCGACATGCCGAGATATTCCGCGAAACGGCGGCGCAGCGTGGCGTGGCTCATGCCGCACTCGGCGGCGACGCGGCGGACCGGGACCCCTTCGTCCGCCGCCAGACGTTCCGCCGCCGTCATCACCGCCGCGCGGCGCGGATCCTCCACCCCGGCGCGAAGCAGGAGATCGCAGACGAAGCGGAAGAATTCGGCGGCGACCGCGACCAGCCGCTCCTCGGGCGCCTCCGCCAGCAATGCGGCCAGCGCGGCGAACTCGCCGGGCAGCCCGGCGCGCTCCCCGAGCCCGATCACCGGGCGTTCCGGCGAACAGTGGGCGCGCTCAAGCAGCAGGGCGGCAAACTCCTTCGGCAGCACGAGGAAGCAATCGATATAATCCGCCCCCGCTTCATGCGCCTGGCTGTGCCGTACGCCGGGCAGCCGCAGCAGCAGCGAACCCGGCCCGTAACGGAATGGCCGCCCGTTTTCATCGAGGTAACAGCCGTTCCCGGAGACGATGTAGCAGCACGTGAAATCCGCGTCGCAGATTCCCTCCCGCAGCAGCGGCTCCGGGCAGGCCAGCACGCTCACCCCGGCCTGGAGACGCTGGTTCCAGCGGTAGACATGTTGCGCATTCATAACAAAAGAATGGATATTTCGAACATTTCATTCCCTCCATTATTGCAGTATAATATAACAAAACAGAAACTCATTTGCAAGGAGGCTTCATGAAAAACGGCAATCTCGTCAACATCATCAACTTCATCCGGGCCGTCGAGCCGCGGCCGGGGTGCGAAATCGATCTCTTCGAACCGGTGCGCGAACAGATGGCGCTGGCGAAGCGATACCGCCTCCCCACCACCTGGCTGCTTCAGTACGACGCACTGGTCAGCGGGCCGTTCGTCGAATTCCTGAAGCGGGAAATGCCCGAAGGCCACGAAGTCGGCATCTGGTTCGAGGTGGTCGAGGAGATGGCCGAGGCCGCCGGAATCGCATGGCGCGGCCGCTGGTCGTGGGACTGGCACACCGACGTCGGCTTCTCCGTCGGCTACACCCCGAAGGAACGCGAAAAGCTCGCCGATGTCTTCGTGGGAAAATTCGCGGAGCTCTTCGGCCGCAAGCCCGATTCGATGGGGAGCTGGCTTTTTGACGCGCATCTGCTCGACCACCTTCACCGCAAACACGGCGTCTCCGCCGCCTGCAACTGCAAGGACCAGTACGGAACCGACGGCTACACCCTCTGGGGCGGCTACTGGGCGAACGCCTACTACCCGTCGAAGCGCAACTCTTACCTTCCGGCGCAGCGGGAGAGCGAACAGATTCCGGTCCCGGTCTTCCGGATGCTCGGCAGCGACCCGCTCTATCAGTACGACGCCGGAGTCGGCGGCAACGGCCAGGCGGTCGTCACGCTCGAACCGGTCTGTGCGGAAGGCGGCGGCAGCTCCGCGTGGATCGACTGGTTCCTGAACGAGAATTTCACCACGCCGCATCTCGCGATGGCTTATGCGCAGGCGGGGCAGGAAAATTCGTTCGGCTGGCCGCAGATGACCTCCGGCCTCCCCTATCAGTATCAGGAGCTCGCCCGCCTGCGCGACGCGGGGACCATCCGGGTCGAAACCCTGGCCGAATCGGGAAAGTGGTTCCGCGAACGCTTCGCCGTCACGCCCGCCAGCGCGGTGGTGACGAAGACGGATTGGAAGAAGGAAAACCACGCCGGAATCTGGTATCTCACCCGGTTCGGCCGGATCAACCTCTTCCGGACGGAGTCGCGCGAGCTCGTCATCCGCGACTGGCAACTGTTCCGCGAAGAGTGCGAGGAGCCGTTCCTCCGCTCGGTCTGCACCAGCAACGCCTGCGCCTACGACGCGCTCCCGGTGCTGGACGGGATGCTCTGGCACCCGGCGAAGATCGCCTTCCCCGGCGGCCCCGGCGAGTTCGGTGAAATCACCGAAGAAGGCGAAGCGCTGCTCGTCGAATGGCGCGCGGATACGGGCGACGTCACCCGGATCCGGCTCTCCCCCGAAGCACTCGAACTCCGCTTCCCCGGCGAAAACGCCGCGCTGCGCTACCTGGCCGACCGCGAAGCGATGGCCGCTCACGGAACCGGATTGCGGTTCGAAAACGGCGCGCTCCACTTTCGCCACAACGGCTTCGAGGTCACGCTCCGGGCGGAAGTCGGTTCAATCGAACCGGACAAAGACGGCTACCTGCTCCGCGCCGCGGGGAACACGCTCCGCCTGACCGCTCAATAACGAAGTATCAGGGCTGCTTTTCCTGCGAAGCCACGCGGGAAAAGCGGCAGAAGTATCCGACATCTCCGGCATTGAGTGTTTTGCCGGGACGTTTGCCGGAATCAGGTTTGGAAGAATATTGGAAAAAGAACTCGTTTTGCCGCAGCAGCCCGTCGGCACAGCGGAACTGCATCGTCGGCATCGACTCCTTTCCCGGAGAAAAAACAAAACTTCCACTCTGCCGGTCTGTTTTGTAGTAGATGGTCAAACGCTTTCCATCGGCGGAGCGATGGAGATAAAGAAGCGCCCGGCTGATCGGTTCCGGGGTCTTGAAAGACGCGATTTCAACCGGTTTTCCCGCTCCGATCTGCCGGAAAAAACTAACCCGGTTCGCCTCGGCGCCTGCCGGAATCTCAAGATTGCAGCAATGAACGTCCATAATCGAAGCCAATTCGTTAGCGGAAAGCAAAACGCTACCCGCCTTTTCCGCCTCGATCTGCGCCCGCAAATCGCTGACATCCTTTTGGAGAGCCTCAATCTGTTGCTGGTTTTTCAACAACGCTTCCTTGTCGCCGCATCCGCTGAAACAGATGATGACAACAAGCACCGGAACTGCAAGAAAAATCGTTCGCATCGCCAACCTCCTGATTTTAAGGTAAGATATTTTTGCTGAAGGGAAATTGTAACTCCGGACACCAAAAAACGGCCCTCCCGGTCGGGAAGGCCGCCTTCTTATTTCGGCAATTGCCTGTCGAAGCTTACTTGTCGTAAGCGTGGCCGGCGGAGCCGAGCACATCGACGTTCTTGCGCTTGTAGAGCTCCTTCAGCGCCGAACGGGCCGGGCCGAGGTACTTGCGCGGGTCGAATTCCGCCGGCTTCTCGTTGAAGACCTTGCGGATCGCCGCGGTCATCGCCAGGCGGCCGTCGGAGTCGATGTTGATCTTGCAGACCGCCGACTTGGACGCGGCGCGAAGCTGGTCTTCGCCGATGCCGATCGCGTCTTTCAGCTTGCCGCCGTTCTCGTTGATGATCTTGACCAGTTCCTGCGGAACGCTCGACGAACCGTGCAGCACAATCGGAAACCCCGGAATGCGCTTCTCGATCTTGGCGAGGATGTCCAGGCGGATCTTCGGATCGTCGCCCGGCTTGAACTTGAACGCGCCGTGGCTGGTGCCGATCGCGATCGCCAGCGAATCGACGCCGGTGCGCTTGACGAAGTCTTCGACCTCTTCCGGCTGGGTGTAGGTGTGCTTCTCGGCCTTGACGTCGTCTTCGACGCCGGCCAGGACGCCGAGCTCGCCTTCGACGGTCACGTCGAACTTGTGGGCGTATTCGACCACTTTGCGGGTCTCGACGATGTTTTCTTCATACGACAGGTGGGAACCGTCGATCATCACCGACGAGAATCCCATGTCGATGCAGCTCTTGCAGGTCTCGAAGTCCGGGCCGTGGTCGAGGTGCAGGCAGATCGGAATGCCCTTGCCGCCGGAAATCTCCTTGGCGTACTCCACCGCGCCCTGCGCGAGATAGCGCAGCAGCGTCTGGTTCGCGTATTCGCGGGCGCCCTTCGAAACCTGAAGAATCACCGGGGACTCGGTCTCGACGCAGGCCTGGATGATCGCCTGGAGCTGCTCCATGTTGTTGAAGTTGTACGCGGGAATCGCGTATTTGCCCTTCATCGCCTTGGCGAACATCTCTCTGGTGTTCACGAGGCCGAGATCCTTGTAGCTGACCGCCATAAGAAGACTCCTTCTTTTTGAAATATGATACCGAAAACGGCTTTCGGCACTCCGTTTGAAGATATAAAGTAACTTGTTTTCGCGGAAAATGCAAGGCCGCCCCCGGAAAAATCCCGGGCAAAACACAAAATCTCCTTCAATATTTTTTTCCGGACAATTGCAAAACGCGGAATCGCAACTATAATAAAACAATAGCCACACCCCAAAACACCCAAAGGGAGGTTCAGAAAAGATGCTGAAACGGATTCCCATCCTGGCGGCGCTCGCCGTCGCACTCATCCTGGGCGCCTGCTCGACGGCGACCCAACCCCGAAAGATGGCGGCAGACTACTCGGTCCACAAGGTCTACGGCGACCGCATGGTGCTTCAGCGCGAAAAACCGGTCCGCATCAGCGGCAACGCGGCGCCCGGCGAGTCGGTCCTGGTCGGAATCGGCGATGAGAGCGTCTTCGCCACCGCCGACAAGAACGGCGAATGGGTGGCAATTCTCCCCGAAATGAAGGCGGGCGGCCCCTATATGGTCAGCGTCTCCGGCGCGTCCGGCGGCGAACCGGTGATCTTCAGCGACGTCCTCGTCGGCGACGTCTGGCTCGCCAGCGGCCAGTCCAATATGGAAATGCCGGTCTACAGCAAAGGCAAGTTCTGGTCCACCAAAAACGGCAAGGCCGAAGCCGCCGCGGCCAACAACCCGAACATCCGCCTCTACAACGCAAGTTCCCAGAAATATGTCTCCCCGGGCAAGGTCCAGGCCGAGGTCAAGGGGCCCGGCTGGCAGCTTGCCACCCCCGAAAACGTCGAGCGATTCAGCGCCGCCGCCTATTATTTCGGCCGCCAGCTCCAGAAGGACGTCAACGTCCCGATCGGCCTCGTGAGCGCCAGCTGGGGCGGCACCAAGATCGAGCCGTGGATCAGCCGCGACGCCTACGAGCGCAACGGTCGCGTCAATGAACTCGCCCAGATCGACGGCATCGGCACGAACAACGCCGAACTCGAAGCGAAATACAAAGCCGCCGCCGAAAAGGGCCGCAAGAATTTCACCGAATGGGAGAAGCGCTTCTACGCCTCCGACCCCAAGGCGACCGCCGCGGCCGCGGAGTGGAAGACCCCCGCCTATAACGACTCCGCCTGGGTGAAGATCGAAGAACCGGCCGGCTCGTTCCCGGATGTGGACGGCGTCGGCTGGTACCGCAAGACCGTGGACGTTCCCGCCACCTGGGCGGGCAAGGATCTCACCCTCTCCCTCGGCACCATCGACGACTGCGACGAAGCTTTCTTCAACGGCGTCAAAGTCGGCGCGACCGGCACCGATGTGGATAGCTACTGGTCAGTCAAGCGCGTCTACAAGGTTCCCGGCAAGCTCGTCAAACCCGGCAAAAACGTCGTCGCCCTCCGCGTCAGCGACATGTACAGCGCGGGCGGACTCCAGGGGCCCGACTCCGACATGTTCCTCTCCCCCGATGGCAAGCAGAAAGTCGGCCTCGCCAAAAACTGGATGTTCAAACTCGAATTCGCCGCCGACCTCAAGAAAATCGGCAGCCGCCCCGATCCGCTCGGCTTCACGAAGACCAACGAAAACCACCCCAGCTTCCCGGCGACCCTCTACAACTCGATGATCGCCCCGTGGACCGTCTACCCCATGCGCGGCTTCCTCTGGTACCAGGGCGAAAGCAACGCCGGGAACCCGGAAGACTATCTCAAGCTCAAAGAGATTCTGATTGACGACTGGAGAACCAAGTGGAGCGATTCCGCCATGCCGTTCCTCCTTGTCCAGCTCTCCGGCTTCGAAAAGCACAGCCCCGCCAACCGGCTGCCGGATGACTTCTGGGTCAACCGCGAACCGGGCAACCCGAGCTGGGGCGCCTTCCGCGAAGCACAGACCGCCACATTGAAGAAAGTCCCGAACACCGGCATGGCCGTCTGCATCGACATCGGCGACCACTCCGACATCCACCCCGCCGACAAACAGTCGGTCGGCTACCGCCTGGCCAAAGAAGCCGAACGCATCAGCTACGGCATGGACATCGTCTCCGCCGGTCCCGGGTTCCAGTCGATGGAAGTCAAGGACGGCAAAGCCATCCTCTCCTTCACCAACGTCGGCCAGGGACTCGAAGCCAAAGGCAGCAAAGACGGCAAGCTCGGCTGTTTCGCCATCGCCGGCAGCGACGGCAATTTCGTCTGGGCCGACGCCGTCATCCACGGCGACACCGTCGTCGTCAGCTCCCCCAAAGTCAAGGAACCCGTCGCCGTCCGTTACGGCTGGGTCAGCTATGCCGGAAACCTCAACTTCTACAACAAAGACGGTTTCCCGGCCTGTCCCTTCCGTACCGACGTTCCCGATTATGTAAAATAATCGTGGGAATTGGAGGAGGCACTTCGTCCCCCTCCAAACCTCCCCCAGACCGGCAGGGTGCCGGTGCCGGGTACTTTAGATCCGCATCAAATGCTGCGCATTTGACGCTCCGATTAAGACATTCGGGAGGTTATGCGAGGTTCCGGAGGGCGCAAAATACCGCTCCTTCCGGCACGCCTTCCCGCTTTTTTGCGGGAAGGCGGCGCTCCCTCCGCCTGTTTTTGCAGGAAGAAAGAGCGCAGACCGCAAGACCGTTGCGAAGGAGCGC
>Ga0209373_10004980_pt1 | contig 11145 bp, 5 predicted proteins | sample Higcelweek5metaG_FD_187173 | JGI IMG/M metagenome (GOLD analysis project Ga0209373, IMG submission 187173) | Freshwater pond sediment microbial communities from the University of Edinburgh, under environmental carbon perturbations - High... | ecosystem: Environmental > Aquatic > Freshwater >... | reverse complement strand
GGAGTCAACCTGGTCTCCAGCCGCAACGGCTTTCCGTCGGGGGTGAGGAAGCGGAGCGCGAACTCGTAGCCGCCGGTTTCCTGCTCGATCTTGACCAGCAACGGATTCCACCCCTTGCGGAGTTTGACCCGGAACCGGTTCTCGTCGGGCTTGCAGGCGCGGTATGCCCGCAATTCGCCGACGACCCGGTGGTTCAGCCAGATTTTGAACCCGTCGTCGCTGCCGATGGTGAGCTCGGCCTCGCGGTCGGCGTCACTGTGGACATAGCACGCGGCGTAACCGAAGATGTACTGGATGATGCCGTCCAGCCCGGGGCGGTCCAGCAGAAACGCCCCGGAAAGATCGACCTTGTCTCCGGCGGAAACCAGCCAGTCCCAGCGAAGTTCGAGGGAGCACGGCTTCCAGAACGCCTCGGGATTCCGTCGAAATTCGACCTTGATTGGCGGGGAATCGAGCGAGGGCAGAATCTCCGCTTCGCCGCCGAGAAAATCGTTGCCGAGGCCGTTGGCCTCGCGGTTCGCGCGGCTGCCGTAATTGGGGAACGGGCCGAGCACCAGCCAGCGGCGGATGAAGCCGTCCGGCCCGACCGCCGGACGGTTTGCATAAACGGATTTGTCCGGGCGGAGCGCCGCCGTTTTTTTCGCTTCTCCCGGTTTGACGGCCGACACTTCCGGCAGGGTTTGCCCGGGAATGAATTCCGCGGTCCCGGCGGCGGCGTCGAACCGCAGGCGCGGCAGGTATTCCCAGCCCGGGCGGCCGAGCGGCAGACAGTCGAGCTTTACCGTTTTCTTCAGCGGTTTTCCATCGGCTTCCAACGTGATTTCATAGGTTCCGGGCATGTCGAAGAGGAACCACGCCCGCCCCTGTTTGTCGGTTTTGACCGCGCGGCGTCCAGTGTCGGCGCTTTGGGCGAAGACGTTGACTCCGGCGAGCGGCCGTCCGCCGTCTGCGGCTTCGACCAGCAGCTCCGGCGAGCGCCGGATCGGGTCCCGCGGCACCGCCTGGAAGGTCTCCCGGTACGCCTGCCCTACCTCGGAGGGGGTATAGGCGGGGCGTTCCGGGTCGAAGAAGTTGACCGGGTGGCGCATGGTCATGCCATCGAGCCAGATTTTTTCGGCGTGGATTCCGCCGCCTGCGTTCGCGGGCCAGGCGACGGGCAGTGCGAACACCGTCCGTGGCTGCGCCATGTAGAGGTCGCTCCACGGGCCGCAGGTCGTCGTGTCGCGTTTGGTCGAAATGCCGCCGAGCCCGGTGAAGGTGAACGGCATCACGCCGTCCGCCCCGGCTTTCCGGTAGGCGCGGATCGTCCGTTCGAGCCACATGCGCATCAGCCGCTCCGCGCCACGCGCCTGCCGCTCGTCCTGAAGCGCCCGCGAAACTTCCGGATTCCAGAATTCCCCGATCACCACCGGTTTCTTCGCGAGGCGGGAGTATTCCGCGATTCGCGCGGTGCCGAGATCGTAATCGTGGAGCACCGCCACCGGAGCCTCCGGCAGCGTCGCCGACGCATGGGAGTGGTTCATCAAGATCATATGCGGCGCTTCGGCCTTCGCCCACTCGCGGAACCGGGCGATGGTGCGGGCGTTCTCCGCATTGAGCGTCTCATTTTCGAGCGAGAAGAGCAGCATCGACGGCGCATTGCGGAATTTACGCATGGCTTTCACGTAATATTCCCGGCAGTTCTCCAGCCAGACCGGATCGTCGTAATTGTTCTTTCCGTTGATGTCGGCCGGGGCGAACAGGCCCCACCACGGACCCTCCCCTTCCGCGAGGATTCCGGCGTCGTCGCAGGCGGCGACCAGCCAGTTCTGGAGGTTGACGCGGTGATAGCGCAGGAAGTTGATGTTCGCCTCTTTGCGCGCCCGGTTCATGTAGAGTTCCGACTCTTTGTTGTTGAGCACTGTGACGCGCTCGGCGACCATGGTCGAGCTGCCCTGGATAAAGAACTCCTTTCCGTTCAGGAAGAGCTTGCGTCCGCGGATTTCCACCTCGCGGAAGGCGAAAGGCGTGTATTCCGTGGAGCTCTTTCCGTCCGCGACGACGGTGGAAGCCAGCGTGTAGCGGTTGTGCGGGTCGCCGTATTCGCCGCCGATGCCCCAGAGTTTCGGACGCGGAAACGGCGCTTCGGTCTCCACCGTCCGGGACTCGCCGGGCGCGAGTGCGACGCTCCGCTCCGGCAGCGTGAGCACCTTGTCCGCGCCGTCCCGCACTTCGGCTTCGAGCCGCGCTTCGACCGGGGTCGGGCCGTCGTTGACCAGCGTGGTCCGCACGGCGATCGTTCCGTCGCGCAGCGAAGTGCGGACGTAGAGGTCCCCGGCCCGCACCGGCGGTTTGACCGTCAGCTCGACGTCGCCGGAAATCCGCAGGCCGTAAACGTGGGATTCGGTCACCGGCCAGAGGTAATGCGCTTTCAATTTGTGAAAGCGCGGGATATCCGACGGCGCTCCCATGGCGACTTTTTCAGCGGAAGAAACCAGGACATGCAGGTAATTGACCCGCCCCGGAACCGCCAGTTTTGTGACATCCAGCTCGAACGGGATCAGCCCGCCGCAGTGGCTGCCCGCGAACCGCCCGTTCACAAACACTTCGGCATTCATCATGACCTCGTCGAATTTCAGGAACAGCCGCCCGCCGTTCCAGCTGGCGGGAACGGTGAACGAGGTCCGGAACCAGAGGTCGCGCAATCCGGCGGTGTGCCAGTAGGCGCCCGAGACCCGTCCGAATTCTTCGTCGGAAATGTTCGCCATATTGTAGAACACAAACGGTGAATCGTTCGGGATCGGGACATCCATCCATTTTTTCGGCAGTGCGTCCGGCTTTCCCGGCGCGAACTGCCAGATGCCGGAGAGCAGCAGCCGTTCGGTTCCGCCGGGCCTGAATTCCGGCAGTGCCGGGTCCCGTTTCACGAAGAACTCCGGAAATTCGACCGTCGTCTGCGGCTGCGCGGCGAATTCCCGCGCCTGGCCGAGATAACGAGCGCCATTGTCGAGATTGGTGAGAATCCGGGTGAAGAAAGAGAAATCCTGTGCGGTTTCGGCGGGAAATTCCCGCAGACTCTGCCGTGCCGTCTCCAGGTATCGGCGCGCGATTCCGGCGTAAAAATCCGCATCGCGCCCGGCGTGGCATTGCACGTTGGCCTTTGCGGTGACGGCATCGGCGGCGGCGAGTTGTGTTTCAATTCCGGCGGTGAAGCCGGAGGCGAATTCCGAGAACAGGCGCTTCCGGTACGCCTCCCACGCGGCGGCGATCGCGGCCCCTTCTTTCGCGGTTTCCGGAGTCGCTTCGCGGGGGAGGAAGGCCGCGGTCCGCGCCGCCAGCGTTTCCCCCTCTTCCTGCAGCCGGGCGAGAGCCGGGCCGGATTCCCCGCGGGAGCGGAAGGTCTTCAGCCCGTCCAGGAAATCCCGCAGCGAATCGACCGGGTAAACCAGCTCCGGGCGTTCAACGGTGGCGGCCCAGGCGTTACCGAACCCCCGGCCCGGCGGCGAGTGGAAGAGATTGGACATGCGGAGCTGCTCGGCTTTCCACTCCGTCTCGTTCAGCAAGGCGATCCGCGCGACGAATCCCCCGGCTTTCGAGCAACTGACGGCGAGGACGGAATCCGGGCCGACGGTGACCGGGTCGCGGAAAGAGAGCCAGCCGGAGCAGGTCACGTTTCCCGCCGCATCCCGGCCGACCGCTTCCGCCATGCGCCCGCCGATGGCGGGGTGGAGCGTCTTGCCGTCCAGTTGGAACGAGTAGGAATTCTCCGGCATCAGGTAGTTGTAGCCGCCGAACATGGAATCCCCCTCGTTGCCGGAGCGGTCCGCGGATTTGACCTTGACCAGAAGATGGTAGCGCCCGGCGGGGACCCCGAGCCGGAAATTGCGCGGCGTATTCTGCTGCAGCATTGCGGTCCGGATCGGGAGCGGAGAATAATCGAACGGCAACGCGACCTGAAGTCCGCCCGTTTCGGAACGGTTCGCCGCTTTTCCCGCTTCGTCTTCCCCGGCTTTTACCGGGCGGAAGTGGTCGAAATTCAGCGAGCCGCCCGACGCATTGCTTTCGCGTTCGCCGTGGACCGCCAGCCGGGCATTGCCGTCCGGCCCGTTATAAGTGACACGATAGATCAACGTGTTCCAGCCCTCCTTGAGCTGGAGCAAATTGTAATCGACGGTGCAATAGCGCTTCCCTTTCGCTTCGAGGAAGAGCTGGAGTTTCGCCATGGGGGCGCTCCGGTCGGCGGCGACATCGAACGCGACGGAGTAGACACTCCCTTTTTTGACCGGAAATTCCGGCGATTGCAATACGAGCCAACTGTTCGAGTTGAAGGTGAACATCCGCAGATACCCGTTTCCTTCGGCCGGTTCCAGCGCTGGAATACGGTCGGCGGGGGTGACGCCGCCCTTGTCCACATAACCGACGAAAGTCCAGGGATTCGACTTCTCCGGGAACGCGCTCCAGCCGTTGAGGGCTCCGGCTCCGGGCGCGTTGATCTGCGCGGTCGGCCCATGTTTTCCCTCGAATCCGGGATCGGTCAGGAAACTTGCGATCGATATCTCCGCCGCGCCCAGTGCGGCGGCCAGCGACAGCAGCATGGCCGCGATTCCAGCTTTCTTCACAACCATTCTCCTATTTCAACCCGTACATCTGGCAGGTCGCGATTTCCCCGAGCCAGCGGAACGGAGCGATATTGAAGGGATTGGCCAATGGGGGAACCGCCGTTCCTGCGACATGGAAATCGGCGTAGAGCACATTGACGGTCCGGGCATGGCGGATGGTAGCCGGGCGGCCCCAGCCGCCGGCGGTCTGCCAACTGCCGATATAATTGGTGGAAGCGATCCGCCACTTTCCGGCGGTGTTGCCGGGATTGGTCAAATTCTCGTTCGAAACCGAATCCATCAGGAACACCTTGGACGAATGATTCCTCACTTTTCCTATCTTAATGTAAGCAGTTGTATTATAAGGATTTGCTATGCCTATATTGAAACCGTACTCGGTGGACTGCGAGTTCACTTCCGGATTCCAGAAATAGACCGGGTTTTCGACCCAGCCGGCACGCTGCGCGGTGTTGCCCGGGCAGAGAAACTGCTTGTTGGTCAGCGACTGGGTGTTGCGCTTGAGCTGGTGGACCCAGGTGTTGGTGTCGGTCGGACTGCACGCGGGCAGGAACCCTCTGCTGTCGGCCGCGTACATACTGACTGTCATGCCGAGCGATTTCAGGTTGCCCATGCACGAGGCGCACCTGCCGCGTTCCCGCGCCTGATTCAATGCCGGCAACAGCATCGAAGCAAGAATGGCAATGATCGCGATTACGATCAACAATTCGATCAGCGTAAAAAACTTTTTCATTCGCCAACTCCTTTCCGGTTTTGTGTATGTCTTTAATTATACAGGAAAAGACGCCGCCGGGGAAACGGTGCTAAACCGCTTTACTTGGCTAAATTGCGCAAGAAATTATCCGGATCAATCAAACTGCCCGGAGACCGGTTTTCCGTCGAGAATCCGGTGGCGAAATTCGCGCGGCGAGAATCCGGTCGCTTTGCGGAATTCGCGGGAGAAGGAGAAGATGTCGGAGAATCCGGTTTGGGAAGCGACATGCTTGACCGGCAGCGAAGGGTCGGCGAGCAGTCCTTTGGCGGTTTCCAGACGGAGCTCCCGGAAGTAGGCCTGCGGCGATTTTCCGAACTGCCGCTGGAAAAGCCTGCCGAGGGTGGAGGGGCTGATGTGAAGCGATTCCGCGATGCGGCCGACGGTGCAGTGGTTCGGGGCGTTGATTGCGAACAGATTGAGCGCATCCCGCAGGCGTTCATCCTGCGGGCCCGCCACAGTCAGCGCCAGTTCGGTCAGGAACTCCATGCCGATTCCGGCGATGGTCGGGATGTCGGCGAGACGCTTCAACCCGAGCAGGGATTCGAGCCGCAGCACCAGGCCGGAGAGCTTCTCCGGATCACGGGCCCGGACGGCCAGCTTGCCGGAGAGTCCCGCGGCGGCGATGATGCTTCCGAGCGCGACTCCGCGCATTCCGACCGCCAGCTTCCGGCAGCCGTTTTCCTCGTGGGTTTCCAGCCGGGAATCTTCGCCGCGGTGGATGATCCCGACCATTCCGGGCTCGATCAAAGTTTCGCAGTCGCGCTGGATGATCCGCAGAGTTCCGTCCAGAGGCAATTCGAATGCATAGAGATAATAGTTGTTGTGCTCGACGTAACCGCTCTTCTGAAACACCCCGCTGCAGACGAACTCCGGCCAGACCGGCAGCGCTTCAGCCTCATGCGGCAGCCAGCATTCTAGGTGAATTTTCGAATGGCAAATGACATCGGAACTGATTCTCCACAACTCTTCGCGGAGAGGCTGGTTCTCAATTGCCATGGCATCTCCTTTTTCGGTCCGGCGGATTTGCCGGAGGCGGATTGAGGCAAAAAGTGGAGCCGACTGTGGGAATCGAACCCACGACCTGCTGATTACAAGTCAACCGCTCTAGCCATCTGAGCTAAGTCGGCAAATCACTGCTCAATATAATCCTTCCACGCCGGTTGTGCAAACCCGTTTCCCGGTTTTCCTGGTTTTTCTTCCGCCTTGGAGGTCGTGTGTTTATGTAAAACTTATCTAATCAATGCAAGAATTGCATAAAAATCAAAAAAATTGCTTGCCGCCTATTGACTTTTGCATGCGAATCGCGTATAATATTGGTGGAAAGTAAATCAAACAACGCAATGGAGCGGGTGGCAATATGGCGGTCAACAGAGTTAAAAGCAGCACCGCGGCTTCGGGAGTCCTGGCGCAGGTCGCCTCCCGGGCGCAGGTGTCCACCGGTACGGTCAGCCGGGTTTTCAACAACAGTTCGCTGATTCCGTCGGAAACCCGCAGCCGGGTGCTCTCCGCCGCCCGCGAACTCGGGTTCCGCCCCCGCGTCGGCGTCCGCAGCAAGCAGGTCGCCATCGTCACCGAACCGCCCCACCACACCGTCATGGGCGGTTACGTCAATACCCTCACGCAGCATATCTGCTACGCGCTCTCCCGCGTGGACGCCGGCATCACCATGATTACCGAGGACCGCATCGGCAACCTCGTCGACTGCTGGTTCGACGGCGTCATCGGCATCGCCTGGGAAGACCGCACCATCGATATCCTCAAGCGGATTCACAACATCCCGATGGTCTGGTTCAGCGAGAACCAGTCGTCCTGGTGTCACACGGTCTTCCCCGACTGCTACGCCACCGGCAAGCTCGCCGGAGAGTACCTGATCGGCAAAGGACACCGCAAAATCGCCGTTATCCACGATATGGACTATACCGGGTGCGGACGCGCCGAGGGCGTTGTCATAAAAATGCGCGAAGCGGGAATCGACCCCGGCAGGAACCTGCTCGACCTCTCCAGCCGGGAACCGCTTCACCTCGCCGTCAAGCAGCTGATCGACGCCGGATGCACCGCCGTCTGGGTCCCCGGCGAGGATATGCGGGCGCTCGAAATCAACTGGCTCATCCAGGAACTGGCCGGCAAGCGGGTCCCCGAAGACATTTCGCTGCTCGGCTCGGAGAACCCCGGAATTTCCGAATTCCAGCGCCCGTCGCTGACCACCATCGCCATTCCGCTTCACGAAATGGCTGAAATCGCCGTCGATCTCGTCATGCAGGGGGAGTGTGAGGTACTCCGCAAGATCGAGCTTTCGCCCAGGCTGATCGAACGGAATTCCGTGGTTACAATCAGATAGAAAATACGCCGCGAGGCGTGATGGACTTGTACATCAAAAGACAACTTATCGTCAAATAAATGAGGAAACGCTAAGATGTATGCTATGAAACAATGGGTTCCCGCAGTTCTGCTCCTGTTCGCCGCCTGTCTGTCGGCGGAGGAGCTGAAAACCGCCAAGGGCCAGCTCGAAGCCAGGAATCATGCCCGGGTCGAGCAGACCGCGGACGGCATTGTGCTCAAGTCCGACACCGCCGAGTGGGACGCCGGGTTGCGGATCAATCCGCCCGCCGGGCAGAAGTTCGACTTCTCGCAGGCGAAATATCTGGCCGTCGATGTCGAGAACCTCTCGAAGGACCACCAGTTGCGGCTGACCATGCATATCTCCAGCGGCGGCAAGGACAAAGGCAGTTCCAGCCATGTCGATCTTCCGCTCCGCGAAGTCAATTCCGGGATCGGCCTCAACCCCGGCGAGAAGCGCGCGATGCGCATCTATCTTCCTCACGCGGCGCTCTTTACCGCGCCGGAAGGTGGCAAGAACCTCCGTCGCCCGCTGGAAACCGCGCAGATCAATTCGATCGAGTTCAAGATGCAGTGGCCGTTCGAGGCGCACAGCCGGAAGGGGCTGATCGACTGCCGTCTCTCCAACCTCCGGCTGGAGGGCGCGGCGGAGACCGCGAAGAAGGTCACCGGCCTCGGCGAGAAATATTTCCCCTTCTTCGACAATTACGGGCAGTACAAGCACGGCGACTGGGCGGAGAAAATCCACTCCGACGCGCAGTTGAAAAAAGAGCACGAACGCGAACTCGCCGAGCTTGCCGCGACTCCCGACCCGGTCGAGTGGGACCGCTTCGGCGGCTGGAAAAACGGTCCGCAACTTGAGGCCACCGGCAGCTTCCGCACCGGAAAGTACGAGGGCAAGTGGTTCTTCGTCACCCCCGAAGGGCGGCTCTTCTGGTCCACCGGCATCGATGTGCTGCGCACCAACACCGACTCCATCAAGGGCGCCGGGCACGAGAAGTGGTTTTCGCGCGAAGTGCCGGAAAGCGGAATCCTCCCGTTCACCGAATGGAATCTCCAGATCAGGTACGGCAAGGCGGATTTTGCGCCGGAGTTCTACGAAGTCCTCGTCAAGCGCCTCTGCGCCTGGGGAATCAACACGGTCGGCAACTGGGGCGCGAGCGATCTCATGCTGATGGGCAAAATGCCTTATACCTTGCAGCTTGCCGATTTCGCGAAGGATTTCCCACGCCTTCCGGTGGTGAAGTTCTACGACGTTTTCGACCCGGCGTTCGAGACGAAGATGGGGAACATCCTGCGCGACCGCGCCGAGGCCGATGAGCTCACCCGCAAGTCGATCGACGACCCGATGTGCATCGGTTACTTCATCGACAATGAGCTCCAGTTCGGCCGGATTCTGGAGGGCGTGCTCAAGTCCGCCCCCGAACAGCCCGCCAAGGTGGAATTCGTCAACGGCCTCAAGGCCAAATACGGCGAGGTCGCCAGACTCAACGCCGCGTGGGAGACCGATTTCGCCGACTGGGCGCAGGTCGCCGCGAGCAAGACCGCGCCGAAAGGCAAGGAGTTCCGCAAGGACGCCGACGCCTTCCTCGCGAAGTTCCTCGACCGTTACTTCGAATTCTGCGCCAAAGGCGTCAAGTCCGCCGCGCCGCACCGGCTCTACCTCGGCTGCCGCTTCGTCGGGTTCCGTCAGTCGGAGAGCGCCCGCGAGGGTGCCGTCAAGTACTGCGACGTGGTCAGCGTCAACACTTACACCAACAGCGTCAACAACATGAACGGCAACGACTACCCGGACAAGCCGGTCCTGATCGGCGAGTTCCATTTCGGGACCTACGACCGCGGGATGTTTTCGGACAGTCTCGCTCCGGTGTGGGGGCAGGAAGAGCGCGCCACGTCCTATACGCGGTATCTGCAGGGCGCGCTGGTTCACCCGAACTTCGTCGGCGCCCACTACTTCCAGTTCCGCGACCAGCCGCTGACCGGCCGCTGGGACGGGGAAGGGTATCAGATCGGTTTCGTCGATGTCGCCGACACCCCCTACCGGGAGTTGACGCAAGCGGCGCGCGAGGTCGGCGAAAATATGTATCAGTACCGGATCGACGGAAAACTCGCCAACTCCATGAAGTAAAAGAGGAGGAACGCCATATGAAAAAGAATTTGACGCTGATTGAACTCCTGGTCGTGATCGCGATCATAGCCATCCTTGCCGCGATGCTGCTGCCCGCGCTGACCCAGGCGCGGGATCGGGCGAAGAACACCGAGTGTCTCGCTCGCTCCAAACAGCTTGGAATGGCCAATATCATGTATTGCGGCGAAAATCAGGACTTTCTGCCCTACTCCACATTGGGCAGCGACGGTCAGTCGCAGTTGTTTGCCAACTCCAAGCAGTCGATTCCTCAGCTTCTGGAGCGGTACGTCGGTAAAACCTCCTGGCGTAACGACGGCAAGAACGAGGAGCCGGACAAACTGTGGGAATGTCCCCTGATGCCTCGATACAGCGGAACTTCGTGGACCACGTCGTTCTACTGCAGTAAATGGCTGAACGGGTTCTTGTATCTGAATTACTCCGCTACAAGCAGCCGTAAAATATCGAATGTAAAGGATATTTCAAAGAAAATCCTGTTGATGGATTCGCTGGATAAAGACAAAGGCAACATCAGCATGCAACTTTACTTCCGTCCGAAAGCCAAAAACAGCGATCCGGGCAACAGCAGTTTCAGCGCGCTTGACAGAATCGGGGTGCATGGCGGAACGAATGGCGCGCTCTTTGCGGACGGCCATTCTGCAGGAATTCGGCGGCCATATTGGATGAACGGATCGAATTCCGGAATCAACTGTACCGCCTTCAATCCGGCTCAACCTTATCAGCAGGGTATCACAGGAAGCGTCCCAACCAACTAAACCATAACAAGGGAGTTTAAAGAGAATGAAGTCGTTGCAACGTAAATTCACCCTGATAGAACTTTTGGTGGTGATCGCCATCATTGCGATTCTCGCCGCCATGCTGCTGCCCGCGCTGACTCAGGCGCGGGGACGGGCGCGCGACACGTCGTGCGTCTCCAATATGAAGCAGATCGGCACGCTTTCGCAGATGTACATCGATTCCAATGCCGGGATGTTCGTCAAGTACAGCGGTCTTTTGGCTCCGGGCACCGCCTGCTGGAAATGTCAGGGGAAATGGCAGGACGGATTCTATGTCCTCCAGAACGGCGGCAATCTGACCGACTGGAAGCATTGGGATAGCGCCAAGGGGCGACCCAGGGGAATTTTCGGCTGCCCGGCGCAAACCGTCTTCGGATCAAACCAGAAGTTCGGTTCCCGTCATTACGGAATGAACGAACTTCATGGCAACTACGACCCGCAGAATAAACCGGTGACCAAAGCTTCGAAAGTCAAGTATCCCAGCGGCCGGATGCTTTTTATGGACATCGACAAAGCCGGGTACGACTGGGCGGAAAT
>Ga0209373_10004979_pt1 | contig 11145 bp, 7 predicted proteins | sample Higcelweek5metaG_FD_187173 | JGI IMG/M metagenome (GOLD analysis project Ga0209373, IMG submission 187173) | Freshwater pond sediment microbial communities from the University of Edinburgh, under environmental carbon perturbations - High... | ecosystem: Environmental > Aquatic > Freshwater >... | reverse complement strand
AAATAACCTCACCCCCGACCCCTCTCCTCCAGAGGAGAGGGGAGGAAGAAAGAGAAGAAGCGAAAACTTGGCAGTTTTCGCTTCTTCCTTTTTACGGTGGAAATGGTATTTTTTCTATAAATATTTTCCATATTTTCCGTAAAAAGGAATTATCAAAATTTTCTCTTGAAAATTTTGATAATTCACATTTTATGGCTCCCCTTCCCCTATTTTAGGGGAAGGGGTTGGGGGATAGGGTAATGAAACGTGACAGAAAATTATGAGCAGTTTTCCATAAAATAATATGAAAACTGAAAATAATGTAATTTGGTATTACTAAATAACATCTCTTTCATTTTTCCAAATTTCCTCAAGCTTTTGTCTGCTTCTTATTTCTACAACTTCTCACGAAGTTCTCACAAGAAGCTCTCAGGCTTCTGGAAAGGAGTTATAGTTTTTCATGCTCATAGAGGCATTATATGCTCAGGCCCCATCAAAGACAACCAAATCTCATATTGAAGCTTTTGGAAGCAAACGGGGCTCTATAGTCTCTTGATCATAGAGCTTGCATGTCAATACGTCTCCCGATTCGCAACAGTGCCCCACGACTACATACTCTTGTTTTTCAGAAGCATTATTCACGATGGTAATAGGTTGTTGTATTCCGTACATCGTGATTCTTGGCATCTCGGTCATTCCTGTGTTGGTTCTGAGGAAGGTATATCCGTCCTTTCCTGTATCCACGATATCATCCACCTTTGCAATGAGTGAAGCGGAATTGATTACCATATACTTTCACGGTTCGACTTCAAGGGTAATTTTTCTTCCTGTTTCTTGATAAAACGCTTCAAATGCTTTCGCTACTGATGCACCAATTGCTTGCAAATCAGCAGTTTTTTCGTAGGGCATAATTGCCATTTTGAATCCTCCTCAGAGATCAAGCGTGGTGACACTTTCAAACTGTTTCACAAAATCAAGCCCAATTCAAGCAGACTTGGTCCAAGATTCGGGGGTATTTTCAGAGCCTATATGAATGTGAATCTTGGTAATACTCAGACGGTACTCCTTGCTAATACGCTTTATTTCAGGAATGTACTCATGCCAGATTCCAAAAGCCGAGGTTTCTCATCCAGTGGCGATGGCTTTGAACGCTCCTGACCCCATTCATGGATTGAGGCGTATGCCTATTTCCCTGCCCCTTGAAAGTTTCCCAATATTTTCGAGTTGCTTGAGGCTTGTTGCCACGAGAAAGATTCCATTTTCGAGCAAAGTTTTTAGGTTTCTTGGGCTTTCTTGCCCTGAAAGTTGTATGTTCTGTGGTTGAAATCCTGCATTGAGTGCACGCAAGACTTCATACTCAGAGCTGGCATCTATAAGAAGTCCTTGGTTTTTGAAGAGTTTTAAAATATTTCGATTGGAATTGGCTTTCATGGCAAATCTCACACGATGTCCAAATGCACTTGGGAAGGCAAGAAATTGTTTCATTGCCTCCAAAAGTTTTGCTTCACTATAAACATATACGGGGGTTTCATACACATTCGCAATTGCTCGTACATTCTCGGGAGTGAGGAAATTCATAAGCAAAAAGTAAGGAAATAATGAGTGGATTATAGTGAAAATGGAAAAAAGTTCAAATTGAAAACTTGGCAGTTTTTAATAAAATAATATAAAGACGGGAATGAATATAATTTTGTATAACCAAATAAATCGATAAAATTCTTTTGCTTTTCTTTAAAATATGATACTATTGCTTATATCCTAATCCGAGTAGATTATGCTAACTGAAAAAATGGATCATATCCTGTCTCATATTGAGAGGTGAGACTATGTCAACTCAGAATTGCGAGTATTTTTGATTGAAAATAACGCTTTAGAAGTTTTTGAGTACTTATTGGATAGTATTTGATGAAACTATAAAAAATTTCATTATTATTTGAAATTTTTAGATGCCTTTGTTTTCACCAATCAGTCGGTTCCTGATAATGTTATTAGAATCCTTATGTATTTATTTTATCATACAGACAAGATTCTTGAAGAAAATATTCATTTTCAAAACTTTCTAGATGTTTCAACGCTTGATACATTTTTATCACCGCAATTCTTAGCAGAGATTACACAGTTTGATTTCAATGAGATGAGTCAATTCAGCAAACTCAAACTTCTCAGAGCTTTTTTTTCAAATTACGAAAACTTTGTAATTTTAGGAAAATACAAACAATTTTTTCGTGAATTACTCAAACATATCATTGCCACTGATTTTTCAAAACTTACTCAGTTCAATTTTTCACTCTACAAACTTACCATTCAATTTGAGTTTTCACTTGGAGAGTCCCTTCAAATTCTCTATTTTGGTGAGAAAAGGTGAATATTTATCAATATTTTCACTGTATTGGAAATAAACTTATTGCAGACAAAACTACAACAGTATAGTTTTTGGCAAGAAATTGACTGATTGGAAAAAGAAATAATATATGATTTGTTGTACAAAACCTATAAAAAGATTGACTATATGAAGATTCAAAATACTGCATTTTCCAAGTCTTATTTTGTGTATTTCCTTTCACTCCTAAGCCAGAAGAAATATTTTTCAGATATTTTGGATTCTGATTTTTTGGAATATTATCTCCAAGAATTTCACGATTCAAATGATCTCTGAGTGTATCTGTGAGAAGTTTTTTCCTTCAGCAATATGTTAGATTTTATTATCAAAAATAATGTTGATTTTTTGAAATCACCTGATTTTATTCGATTTGTTTTTTCTATAGTGTTCACTGAAAACAGGTATAAATCCAGATTTTTTGATCTCTGAAGTGGTTCATCTCAATCATTAGTGTATCACAGAAAAAATATTATCAACTGTCTCCCTATTCAACAACTGAGTGTTATTTCACTCTATTCTGATTGTATGGCTTTTCTCTTACAACAACTCTCCACAAATGATTGTATGTATGATTTTTATCGTGTGATTAGTTGTATCTGAGAGCTAAATCTTTCAGCATATAAACTCAATGCTTTGTATGACTCTATCAAACAAAGTCCATCTTTTTTATCTCTTTCGTATAAACAAATGGAGTATATCATACTTTTTTATACAAAACTCAATGAATCACCTGACATATGATTTTTAGATTTTATCTTACAACTGTCTCAAAAATCGAGCAAATTTGCCTATCTGGTTGGAAAAAACAAACGAGAAATTTATAAGTCAATTCTTCCAAAAAGTCATATACATAGAATAAAAGAAGCAATCTTCTATTCAAGACTCCTTCCTTTTAAGATTTACCATTATTGGAAATATGTAAATTCATAGAAATAAGCAAGATTCCATTGGAATACACTCTTATTTTAAATGATTGAGCAGAATGTCTACGTATGGTTTCGTATCTTCTACCATATCATTGACCGAATAAAACATATAATTATAGATGTCGTCACTGATGAGACGTTGTATATTGATGGATTTACCTCCGACATTGATATCAAAAGAGAGATAGTGATTGCTGGTGAGTACATTGAGTCCAAAGAAAAAAATGACCAATACTCCTGCAAACCTGAGTCCATTGTGCCATCTGACATAGGTATTTTGACTATAAAGATTCTTTTTGTACAGCACTTTTCCAGTGAGATAGAGAATTACTCAAAAGAGTAGGATTGCTGAGACAAGGAAACCAAAAATAATGATGATACTTCCCCATAAGATATTGTTAAAGAGAGCTATTTTGAAGATTTTTTGCCTTTCATTGCGTTCAAAGGCGTCGTATTCATAAAAGAACGTGTAGACCTTGACATACTCATAATAATTCTGACTTGAGGCAAAATAGAGTAAAAATTTGATAAAATCGAGATTTTCACTCTTTACAGTCAGATTATCTTTTAAAAATCCCAAAATATGCAATTTTATGAGGTCGGCAAATACGGAATCTTGGAGTCTGACAATAAGATTTTTATATTCGCTAATCGTGTTCATAAATTCAATTGATTGGTTTTTTGAGGATGAGTCCTCGTGAATATTTTCAAAATTTGATTCATAATCGAGTCTCAGCTCAAGCCATGTTTGTTTGTCTAGAATTTTTTCTTTGGTAGTCAGGCTAAAAACATTTCAGGCAGGAGAAATCTGTTTATGGACTTTGTTTTTAAAATAGCCCCAAAGGTATCCTCGAATCTTTCATTCCCCTCTATACGAATCGATGATATTGCTGACTTCTACATAATTTCTGTAAGAAAAAGTATAATGTTTGAGAAGTTCTTCAAGTGCTTTTGTTTGTTTGAGCTCGGCAATATGCTTGTTTTTTATATCATTGATGTCTTCAAATCAGAGAATATTCTCTACTTCGATAGATTTTGAATAATTGAGCTGGTTTTGATAAAAATCTCCAAGTGAAAAAACTCCATACATTTTTTTTAAAAATGCTTCTTTGGTATCATCATCTATGCCATCTTGATTAAAAAAATATGAAATGAGACTCCCCATAAATCCCGATTCTGACGAATATCCATTCCCCATCTTGAGTCAATCAGGATTATTTTTCTCGTCATAGATATAGTCTTGAAAATTACTTTGACCAAAAACCAATGTGACTACATCTTTTATAGATTGATAATTTTGAAATGTTGGATTTGCATGTATTGTTGCTTCGATAGTACTCAAATCAAACTTGTTGGTATTAATAATTTTAATAATCTTTTGAATAAATGGTTTAAAATTAGTGTCGTACCTTGAATAGATTTCAAAATATTTCTCAGGATTGTAAAATTTGAGTTTTTTAAGGACATAGGAATTATTATTGATGGACTTCACCTTTTCATAGTAGGAGATATCCAATCATAAATCGTGAAGAAATGCTCTGCTCTGGGCTTTTCCTTCTTTTGAATAGGTTCCGAGACTTTTGTTGATAAATTTGGAAATTTCCTTGAGATAGTCGTTTATCTTTGCAAATATTTTTTTTATACCAAAGACAAAAGATATCGGATTTTTTGTTTTAAAGAGTTCATCTATATCAGTTTTGAGATATTTAAATTGATTGAGGTAATCATTAATCTGTTTTTTTTCATCCTTAAGATAGCTCATTTGACTCTGTGACTCACTGAATTGTTGTTGTTCATTGATGGCTTCTCTTCCCCCAGAAGCAGGTGAAATATTCGCTGTATCACTCATAATAGTGAAATTAGTTTTTATTTTGTGTGATTCTATCATACTTTTTTTACAAAATCAACCTAATATTTTGAAATCCTATTTTCTTGTAAAAAAGAGTTTTTTCATTGCTTTTCTCTTGAAAATCAATATATATAAGGAGATAATTTCTTATTTATGATTATGCAAACCATTCAAACCCAAAAAAGCTTCTTTTGCAAAGCTTGTGACAAAATTGGAATCAATAAAAAATTCCATGCATATTCCCCAAGCGAAATAGATTACTCACAGAATGCTTTTACCAGTCCTGTGGATGGGACGATTGCCTATACAGGAAATATCTCTGGTGAGGGAGAATTTATCTCAAAGTGAGGTAAGATTGCTAATTTAGGGAAACTCCTAGGTGATGATGCCCTTATCTTTGCGAATTATCAATATGTCAATATCTACCTGAGTCCGAAAAATAGACACTTTTTCACAATGCCCTACGATGGTGCTATTATGAAGACATACCCCAATGATGGAACTGCTATCTGCCCTATCTTCATCGGTATAGAAAATTTTCTTAAATTAGAAGTATTTCACAAAGCTATACTGGAAAATGCAACACATACGGCTCTGATTAACACTACATACTGAGATATTGGTTTTATAGCTGTTGGGTCGCTCAATGTCAACCATATAGAGCTTGCATATGAAGAAAAAACAATTATAAAAAAATGAGAAAAGTTTGGTCATTTCTCACTTGGAAGTTCAGTAATTTTACTCGTCCCACCGACTTGGAAAATATTGGTAAAAGAGGGAGAAAACGTGCGTATTGGAAGAAAAATTGTTGAAATTATGTAAGGTTACTTCACTCTTCACCACCATCATCCAACGATATAGAGCATTCAAAGGCTAAAAATAAAATAAAAAAGGAAATCATAATTCTGAGTTTTTTCAGAAATAACCATCACACACACGCTGAGCATCACAAGAAATGTAGCGTGTTTTTTTCTAATTTTTTTCATCAAAACTTTTCCAAAATGAGCAAATGGCAGACGACTCACCATCAAAAGCGAAATTATCCCTACAACGGCACCTGCCAACCAAAGACTTGGTTCTGTAAGGATAAAACTCAGCACTATCAAGGCTCCTGCTGGACTTGGAAGTCACGAAAAATTTCATTTTTTAATCTTTGTATTTTTCTTGTCACGAGCTACAAACCTCCAGAGTCTAAAAAACACACTTCCAATAAATAATCACATCAGAGTATAAGTGGCAAAGCTTTCACCATAGAGTGCTAAAATTGAGACTCAAGGAAGGATTCAAAAACTTACCGCGTCAGCGACATCATCAAATAGGGCTCCATGCTTGGTAGAACCATACTTACGAGCGACCTTTCCATCAAAGAGGTCAAATATTTGTCCTCACATAAAAAAGAGAACTCCAAGAATGTAATATTCTTGGAAAATACATGCGATAGCTACGATTCCACACAAGAGATTGAAAATGCTCAGGATGTTCGCGTAGTATTTTTGAGTGGTAAGAAAAATCATAAGAAAAAAGTAAAATATTATTCTAATCTTAGAATCTAGATTATTTGAGTTGACGGAAGAATTTCTGAAGAACAATTTATTACCGTCTTTAACATTGAGCGTATTATAATACTTTTTTGAAAAAGTAAAAATTAAAGTCAATCTGTATTACACTTTAATATCTCAAATAATCGTCTTTGTAAGTGTCACACAGTCAAAAAAGCCAACAGCTTACATTTATGTTTTATTGAACCCTATCCCCCTCCCTAAAGAAAGAAACAAGCCTTCACTCTTGTGGAGCTTATCATCGTGATTACGATTTTGACAATTCTGGCAACTCTTGCCTTTGTGAATTTTCAAGGATACTCTAGGCAATCCAGAGACTCTAACAGAGTAGCAACTGTGAAAAATATTGAGAACGGAGTCAATGTCTTTCAAGCGAAGTCTTGAACTTTTCCAATGCCTGATAGAGAGTCAGGAAAAACAGAACTCCTGACCTGAGCACTGACACTTTCAGGAAGTACGACTCTTTACTCGTATATGTGAGCTGTAGGAGATGGGATGAAAAGAATCATCAATCTCAACGAAGTCCCTCTTGATCCTCAAACAGGTGGACAGTATATCTATGCAGTCAATATCAATCAGAGTAAATTTCAAGTAGCAGGGATCTCAGAAAATAGTCTTGCCAAGAATTCACTCGTAGGAGATACGTATGCAGATGCAGGCTATACCGCACTCGTAAATGGAAATCATCAAGTAGGATTGGTGACGAAACAGGATGATAAAACCTTCCTTACGACCGTGCCAAGTATGATTTTTGTACAAAGTGGGTCAAACAATGTACTCAACTCTGGAAGTATTCTTCCCGTAGTCAACATATGAACTAATCTGGCTCAAAAAGTGTCAGGAAGTACCACTCAGAAGACAGCTGATGTTGTTATCAGAGATATTCAAGGAAATACAAAAGCCAAGATGATGAGTGTAGATGTGAGTGATATAGTGAGTATCAAAGATGAAGGACTATGTCGATTGTCTTTGATCAGTATATTGATTTGTATACAGTGAAAGTTGAGGGTCAATCTGATCTCGGTCACCAGTAAATAATAATGGTGCACGGTGATCAAACGCAACACTTTGGGCAAAATAAGAGAAAGAAGCGAGTCAAATTTTGACTCGCTTCTTTCTCTATTGAAAAAGTCCTCCAAAAAGTCCTCTGGCAATTTGTGAGCCAAGGGTTGCACCACTTCTTCCAAAAATCTTTTTTCCAACCGTTTTTCCAAGTTCTGAGGCTACTGTTGCTCCGACAGTTTTTCCGATTGGATTGGAGAACATTGTTCCAAGTCAAGAGGTAATTTTTTCTGTAACTTGACCCGATATATTGGAAAAACGAGCAGATGAAGAAACAACCTCATTTGTTTTATGAGAATGCATTCTTTCTTCAATTCTTTTTGTAAGGATTTCATAAGCACTCTCTGAGTCTATATTTTTATTATATTTTTCATACAACTCAGAAATACTCAAAAATGCTGCAAGTTCATTTTTATTTATTGGTCACATTCTTGACTCAGGAGGAAGAATCATCGTATGTACGAGACTCGTTGGGATCCCATTTTCATTTAAAGCACTGACAAATGCTTCTCATAGCCCAAGATTGGTAATATCATTTTTTACATCATAATACTCAGTAAATGGAAAATTCTCACTTGCTTTTTTGATAGCCTCTCTATCTACTGCGGTAAAAGCCCTGAGTGCGTGGGAAATCTTAAGCCCCAGTTGTGAGAGAATACTGGCAGGGATATCAGTTGGATTTTGTGTACAAAAGATGATTCCTATTCATTTGCTACGAATCAGTTTGATAATCATTTCAATTTGGTCGAGTAATTCACTTGAGATATCCTTAAAAATCAAATGTGCTTCATCAATTATAAAGACAAGTTTTGGCTTTTCTATATCTCAAATTTCTTCAAAAATACCATAGATTTCACTCAAAAGAGAGAGCATAAAGGTAGAGAAAAGTTTTGGTCTGGATTGCATATTTCAGAGTCTGAGGATATTGATATACCCTTTTCCTTCATCGTCAATCTTGAGGAGGTCAATAGGATCAAACGAAGGCTCTCCAAAAAACATATCGGCTTGTTGGCATTCCAATTCTATAAGTTTTCTCATAATAGTCCCCACAGTAGAACTCGAAATTATCCCGTACTCTTTCTCAATTTCATCTTTTCCTTCATTGATAGCATACTGGAATACTTTTTTGATATCGTTGAGATTGAGAAGCAAAAGTCCGTTGTCATCACAGTATTTAAAAATCACAGTCATCACACTTCCTTGAGTTTCATTGAGCCCCAAAATCCTTGAAAAAAGTATTGGACCAAACTCACTTACGCTGGATTTGAGAGGAATTCACGGTTCACCACCGAGTGAATAAAACTCACAAGGAAATCATCTTTCTCACCAAGTTGTGGTTCCTATTGTATCGAGTCTCGATTGAATTTTTTCATTCATCGTTCAAGGAAGTGCCAGTCAGGAAATATCTCACTTGAGATCCATCACAAAAGTCGGAACTCCCGAAGCTGAGAGTGATTCAATCATCTTTTGAAGTGTCTTCGTCTTCCCTGTTCCCGTAGCTCAGGAAACAAGTCCGTGACGATTGAGAGTTGAAAGAGGAATGATGACCTTGGCATCTTTTTGTACTTCTCTGTTTCCCATACCTACTCAGAGTTCAAATCCAAGTCAGTCGAGTGCGTAGGAGGTTTGTATTTCTTGTAAAAAGCTTGACATAATTATAACGGTTAAGAAGTGAATTTGATTTTTGAAGAAAAATCACTCACACATGAAATTATATAGATTTTTTGTTACTGTCAACCAAAGAAGCTGAGACAAAGAGCGAAAGCACTTTGCCAACTGGTCTTAATAATTTATTGATTTATCCATTGTCAACAGAGCGCTTTAGCCCTTTGCTATGGTAGATATTGCAATCATATACCATATTCTATGATTGATTGTAACGATTTTTTCTCTCTATGTCCAACACAAAAAAAAATCAGAACAGTCCTGATTTTTTTACTTTCTTTTTTGGAGGTGCCAAGCGGAATTGAACCGCTGTATACGGTGTTGCAGACCGCTGTATGACCACTCTACCATGGCACCAATTGAAAAGCGAAGAGATTATATGAAAATAAAATGAAATTTCAAATCTTTTTCAAGAATTTTGTGTTTTTGTATTACAGAAGCCAAATTATATATATTTTCAAAAGTACTATAAATATAAAAAAGGTGGATTCGTTTTTTTTGACAATGGAGGAATTATATAGTACAATAAACATAATATTTGTTAATTTACCTACTATGGGACAAGAAACTCAAGCTTGAAATGTACTAGAGATGAGAACCTCAGATCAAGTGCATTATGGAGAAGTTGTTGCGACGATTCAAGAAATGATTAAAAAGAACAATAGCAAAATAAACGAGCAGGATATTCAAGAATTGATGAAACGTTTTCAATTAGAACATGATGATGTAGAAACTGCTTTTCTTGTTCAGGCAGGAAATATTTGACTTCAATCACAAGTAGATCGTCAAGAAGTGAAATCGGAAGTAGAAACCTCGACAGCAATTTGAGAAAAAGCCTCATGGTTGAAAGAAAAATATCCAGAATTATCGGGACTTATCAATGCCTATCCAGAGAGAATCGAGGATTGGCAAAATAGAGCTTTGTTGGTAGAATCGGTGAAACATGTAAGAGACAAAATAATCTATATGTCAGACTCTTGAAAACAACTCTATGATCTCGTTGTGAGAGAAATTCAAACGAATCAAGACAATGACGCATTTATTCAAGGACAAGTAGAAACAAAATACGCAAATTCTAGCAGATTAGGGGCATTGAATCAATTATTGCCAAATCAAATGACTCTAGCAGTTTTTCTTGCGAGAGTTACCAATGAATCTAAGCTGGTCTTTGATACCTTTCATTTATGAGGAAGTGAAACACCTCAAACAGATCCAGAAACTCAATTGAAATCTGATAGATTGGTTCAGTTCCTAAGTTCATACGAAAAGGTAGAAACTGATCCAAACTTAAAAGAAAGAATCATCAATGCTTTCAAATATATCCAAAATGGTGATATTGAGATGGCAATTCAACAAATAGATAGACAAATTTTTTATGAACGTCAATTGAAAGTGGTAGATATTGTTTCATCAGATTCTGGGCTTTTTGATGCTCTTCGTGCAATTGGAAATACTCGTGATGCGACACCTGTTGCTCTTCAAGAATTAGCAAGACTATGACAAAGAGAGCCTTACAGTGAATTTGGAAAAATGCTGAATACCGAGTTTGAAAGCAAAAAATTAGCAAATAAACAAAAAGCAGAATCAAAATACCAAGAAATTTTGACTTCAATCAAGTGAACTCCTCTTGAATATGACTATACTCAAGGACATGATGCTATGGTTGAAAATTTGTCACAGATTATTACGCTAGAAAATATGGTTGAGGCGTATATTGAGGAACAT
>Ga0209373_10004978_pt1 | contig 11148 bp, 3 predicted proteins | sample Higcelweek5metaG_FD_187173 | JGI IMG/M metagenome (GOLD analysis project Ga0209373, IMG submission 187173) | Freshwater pond sediment microbial communities from the University of Edinburgh, under environmental carbon perturbations - High... | ecosystem: Environmental > Aquatic > Freshwater >... | reverse complement strand
AGCAAGCCTCAACCCTCTCAGAACACAAAATTCCCGTCGACAAACACCGGTACCTGACGTCCGTCATGTGTCGTACCGACGATCGAGAGATCCCTGGTGCCGACCATGAAGTCGACATGGGTGCTGCTTTCCGCGTTAATGCCGGCGGCGGTGAGCTCTTCCACCGTCATCTCGGTTCCGCCCGCAAGGCAGGTCGGATACGCTTCTCCGTAGGCGAAATGACACGACGCGTTCTCGTCGAACAGGGTGTTGAAGAACAGGATGCCGCTGTTCGAGATCGGCGAGTCGTAGGGGACAAGTGCGATTTCTCCGAGATAGTGGGCGCCCTCGTCGATTTCGATCGAAGCCCGCAGATTCTCTTCGCCGATGTCGGCGTGAAGATCGACGATTTTTCCCTGCTCGAAAACCAGACGGATACCGTCGACGATGTTGCCGTTTAAGACCAGCGGCTTGGACGCATATAGGACGCCGTCGACCGCGCTGCGAAGCGGGGCGGAGAAGACTTCTTCTGTCGGCATGTTCGCGAGGAAGCGGATGCCGGATTTCGCTTTCTCATCGGCCGCTAGCCAGAGGTGATTATTGGGCAGGCCGACGGTCAGATTGGTTCCGAGTGCGTTCGTGTAATGAAGGCTCTTGAAGTTATATTGGTTCAGGGTTTCCGCGCGTACATTCAGTCGCTCGGCATGCGCGCGCCATTCCTCGACGGCATCGCCGTCTTCGGTGATGCGGACGGTCTGGTAGATCGAAGCCCACAGCTTTTCCATTGCCTCGTCGTCCTGAAGTCCCGGGAATACTTTGCGGGCCCAGGTCACGATCGGAATCGAGACCACGCACCAAGGGAAGAAGCTGTTCATCTGCAGACGGCTGTATTCTTTGAGGTCGCGACCGACCGCGATCTCCCAGCGGCGGAGACGATCGGGATTGACGCCTTTGAGGTTCTCCGGGTCCGTAGCCGCGATCGCGATATACGCGGCGCCCTCACGCGCCAGCGTGTTTTTTTGGAGGGCATCCCAGGGATAGACGGCGTCGAAGAGGCTGTCCTCCGCGTGCAAGTAGTGTTCGCGTGTGCAGAAATCATCGCGCCAGTTGACGAGGACATCCTTGGCGCCGGCCCGGTAGGCCTCTGCGACGAGCTCCCGCGCGAAAAAAGCGCCCTCGACGGGGGATGCGATGACGAGCGGCTGGCCTTTCTGCAGATTGACGCCGACATTGATGATGAGACGGGCATATTGCTTTAACATTTTCTGGTTCATATAAACACCTCGCGTTATTCGTATGGGAGATTTCGGTAGTTGTTGATTTTTCGAGAGATGGCATTTCATCGAAATCAAATCTGAATCTTCTTATTTCAAATTCATAAACGATCCAATCAACACGATTACACCAGTGACAGTAGCGATAACGACAATAATTAGGATGATGATCGCAACAATGGGATGCATGCGACCGGGGCGGCTCCGAGGAAACAGGTTCGCAGTAATAGGGCGGAAGATTCGACCGAGTAAGGTGAAGAGAAGTTCAACAATGACTTCAAAAAAGGCTTCCATATTCTTGTTTGGCTCCTTACTTGTGTTGGACCGTTGTAGGAATCATCTCTTTGGCCGGAACCGTGATTCCAAGAGATGGAGAAGGAGTCTCGGACGCGCGAAACACGCCGATCCCTGCTTCCAGTTTGTCAAAATATCACGGAAATAGCAATCCTGATTTGTATCTCGAACGATGTCGGAACTTTTCGCGAGAATACGTTTGGCTTGTTGGAGAAGCCGGATTATCTGACAAAGATAAAGATTTCACTGTTATTATCTCGCATAAAGAAATAAATAAACAAAGGGAACCCGTATCATGTTACAATAAGGATGAAATTATTAAAAATCTTGCGGAGGTTGTCGGCTTTGATCGTTGTTATATGAAGGTTACACCATGAACCAGTTCATGATTGATTCTCTGGGTTATATTTGGATATGGATTCTACCTGTCGCATTTATCCTTTACTTTGCGATCAGGCAATTAAGCAATGTCTATCACTATATCCGCCCTTATCGGGTCCAGTCACGGACACAGGAATGGCTCAAACATCTTGAAGCGACGCCGGGCGGCGAGAGCAACGAGAAGATGATGCAACGACTTGCCAAGCGACAGGTTATCGGTAAGCGCAGGTATAGCAGTGTTCTGCGGAACGCACAGTGGAGAATCTACCTGAACCTCCAGACCGTGCGTCGTCAGCTGAGCAGGACTCCCGCTAGAACGATATCGACCATTCCGGCATCTCTTTGGATATTCGATAACTACAATCTTCTCTACCGCGAGATCAAGAAGCTGCACGGAACGGGGAAGATGCATGAGCTCACCCAACTTCCGATGTTGGAGACCGGTTGGAAGAAGAGTTGCCCACGCATCTACATCATCGCCCGCGTCATGATCCATGCGACGAACAACCATCCGCAGGAGAGCTCGATCATTTCGATGCTGAATGCGTATCAGATGGAGAAGGAACTGACCTCGAAGGAACTCTGGTCTTTCGGAACGGTCATGAGCCTTTGCCTCCTAGAGAAAATCGTAAACGAAGCCGTGCTTCTGACACAAGACATTAAGATCAAGATTCAGGCAGGTCAGGCCGCGGACCACATTGCGGATGCGATTCGCAGCGGCCACAAGAACCTGCAGGAGGTTTTTGCCAAGGAAATTTCCGGCATGAAATCCCGCGATGAGAAGTTTATCGCGTATTTCTTCTATTGTCTGCGAAACATGTCCGTCGAGGAGACGGATGTCGTGAAATGGCTCTCGGAAATGAACGACATGGACCGTGATACCTACCTGCTCCTGTTAGCCGAGATGGTGAACAAGGAGCGACAAGGTGAGGCCATGGCTGAGTCGCGGATTCGCTCTCTCATCTTAAGCCTCAAGGAGATGTGGGAACTGAATTGGGAGGAGGCCTTCAAGGACGTCTCTAAGATGGAGGCGATCCTCAATAAGGATCCGAACGAGATCTACCTGCGGTCGGATGCGAATACGCGCGGACGATATCGCCGTCGCGTAGAGAAATTGGCGGCAAAGTACAAGTTGAAGGAATCGGAAGTGGCGCGCAAAGCCCTGCGGCTCGCCAAAACGGAGCATTCGGATCCCCTTCTAATACGTCCGAACCATGTTGGGACCTATTTGGTCGGCAATGGTTATCCGATTCTTCTGGATATTCTGAAGGATCGAGCCGTTCGTCCGTTGCCTTCGCGAAAACATCCGCATCTCTATCGCGAGTTACTCTATTTGTCAGGGATATTCACGATATCCGGTTCGTTGCTCCTCTGGGTGATCCTGACTACAGGCATTATGGATACGCAGTATCCCGTCATGGCCATCCTCTTACTCCTTCTGCTTGGAATTCTCTCTACCGGCATCGCGATCCATCTGATCAATACGATATTCACACGACTCATTCGTCCGCAGCCGCAATTGGCGATGGACTTCGCGACGGGAATTCCGGATGATTGTCGGACGTTTGTCGTCATGCCGGTCATCATGGGAAGCGCCGCCAGTGTGCAAGCCTATGTCGCGCGACTCGAGAAGTTCTATCTCGCCAACAAGCAGCCCAATCTTTACTTTGCCCTTCTAGGCGACCTGAAGGACGCGGACACGAAGGTTCTTCCCGAGGATCAATCGATCATCGCGGCTGCGGAGGCAGCGATCCGTGAATGTAATATCAAATATCCGGGTGCCTATGAGCGATTCTCCCTCATACTCCGTGAGCGTCAATGGAATGTGAGAGAGAAATGCTGGATGTGTTGGGAACGCAAAAGAGGGAAGCTCGAAGAGCTGAATGCCGTATTAGCCGGAGAGAAGGGCGTGAAGCTTGACGTTCGGATCGGCTCACCGGAGATGTTCCCGAGTTTGCGTTACGTCATCACACTCGACGCAGACACCGATATGATCCGCGACAGTGCGGCAAAGCTCGTAGGAATTATGGCGCATCCCTTGAACCATCCGGTGATCGATGAGAAGAGCAACCGGATTGTCAGTGGATATGCCATCGCCCAGTCGGAAATCTACTCACGGGTTACCGACGCCAATGCCAGCTTTTTTACGCGGCTTTTCGCCGGGGAGACGGGCATCGACAGCTATGCGACGGTTGTATCGGATGTGTATCAGGATACGTTTGACGAAGGAATATTTGTCGGCAAGGGGATTTATGATTTTCGCGTTATGCATCGTCTGCTACGCGGAATGATCGCGAAAAACTCCGTTCTTTCGCATGATCTTCTCGAGAGCAGTCTGACCCGGTGTGCCTTTGCGAGCGGAATACGAATGCTCGATACAACGCCCCCGAACGTTGCCGCCTATGCCAAACGGGATCATCGATGGATCAGAGGAGACTGGCAATTGTTGCCGTGGATCTTCAGCCCTTCGCGGATCAATCTTCTGTCGCGATGGAAAATGCTCGACAATCTTCGACGCAGCCTGGCTTCGGTCGCAAGTGTTCTCGCGATTCTGATCACGGCAATCTTCTTCCCGCAACAGGCTATTCTGTGGATCCCCTTCGTGCTCTTCTCCGATATCTGGCGTATCTGTGTCCGGGGTGCCGGATTGTTGTATCAGAAGATGCAGACGCCGTCCCTGCGGTTGGCATTTCAGATCTTCCTGGAACAGGGAATGACCATGATCACGCAGATGTCGTTCTATATCATCTTGCTGCCCTTCAATGCCTACCTCTCGTTGGATGCGATCTTCCGTACTCTTTTCCGTTTGTTCATCAGTCATCAACACCTGCTGGAATGGCAGACGTCCGAGTCATCGGAGAAGAGTCAAAAGGATACGCTCGGAACCTATATGAAGCTTATGCTTCCCGCAGTTGTGACGGCAGGTGTGCTTCTGATAGCGATTCTGCTGCAGGGGAATCCGGCCTACTTACTTTTCGAGTATATTCTTGTAGCGGCCTGGCTCGCGGCTCCGATCGTCACCTATGCTGCGAGTAAACCCACGACACTTCACAGAAAGCAGTCCATCGGAGAAGAAGACGCCCGGCTCCTTCGCGTTATCGCACGCAAGACATGGCGCTTCTTCGAGGATCACTCGACGGAAGAGAACAATTGGCTTTGTCCGGATAATTATCAACAATTTCCGGGACCGAGGCTCTCGGACAAGACCTCTCCGACCAATATCGGCATGCAACTGATCAGCGCGTTAAGCGCCTGTGATTTCGGGTTCATCCGTCTGCGCGAGCTGATCGATCACTGCGAGAATGTCATGCGCACGCTGGGGCGCATGCCCAAGTGGAACGGACATCTGTACAACTGGTACAATGTGCGAACGCTGGATCTTCTGCAGCCGCATTATGTGTCGAGCGTCGATAGCGGCAACTTCCTGGCGTTTCTGATTACAGTGAAGAACGGTCTGCGGAATTTGTCGGAGCAACCGGCGTTCCCGGACCGCATGCTGGAGGGTATAAAGGATACGCTCGAGGCGGCAGGCCTTGATCCGGAGACTCTTATCGGATCCTTCGCTTCGCGTGAAGATACCGCGATGTTGCTCTTGTTTCTCAAGGCGACTTCGGAATCGTCCGAGATTACCGCAGCGTGGCGGCGCCGGTTCGCCACCATGTACGACGGATTGCGGGCGGATATTGAAAGTCTTGAAGAAGCGGACGGTTGGAATCCCGGCCGAAGCGTCAAGGAACTTGCTGACCGCGGTCAACCCGGTGCGCAGGTGTGGATGGGTCGAATCCATAGCATCTGTGTTCAGGTGGATGATATGGTTCACCAGACCGATTTCTCCACGCTGTACGATGCACGACACGGCCTTTTCCACATCGGCTATCATGTCACAAACCAGACGGCCGACACGGGACATTATGATCTGCTCGCCTCGGAATCCCGGATTACGAGCTTTCTCGCGATCGCAAAAGGCGATGTCTCACAGAAAAGCTGGTTCGCTCTGGGTCGCCCGCTCACCTTGGTCCGCGGTGTTCCGACACTTGTGTCATGGAGCGGAACGATGTTCGAGTACCTGATGCCGAATCTGATTATGAAGACGCCTTTTGGCACGATCCTGAGCCGTAGCTGCCAGGCGGCGGTGGACCGGCAGGTGCGACACGGCAAGAAACAGAAGATCCCCTGGGGCGTTTCTGAATCCCAGTACTTTCTTTTCGACACGGATTCGAATTATCAATACGCCGCGTTTGGCATGCAATACCTGCGTCTGCAGTCGAGTATGAAGCCGAGCCGGGTCGTGGCACCGTATGCGACCGTGCTTGCCCTCGGGACGAAGACCTCTGCCGCTCTGTCGAATATCCGCCACCTGATGGATATCGGCGCAGGCGGTGACTACGGATTCTATGAGGCTCTCGACTATAACCAGCCGGATTCGGTGAATCTGAAGCCCTATTCTCTGGTGCAAAGCTTCATGGCGCATCATCAGGGGATGATTCTCGCGTCCATCAACAACTGCCTGCATGGCAATATCCTTCAGAAGCGCTTCCACAACGAGGCGATGGTCAAGGCCACGGCGGTGCTGCTCGAAGAGACAAGTTCCGATATTCTGATCTCGCTCGCGCGGCGCGGCTACTCGATCAACCTCGACCTGCAGGACTTTGAAGAAGAGAAGTTCGAGAACCGGTACTGCAATACCGTGAACCCGAAGGTCCCGGTCGCGCATGTCCTGTCCAACAATCATTATCTTGTGATGCTGACCTCCGGCGGACAGGGCTTCAGCAGTTGTGACCAGGTCATGATGCATTCATGGCGCCCGGAATGCACCGGCTCCTCGCATGGGACGTTTGTGTATATTCGAAACCTCGCCTCGGATCAGAAGTGGAGCAACACCTATTATCCGACGTTTGTTCAACCGGACGATTACCATGTTGTTTTCGCGCCGGAGAAAGTGGAATACCACCGGAAAGACGGAATGATCAACACGGACACCGAGATTACGTTGTCTCCCGTTGAGAATGTTGAGATCCGGAAGGTCACGCTTACGAACCACAGTAACCGGAGCATCGAATTTGAGATGACCAGCTACATGGAAGTGGTGAACGACACACATCTGGCGGAGGTCGCTCATCCGGCGTTCAATAAGATGTTTCTTGAACTGGAATTCGTGCCGGATCGGAACCTGCTCATTGCCAGCCGGCGCAAGCGCTCGGAGGAAGATAATTTCGGCTATGTCATGCACATGGTGACATCCGACGCCGAGTTCTCGCGCTCCGTCGAATATGATACGGACCGCAGATCCTTCATAGGCCGAGGCGGAACGCAGATTCTGCCGCTGGCATTGCAGTCAAGGCTTCCGTTGTCCGGCCATCCCGGACTGTCGCTGGACCCGATGATGAGTCTTCGCGTATTTATTCAGGTACCCGCGAAAAAATCCGTGTCCGTCAATTATATTACCGGTTACTGCAACACCCGATCCGATGTTTTCAGGCGGAGCAATGACCTGCGAAAAGACCTGCGCAGCGAAGATATTTTCCGGCTGGCGCTGACGAGCAGCAAGTTGGAAATGAAGTACCTGAACATCCATTCGCAACAGTTGAATGCGATCCAGGCGATGGTCGGGCCGCTGTACTATCCGTCCCGCTTCTTCCGGGACCAGAACGATGTTATCTCGAGAAACGTGAAAGGTCAGTCGAGTCTGTGGCGCTTCGGTATTTCCGGAGATGCCCCAATCATGCTGCTTCGCGTCAAGGAGATGCGCGATATGCTTGTGATCAAGGATGCGATTCTCGCGTACGAGTATCTGCGTCTGCAGATGGTGCTTGTGGATCTCGTCATCATTGACGAGGAAGAGGAAGGCTACGGCCAGCCTCTCTTCCAAGCCATCATGGAGCTTACCGGCACGCAGAAAATCTATAACAACTTCCGACAGAAGCAAAGTCTGTTCGTGCTTCGACGCGGGCATCTGAGTAATGAAGAGTCCGATCTTCTATCTACCGTGGCTCGCATCGTCATGCGAAGACAGACGGGAATCTATATGCCGTCCTACGAGACAACTGTCAGCAGCAAGGAGAAAGCCGAAGATCTGATCCTCCTGCCTGCCGGCGATTCCGTCACGGTTCACAATGCGGATGCGTCCTTCATCTCTCCCGTCTCTTTGGAGTTTTTTAACGGGATCGGGGGTTTTGCCGCGAACGGACAGGAATACGAGATGTGGCTGGGGGGCGGTCGGAAGACGCCGGCTCCGTGGATCAATGTCATCGCAAACCGGACATTCGGGTTTCACGTGTCAGAGACGGGCGCGGGTTATACCTGGGCCGGAAACAGTCGGGAAAACAAACTGACGGACTGGTCGAATGATCCGATACTTGATCCTGTTTCCGAGGCTGTCTATATCAAAGACATGGAGACGGGAGCCATTACCTCTCCGGCATCGTTGCGCCCCGGCAAAGGACAGGTTTATCAGGTCCGGCACGGGTTTGGATACTCCGTTTTCGCGCATGCCGAACTCGATCTGGAGCAGTCGATGACCCTCTTTGCCGCAGCGGAAGACCCCGTGAAATTATGGTTGGTCAGTATCCGGGATCACAGCGGACATGATCGGGAGCTCTCGGTCACCCTCTATGTCGAATGGGTCCTGGGCTCCGTAAAGGAACAATGCGCTCCCTACATCGTGACGCAGTATAGCGAGAATACGAAGCTGTTCTCCGCCCGAAATGTATATGCCGAACCGGACAGACAGGATGCCGCGTTTCTTTTCTCCAGTGAGCCGATTACTTCCTTCAGTGGAGATAAGAAGGGATTTCTGGGGGTAGGTCGCTCCATTCGTTATCCGCTGGGGCTGGCCTCCGATCAACTGTCCGGCGAAACGGGAGCCGGTCTTGAGCCCTGCGGAGCCATTCAGATGAAGATTCATCTCGCCGCCGGCGCGAGCAAGACCCTCGTGCTCGGTATGGGCCAAGCGAAAAATCCGCGGATGGCAGAAGACCTGGCGCAATGGTTCCATACGGTGCCGGCCGCACAGCATGAATTGAAGCGTGTACGCGAGTACTGGAACACCACATTATCGCGTGTCCGGGTCAAGACCCCGGATAGGGCGACGGATATTCTGTTGAACGGATGGTTGCTCTACCAGGTCATCAGTTGCCGGTTGCGTGCGCGGTCCGCCTTCTATCAATGCGGCGGCGCCTATGGATTCCGAGATCAGCTACAGGATGTTCTGGCGCTTCTGGATGTCGACGAACGTTATGCCGAGGAACAGATCCGGCTCTGTAGTTCGCACCAATTTCTCGAGGGCGACGTGCAACACTGGTGGCATCCGGTGACCGGCGTCGGGGTCAGAACACGCATTTCGGACGATATGTTGTGGCTTCCCTATGTCACGGCAGCTTTCGTGGAACACGCCGGCAAATCCGGTATTCTGCGCGAACAATTCGCCTATCTGGAAGGAGAACTCCTGGAGCCGCAACAGGCAGAGAGAATGTTCACGGCACGGGTATCCTCCCAAACGGCCTGTGTTTACGAACATTGTCTGAAGGCCTTTGACCGCGCAAGCCGTTTCGGCGCCAACGGTCTGCCTCTGATGGGCGGAGGCGACTGGAACGACGGCATGAATCGGGTCGGGATCGAAGGCAAAGGGGAGAGCGTCTGGTTGGGTTGGTTCTTCTATGCAACCGTGAAGAAATTCCTGCCGGTATGTCTTCTGATGGATGACCGGGAAAGACACGATCAGTTGAACGCACTCGCCGAGACAATCCGGACGCAGATCGAATCGACCGCGTGGGATGGCAAATGGTATCTTCGCGGATTCTTCGACAATGGAAGTGCACTGGGCTCCCATGAGAATGAGGAGTGCCAGATCGATTCCATCAGCCAATCCTGGGCGGCGATTTCCGGCGGAGGAGATACGACCCGCACGATCCAGGCCTTAGAATCAGCCAAGAATTATCTGGTTCATCCGGGCGACGGCGTTATTCAACTTCTTACGCCGCCGTTCAACAAGTCGATGCCGGATCCCGGCTATATCAAGGGATATTTTCCCGGTATACGCGAGAACGGCGGACAATATACGCATGCCGCCGTGTGGCTTGCTATGGCCAACGCGAAAATCGGCAGGGGTGCGGATGCAAACGAACTGATGATGATGCTGAATCCCATTCGCGCCACGTCGACCATCAAGGATGTCACCCGGTATGAGAAAGAGCCGTATGTTATGAGCGCAGATATCTATATGGGTGAGTATTTCACCGGCAAGGCCGGCTGGAGCTGGTACACCGGATCGGCCGGATGGATGTACCAGAGCCTCATGGGTTCACTTCTGGGGATATCGCGCAAAGGAAACCGGCTCTATATTGCACCGGCCACCCCGGTTCTTCATCCGGAATGGGAAACGGATTTCCATTATGGTAAATCACTCTACCGGATTCAGGTATTAAGTGATTCGGGACAGGGTGTAGCCATCTCCTCAATCATTGTGGACGGTATCGAAGAGATGAGCGACTGCATCCTGATGCACGATGACGGGAACACACATACCGTAACTGTGCGCATGACGGCGGCGAAGCTTCCGTAAACGCAGTAAGTTCGAGGAATGTCGGGTTTCAGCCGGCGGATCCAGATTTAATGACCATTTAAGAACTTCCCCTGTATAACGGTAGTAACGAATACAGGGGGGATGATGTATGTTTCTAGGTATATTGCGAAGGGACCTGACGCGCAAGAAGACGATGAACGTGATTTTACTCTTGTTCATCATTCTTGCGACGCTGTTTGTCTCGGCGAGTATGAATAATGTGCTTACGGTGACAAGTGCGTTGGAGAAGTACTTTGCGAAGACGAACATGAGTGACTTTGTCGCGGTAACGAAGGCGGCCGGAACCGAGGAAGACGAGATCCGCGGAATTCTCGATGCGGTTCCGTCGATTGATTCGGTGGGCGTGGAGGAGCTGCTCTATCTCACCGAAGATCAGGTTCGCAGTTCAGATGACGAGAGTCTTGATTTGAACGGCGCCGCGGCACTTTTCGCGACGGATGGCGCATACCTTCATTATTTTGACGGGCGTGATCTTCTGATTTCGGAGATGAAGCCGGGCGAGGTCTATGTCTACGCGTCAACACTCGAAGACAACCATCTCGCGGTCGGTGATAGGATTGCGTTTGACGTGGGCGAGTCACGGATCGAGCTCCGGATCGCGGGTACCTACCGGGACGTGATGTTCGGATCGAGCCGCGG
>Ga0209373_10004977_pt1 | contig 11148 bp, 9 predicted proteins | sample Higcelweek5metaG_FD_187173 | JGI IMG/M metagenome (GOLD analysis project Ga0209373, IMG submission 187173) | Freshwater pond sediment microbial communities from the University of Edinburgh, under environmental carbon perturbations - High... | ecosystem: Environmental > Aquatic > Freshwater >... | reverse complement strand
AAATATAATTTGTACCATACATATAAACATCACCAACAACCTGAACTTGAACTCGGTTATTGCTATCGCGTTCTACTTCAATGGTAGCTACATCTTGAAAAACATCTTTTTCTAAAACCGCTTGAACCACAACTAAATGTACATTGCCTTCAACTGTTTCAATAACTCTTAAATAATCAACGTAATTATCGTTATTCAAATCTAAGTTCGAAATTTGTGTTTTTGGATCATTTAAACGTCTTTCAAAGTCTTCTAAATTAGAAGCGTCTCCAAAAACAGTTGCAACCGCTCTTAAATCTAAGTTGTCGCTGATATCCGAATTTTTTGCTGTAACCGTAGTTTTTTCTTGAGCAAAAAGTGAACCTATCGTCAATGAAGCCAGTAAGCTCAGATGTATCAATTTAGTTTTCATAATATTTTCGTTTAAGGGTTCTTATTTTTATATTTCATAATTCAATTACTGTGCCAAAGTTTTTCATGACGATTTAAGGTATTGATAATTAGTGATTTATAAAATATATTTTTGCTTTGAAACATTTCCATTATATTTGAAAATAAAACCCATCAAATGAAGATTATAGTTGCATTTCTATTTTTTACAAGTATTTCTGTTTTAGCTCAAACTGAAAAATTTAAATCGGAAGTTATTCTAGAAACTAAATTGAGTTGTAGAGCCATTTTGGTTGACAATGAAAGAGTGTGGATGGGAATGGATAAAGGCCGTTACGGATTTTACGATAAGAAAAAAGATACTACAATTTTAAAAGAGATTCAATCCGTTGCCCGAACTACCGAATTTAGAAGCATTGCAGGAACCAAAGATGCCATTTTTATTTTAGCGGTTGGCAATCCAGCTACGTTGATTCGTATTGATAAGAAAACCTTGGAAGAAACTGTTGTTTATAAAGAAGAACACGAAAAAGTGTTTTACGACAGTATGCAATTTGTGGATGAACTAAACGGATTTGCCATGGGTGATCCAATTGAAAATTGTTTAGCATTCATAAAAACTAATGATGGTGGCAAAACGTGGCAAAAAGTGAATTGTGATGCTTTACCAAAAGTTTCAGAAGGTGAAGCCGCTTTTGCAACCAGTAATACGAATTTAACTATAAAAGGGAAATCGATTTTTATGGTTTCGGGTGGAAAGAAATCGCGTGTTTTTGTTTCTAAAGATTTTGGTGCAACTTGGAAAGTATATGAAGCACCAATTGTTCAAGGCGAAACCATGACCGGAATTTTTACTGCTGACTTTTACAATGAAAAAATCGGAATTATTGCAGGCGGAAATTACATGAAGCAAGACCAAAATTGGGCAAACAAAGCCATTACTAAAAATGGTGGCAAAACTTGGAAACTAATCGCTGAAAAAGAAGCTTTTGGATACGCTTCGTGTGTACAATTTGTTCCAAATAGTAATGGAAAACAGCTAATTTCTGTTGGTGGAACAGGAATGTTTTATTCGGCTGATTTTGGTAAAAGTTGGATAAAATTCTCAGATGATAAAGATTTTTTTACCTTCAGATTTGAATCTGATAATGTGTTTTATGCAACTGGAAGAAATAAATTGGTTCGATTTCAAATGGAATAAAAAAAAGCGCTCAACTACTGTTGAACGCTTTTAAGATTTATAACTAACCTCTTCTTTTTTCTCGCATTTGTTTTAATAATTCTCTATTAAAATCTTCTTCGGCTTTTTTAAGTTTGATGATTTTCTTAGCACTAATTACACCTTGCAAATCTTTGATGAATTTCTTCTTTAAATTGAATAAATCTTCTTCAATTTTTTCCATTTGAGCTAATGAATTAGAAGCATCTTTTTCACTTAATTTTTCAACATTTCCTGGTTTGAATCGGTCTAAAATACTTCTCATTTTTTCATGACGTAGCTCTGCCTGATTTTCATCGAATGCATTATAAATAGGCCAAAATTTTTGAGCTTCATCAGTAGTCAATTCTAATTGCTCAGTAATGTAAGCAACTTTTAGTGCTTTTACTTTTTCTCTTTTTTCTTTAAAACCTTGTGAAAAAGACAAGGAAGTAACTAAAAGAAATATAATAGGAAATATGATTTTCGTTTTCATAATGGGTAAATTTTATTCGTTAATATAATAATCTAAGTTTTCCGATTCGGAAAGATAATCTTCAACAGCATCAGGATTTGATTCGTTTAAAGATAAATTTTTCTCTAACGCTATAATGTCGTCATCGGTTAAGTGTTTTGATAATTCTGTTATACCAACATTTTGCTGTTGTGCTAAATAATTTTCAATAGTAGAAGCGTCTAAATTACTTTCACTTGCCATATTGAAATAAACAGGAATTGCAATCGCAAGTAAAAATACGGCAGCAATAGCACTTATCCAAACTTGTTTTCTGTAGAATAAGGAAACCACTTTTATTTCTTTCTCTACCGGAATTTGTGCCATCATTTTAGCTTCGAATTGCTCAAAGTAATTTTGTGGAACTTTAAATCCCGATTTTATTTCGTTTTTATTTTCTAAGTCAAAAGGTTTCATATCTATTGGACAAAAATTTTGTGTAAAGGTTTAATTGGTATGTAAAAATTCTTCTATTTTCTTTGCGGCTATGTGGTAACTTGCTTTTAAAGCACCAACCGAAGTATTTAAAATTTCTGACATTTCTTCGTATTTGATTTCTTCAAAATACCTCATTTTAAATACCATTTGTTGTTTATCAGGTAACTTGGCAATTGCTTTTTGTAATTTTAGTTGGATTTCATCTCCATCAAAAAAAACATCACTCTCTAATTTATTAATGGCTTTTTGTTGGGCTTCTTCGTTTGATATGCCTTGTTTTTTTGCTCTTTGTTGCATGAAAGTTATAGCTTCATTCGTAGCAATTCGGTACATCCAAGAATATAATTTGCTATCGCCTTTAAAATTTTTAAGATTACCAAATACTTTTATGAACGTATTTTGCAACACATCATCGGCATCATCATGATTTAAAACCATGTTTCGAATGTGATAATACAATGGTTTTTGATACAATTGCAAGAGCTTTCGAAACGCTTCATTTTGCGTTTTCGGGTTTAATAATTCGGAGATGAAAGCTTTTTCGTCTTGCAAAATGCGATATTTGATTATAAGACTAAAGATATTCAAAAAGGTTTAATTTTAATTTTTGTTTTAGTAAAAAAACAATAATCACTTTGTAACTTTGCTTTGTCGAAATAAAGCAACAATGAAAGATTTAAGCAATTATAGAAAATCATACGAAAAGAGCGAATTACTGGAAACTCAAATTCCGGAAGATCCAATTAACTTATTTCATAAATGGTTTTATGAAGCGGAAGATTTAAACGCAGCAGAGGAAGTAAACGCCATGACCGTTACAACAATTGGTTTAGATGGTTTTCCGAAAGCGCGTGTGGTGTTGCTTAAAAAATTCAATGAAGAAGGTTTTATTTTTTATACCAATTACAATTCGGAAAAAGGAAAAGCTATTTTGAATAATCCGAATGTGTGTTTGTCTTTCTTTTGGCCAACTGTGGAACGCCAGATTATTATAAAAGGAATTGCAGAAAAAACAGCTGAGAACATTTCGGATAATTATTTTGCTTCAAGACCTGATGGAAGTAAGCTAGGTGCAATTGTTTCGCCACAAAGTGAAGTAATTCCGAATCGTGAGTTTTTAGAAGACAACTTAAAACAATTAGAAAAAGAGTGGGAGGGAAAAGAAATTTTGCGTCCGGCACATTGGGGTGGCTTTTTAGTTCGGCCAGTAGAAGTGGAGTTTTGGCAAGGAAGACCTAATCGTTTGCACGACAGAATTCGCTATAAAGTAACCGATAATTATGATTGGAAAATAGAACGATTATCACCTTGATAATCAATATTTTAGTTTTCTTATACAAAATCCTAAGTTTTTTAACTTGGGATTTTTTTATTCCTGTAAGTAAAGTTTTAAGTAATTGATATTCAAATGTTTAAAACGTTAAATTTTGATGCGTTTCATCGATTTTTTTTGCACGTTACCGATGATTTTGTACATTTGTCCTGTTAATCAATCACTTAATCGATTTTTAGTATTTATTAACACAACAACTTAAAACTCTCTACTTATGAAAAAATTAATGATTACTCTTTTTGCCCTAACAATTAGTTTATCATCTTTAACATCATGTTCATCTGACAGTGAAAGTGTAAGCGAACCAATTGAAACTGCTAAAAACTACACACACAATGCAGGTGAGTTAGAATTGTTAGATAAAGTTAATGAATACAGAGTTTCTATAGGATTAAATCCATTGCAAATTATAGAGCATATTTCGTATAAATCTTCAGAACACAATGATTATATGTTAGCTACACAAACGGTTACGCATGAAGGTTTTGATCAAAGAAAATCAAATTTACAATCGGTTTTAGGAGCGTATAGAGTAGGTGAAAACGTTGCTTTTGCTTATGCTACAGCACAATCAACAGTTAATGCTTGGGTAAATAGTCCAAGTCACAAAGCAAATTTAGAAGGTGATTACACCCATTTTGGAGCTTCGATAAAAATAGATGAACAAGGTAGAAAATACTACACTAATATGTTCATCAAAAAATAAAATTTCATGTTTGTTTATAGAAAAAGCAGCTATTTTGAAAAAAATAGCTGCTTTTTTGTTTGTGCAAATTTTAAAATTTGACGAATTGGAGAAGTGGTAAAGTTCGGTTTTTTTTATGATAAAAAATCTTGCGAAATGTAAACGTTAATTTACTACAAAATTCGCAACCTTGTTAGCACCCGTTTTTTATTTCTGTTAATTTGTCTGCCAAGTCTCTTGGAAACATATTTAGCTTTCGTAATGCTTTGAAAAGGGTTGAAAAATTAATAACTGAGCTTGAAAAAGTATTATTGTATATTTCATTTAAGATAGTTTTTCCACGTCTATTTAATAACCATTTTGGATAAAGTAATTTAGCTCCTCCAATAAATTCAACTTCTATTCTCTCTGTTTCTCTAGTCACATCAAATTCGGGGAAATATTTGTGTAATTCTGGTTCAACCATTGATATAATTGAGTCTGCAACTTTTTGCAGTGTTTCGTTTGGCAATGATTTCAGTTTGTATTCTTCACCAACTGAAAGTTTTAACCCATCAATTAATTGATTTTTTTCTTTGTCAATTAGCGCAGCATAAACTAAAATTGGGTCAATTAAATAGTTTTCTATGCTATATCTGTCAATTTTATAAACACCATCTGAAACTATGTTACCGCTATCAGCGTCAATCAATCCTTGAACTATTCGAACCAATCCTGATTCTTGTAATTTATTTACCCAGTTTTGAACGACATCTTTACCACCAGACTTATCTTTTGTAGATGCAGGTATGAATACTAATGGAATATTTGCGTCAATTTGATTGTCTGTTGTTAGTTGATTGTACGCAAAAGAATAAAAAGCAACGTCGTCATTATCTTCAACTAAAAAGTATTTGGTTCCTTCTCCAACATAAACCAATCCTGAAGTCAATAGAGAAACGGCATGATTTTTCGATACACATTTTCTTATTCGTGGTTCAACTCTTGACATTTCATATATAGAATCATTTGGAGCAAGTATAACTGTAGATGGTGAGTGAGTTGTCATGATAATTTGTACATCAAATTTATCGACAAGAACATTTTTTATTACGTTAAGAAATTGTTGTGACATTGATGGATGTAAATGTGCATCAGGTTCATCAAGTAAAAGTAGTTTAGGAAAAACATTTTTTTCTTGAGAATTATATAAATAAAAAACTAACGAAATTAAAACCTTTTCACCAGATGATAAGTCATTAAAATTTATCTCTTCATTTAATATTTGATGAGTTAATTTGAGTTGAAAGCCATCTCTAATTCCATATTCTGATGGATCATTAATATCAAAAGGAAGTTTTGATTCTTTTATTATTTCTCTTAAAACTATCCATGGTTTCTCACCAATTTCTTTTTTTATATCTTCTTCGGCAACTTTTTTTGAAAGTAATTCAATTTCTGATAATCTATAATTATAAAAAACTTCACCAATTTTTTGACTGAGTTGACTTTCTTGCTCAATTAGTATTTCTGGAAAATGCTCACAAAATTCCTCTTTTGAAATTGTATTGTGTTGTTTGCCTGTTTTTCGTAAAATTTCTTTAATAGCGTAATTTAGCTTAATTTGATTTGCTTGACTATACCGATGATTTCCTTGTTTTAAATTGTTGTAATAAGTATCCAATTGCTGTTGAATTGTAAATAAACTGACATGTCCAGTATTTTGGAGTTGCCATTCTCCTTTAAGAAAAGTAATTTCATTAGGTTTTATTACTGAACCACTAATGGAAATTCTTTCAGATGTTCCTTGCTTATTTGTAACTGTATTGTAAATTAAATCGAGTAATTGTGATTTTCCAGTTCCGTTAGGTCCAGTTATTACAACAAACTTTGGTATTTCAGTCCAATTGAAACTTGTTATTGATTTGTATTTTCCTTCAAATTTAATTTCCATAATTTACGCTTGTTTCTTACAAATGGGTTTGAACTTGCTTATAATATCAAATATATAAAACTTTTATTACATAAAAAAGCAGCTATTACAAGAACAACTGCTTTTATTAAAAATGATATAGCTATGTGTGTAGGGTTACATTTTTAGTACGATAAATTCGCTTCGTCTATTTTTTTGATGTTCTGCTTCGCTACACGGAACGTCGTCTGAACAATTGTTTACCAATTGTGTTTCTCCATATCCTTTTGCTGTTAATCGGTTGCGGTTGATACCGTTTTTAACCAAAAACTCTAAAGTAGATTTTGCTCTTCTGTCGGATAATTGTTCGTTGTATTTGTGCGTTTGTCTACTATCGGTATGCGAACGAATATCAATTGTCATATTTGGATATTGGTTCATAACCGCTAAGATTTTTTCTAAATCTTCTGCAGCATCTGGGCGAATATTCCATTTATCTAAATCGAAATAAATAATGCTCACACCAAGTACTTTGCCTAAATCGGTTCCTACTTCAATAGGGAAGATATTTCGTTTTAATTCAATGTCTAATTTAGATTCACCAGTTTTATTTACAGGACCAAACGATTTTTCAGTGGTTTCATATTCTTGTTTTGATGCTCTTATATAATACTTTTTATCACATTCAATTTTAAAGGAATAGGCACCTTTTTCTGAAGCAGTAGTTTCACTAATTTGATTCATTTTATCATCAAACAGTATCACTTTAGCATTTGGTAGGATTTCTTTTGTATCAATATCAGTAATTAAACCAGATAAGGTATGAGTACAAATAGTAAACGTATAAATGTCATCAAAACCACTTCCACCATCTCTGTTGGATGAGAAAAATCCTAAACCATCTTTGTTGGTAACATAGCCAAAATCATCCATTGGACTATTTAATGGTTTTCCAACATTAATAGGTTTTTCAAAAGAATTGTTAGCTGATTTTGCTTCAAAAATATCTAAACCACCAAGTCCTGGATGTCCATCAGATGCAAAAAACAAATTGTTATCAGCATCAACAAAAGGAAACGTTTCTCTTCCTTCTGTATTGATGGTTGGACCTAAATTTTCAGGTGAACCAAAATTACCATTAGAATCGATAGATACTTTGTATAAATCAGAAAGTCCAAAACTTCCAGGCATATCTGAAGCAAAATACATGGTTTTCTCATCTGGACTCAATGTTGGATGCGCCGTTTTGTAATTGTCGTTTGAAAAAGGAACTTCTTTAATATTTGTCCATTCGCCATTGACTAATTCGGCTTTGTAAATTTTTTCCATGATCACTTTGTCATCACTTTTACGTTTTTTACCGTCGTTGTAATTGTTTCGGGTAAAATACATGGTTTTTCCATCTTTAGTAAAAACAGGTGAGGACTCATTGAATTTGGTATTCACGGTTTTAGAAAAGTTTTCTACGCTTCCTAATTTTCCTTGATTATCAATTGAAGCAACGAATAAATCAGTAAAGTTTTGTTTGGTCCAATCGTGAATTTTTGAATACTGATTGCCTTCGCTTCTTGAAGAAGTAAATACAATTTGTTTTCCAAAAAATGTTGGACCATAATCATAAAACTCTGAATTTACATCGGTTTTATCCATGGTATATTTTCCGGAAACAGCATTAATATCAGTTAGATAGTCTTTATTTTGAACGAATAATTTCCCTCTAGAATCATCTGTTTTTTGAGCAAATAATTCCATGTACTGATTAGATTTTTCGTAGTTTCCTTCTGCTTTTAAGGCTTGCGCATATCTAAAATAATATTCAGAATCTACTTCTTGATTTAGCGCAAAAAGTTCGCCATACCATTTAGAAGCTTTATCTAATTCACCATTGAAGTAATAAGCATTTCCTAATTTTTCGAATAATTCCGCTGATTTGTATCCTTTTTCGGCCACTTTCTCATAAACTTCGATTGCGTCTATATAGGAATATTTGTCGTATTTTTTGTCCGCTTTGTTTAGCTTAGACCCTTGTGCAAAAGCACCAATTGTGATACTTAAGACGAATACTAGTGTATATAATGTTTTCATAATCGGAAAATTTAAAAGAATCTAGGTGCTGAAACTCTACTTCTGTTGAAAAACTCATAACGTAGGAATATCTCATGAGAACCTGAATTGTAATTAGCAAGTTTCGTAGTTTCTAAATCATAACCATAACCAATGAACCAAGAATCTGAAATTTGAAATCCAGCTAAAGCACTCACGGAAGCATCCCATCTGTAAGCAGCACCTAAAGTTAGCTTATCAAAGAATAAGAAGTTTGCAGTCACGTCAGCTTGCAGAGGAGCTCCTTCAACAATTTTACTTAAAATAGCAGGTTTAAAATCGATGTTTGGACTAAGTGTAAATACATGACCTGCAATAAAATAAAAGTGCATTTTTTCTTTTGTAATTTCAACATTGTTATCATTGTATCGATACGATTCGAAAAAACTTGGTATCGATAATCCAAAATAGGTTTTATCTGAAAACAGATATAATCCAGCTCCAACATTTGGTGAAAATTCAGTATCTACATTTTGAAATTGTGGGTCGGCTGGATCAAAAATTCTTAATTTATTCACGTCTAATTGAAATAAATTAGCAGTTCCTTTTAAACCTAATGACAATTTATAATTTTCAGATATTTGAATAAAGTAAGCTAAATCGGCTGAAATTTCATTTTCAGATACTGGACCAATTTCATCGTTAACAAAATTTAATCCTACACCAAAGTTTGAATCTCCAACTGGCATATTTATAGAAAAATTGTTAGTTATTGGTGCACCGTCTAATCCAACCCACTGATTTCTGTGAAGTAAAAAAGCCGTTATAGTTTCCCTAGAACCCGCATAAGCAGGGTTAACTAGAGGTGTATTGTACATATATTGAGTATATTGAGAATCCTGTTGAGAATACATACTTTGTAAAATGAATGCACAAATTATAGTTAGAATCGTTTTCATCTTGTTTGTATTTAAGTTACTTTAGTCAATTAACGGTTTAGGTATAAATAGCCTGATTGGTCATGATTTTTATTTTCTTCATCCGTATATTTCAGAATATAAAAATAGGTTCCATCTGGTAAAAGTTCATTTTTGTTAATGGTGTTTTTACCTTCAGATATTCCTTTGAAAGATTTAAGGTTATTATCATAGCCTGTTTCGTCATAAACTAAAATTCCCCATCTGTTATAAATTTCTACTGTATTATCTGGATAACATTCAAGTCCGTCGATGAAAAAGAAATCATTCGAGCTATCATCATTTGGTGAGACTGCATTGTAAACTGTAATATCACAAGCGGCTAACACCACACAATCGTCATTTACGTTTAGGTAAATTTCATAAATCATTGGACAAGCATTATCTTCCAATTCCACTATATATTGTATGGTGTAATATCCTAAAGTTACATTTGAAGGATTAAAAATACTACCTGTTAATCCACCAGAATTGGTAACTTCCACCCATGTTCCATTTGTAGGAATTGAATCGTCTAATATAGTAAATAAATCTATTGGATTTTCTTCAATACAAATTGCGAAAGGAATTGCATCAAACGGTTCTTCAACACTTACGTTAATTGTTTGAGTAAAGCTAGCTTCGTTTCCACAATTATCTGAAACAACCCATTCACGTACAATTACATAGGTGTTAATTGAAATGACAGTTGACGTTTCGTTAAATATAACTTCTTGAATTCCTGAACAATTATCAGTAAAACCTAATTCAGGAACTACTGGAATTTCAGAACAAGAAACACTTATTTCAGAATCAACTGGAGTTGTTAAAATTGGAGGAGTGTTATCAAAAACATTTATAGTTTGGGTATAATTTGAACTGTTATTACAACTATCAGTTATGGTCCAAGTTCTGCTGATGATGTATTCTCCTTCACATTGCGATTCTTCTCTGTCAATTGTATCTAAAACAGTTATAGTTACTTCACCACAATTATCAGAACCCGACATATTTGCTGGATTTGGAATTGCGTCACAAGAAACAGAAATGTTTTGAGGTAATTCACTAGTGAAAGTAGGAGCAGTATTATCTTCAACTCTAATTGTTTGAATTAAATTAGTTGCTAAACCACTACAATCTGTTAATGTGTAAGTTCTTGTTATGATTAAAGGATTACCATTACAACCGCTTCCTTCATTATTTGTTTCTGAAACAGTTACTGTTACTGTTCCATTGCAATTATCAGCAATATCAGTTACTAAATTAATATCCGCTACAGGTATTTCTGAAGTACATTGTAAATCTAAAATATCAGATGGTGCAATTCCTGTTGGAGGAGTTGTATCGTCAACAGTAAAAGTATGTACCCAATTGTGCGTGTTTCCTTCACAATCCGTAAAAGTATAGGTATAAGTTACATTTCCTTCACAAGCTGGATTAGCAGAAATCGAAGGAGCAGAAGCTACTAACACATTTCCACAATTATCAGTTACAACAGGAACCGAAGGCGCTACAATATCTGTAGCACAAGCCACAGTTGAAGTAGTGTTTGCAGGAAGCGTGAAATCGCTATGCTCAATAGTGAAAGTATGTACCCAATTGTGCGTGTTTCCTTCACAATCTGTGAAAGTATAGGTATAAGTCACATTTCCTTCGCAAGTTGGAGATGCAGAAACTACAGGAGCAGAAGCTACCAATAC
>Ga0209373_10004975_pt1 | contig 11162 bp, 12 predicted proteins | sample Higcelweek5metaG_FD_187173 | JGI IMG/M metagenome (GOLD analysis project Ga0209373, IMG submission 187173) | Freshwater pond sediment microbial communities from the University of Edinburgh, under environmental carbon perturbations - High... | ecosystem: Environmental > Aquatic > Freshwater >... | reverse complement strand
TACCCGTGGTGGTGTGGCTACCACCCTGAAGGAAATTGCGATGCAGTCCAATGTTTCGCTGTTACTGGAAGAGGATCAGCTGCCGGTTAATCCTCAGGTGCGCGGTGTTTGCGGTATGCTGGGACTTGACCCGCTCTATGTTGCCAACGAAGGCAAGCTGCTGGCCATTGTTGCCCCGGAAATAGCAGAATCGCTGCTTGCTTCAATGCGACAGCACCCGTTGGGGCTTCAGGCAGCCATTGTTGGTACGGTTGAGTCAGGTACACCGGGCCGGGTGCGGATGCGGACAACCGTTGGCGGCATGCGGATTGTCGAGATGCTGGCGGGGGAGCAGCTCCCCCGGATTTGCTGAGCGGGAAACGGTTTTAGCGCAGAGTCGCAGAGCAGCAGGGACGCAGAGAACGGCAATAAAATTCAGAAAAACATCAAATAGATCAGGTTTTTTCTGTATCTCTGCCCCTCATGCCCCTCTGCGTTAAGGTTTTGAATCTTTGTCTATCGGTACAATCCGCATTATTAACGTACTGGTATGTAATGGAGAGCATGTATGGCCAAGGACAAGACACCGGTTACTCCGGCAGTGCGGGCATTACGGGCCGCCGGGATCAGTTTTACGGATCATCCCTATACCTATGAAGACAAGGGGGGCACTGCGGTTTCCTCCCGTGAACTGGGGGTGGATGAACATTGTGTGATCAAGACCCTGGTGATGGAGGATGACCGTAAGCAGCCATTAATCGTGCTGATGCATGGCGATCTGCAGGTCTCAACCAAAGAGCTGGCCCGTCTGATTGGTGCTCGTAGTGTGGAACCGTGTAAACCGGAAACTGCCCAGAAACATACCGGTTACCTGACCGGCGGAACCTCTCCTTTCGGTACGAAAAAGCAGTTGCCGGTTTATGTTGAAGAGACCATTCTGGAGCTCCCGAACATCTACATCAATGGTGGCAAGCGTGGTTTTCTGGTGGGGCTTGTTCCGTCTGATCTGGCGATGTTACTGCAGCCAACCCCGGTGCGGGTCGGTTACGCCAAATAATCTAAAGGTGGATTAATCAGATGCCTTCTTTGACCCTTGATAACGATATGGTGGAACAGCTGCGGCGTGTACTGGATGCGGTGGAGCAGGTGCTGCCCAAGCCGGTGCCCAGGATTGACTGGGCTGCAACCCATGCTGCCAACTGGCGGCGGCGCGGCAGTGGCGGGTATCTTGATCCGGTGCCGGAGATTGAGGCCTTTCATCTGGATGATCTTCTGGGGATTGATGTTCAAAAAAAACAGGTTGTGGAGAATACCCGCCAGTTTCTGGCCGGTTATCCGGCCAACAATACGCTGTTGTGGGGCACTCGCGGCACCGGTAAGTCGTCGCTGGTGCGGGCGCTCTTGCACAGTTATGCCCCCCAGGGGTTGCGGGTGATACAGGTGGACAAGGATGATCTGGTGCATCTGCCCGCCATTGTGGACGAGATCAAACGCCAGCCCTACCGCTTTATTCTGTTTTCAGACGATGTCTCTTTTGAAACAGGGGAATCCAGCTACAAGATGTTAAAGAGCGCCCTGGACGGTTCGGTCTATGCCCCGCCGGAAAATGTGTTGATCTATGTTACTTCCAACCGTCGCCATCTGTTGCCTGAATACGAAAGTGATAATCGGGGAGCCATGCTGGTCAATAATGAGATCCACCATGGCGAGACCGTGGAAGAAAAAATATCATTGTCCGGTCGGTTTGGTCTCTGGATCGGCTTCCATCCTTTCAGTCAGGACCAGTTTCTGGAAGTGGCCCGTCAGTGGGTGGAGCGTTTGTGTGAACGAAGCGGCAGTGACCTGCGCTGGAACGAAGAGGCCCGACAGGCCGCCATCCTCTGGTCTCGTCAAAAGGGTGACAATAGTGGCAGGATTGCGTTGCAGTTTGCCAACAACTGGGTGGGCAGTATGCTGCTTGCGCAGGAGAAGAACTAGAGTTATGGGGTTTGTAGAGTAAAAACAGACTGATATGATTTTTATTCTTTAAACGGCAGTTAGCCACAGAGGTCACAGAGAACTACAAGAAAAATCTGTTTTTAGCAGCTCACCCAAAAGGAATCAGGTCATTTATCGTATCTTTCTGTTTTTCCTCTGAGATCTCTGTGATCTCTGTGGCAACTGCTTTTTATAGGTTTATTCTTAAATCGTGCAGGTGGATGAATTAGGAGGTTGCCATGCTTCGTAAGGCCCAGATTGGTGATGTAAAAGAGATCCAGAAATTGTTAACCCAATATGCCAGCAAAGGGGATATGCTTTCCCGTTCCCTTTCCGAACTGTATGAGGCGCTGCGTGATTTTTATGTTGAGGTGGATGATGACGGGCGGCTGCTGGGGGCAGCGGCCCTGCATATCGTCTGGGATGATCTGGCCGAGGTCCGTTCCGTGGCGGTGGCCGAGGATGCCGGCCGCAAGGGGATCGGCAGCGTTCTGGTCAACGCCTGTATTGATGAGGCCCGTCAGTTGGGACTGAAGCGGATCTTCTGCCTGACCTACAAACCGGAATTCTTCGGTAAGCTGGGCTTTACGCTGGTGGATAAGGCAACCCTGCCCCACAAGGTCTGGGGCGATTGTATCAAATGCCCCAAGTTTCCCGACTGTGATGAGAATGCCATGATTCTTGATCTATAACGTAATCCTGAACTCGGCACCGTCTGCAGCATTTCGACCGGTCAGCGTACCCCCCATGTTCCGTTCGATCATGGTTTTAGCCATATACAGCCCGATGCCGGTGCCCTGGCTTGGTCCTTTTGTGCTGACATACGGTTCAAAGATGTGTGGCAGTATCTGGTGCGGGATACCCCCGGCATTATCCTGAATGATCAAAAGGGAACGGTTCGCTTCTCGCGTGATCGTGATGGTAATGCAGGGGTGCTGCACATGCCGTTCCAGCAGTGCATCCCGGGCATTGCAGAGGATATTGGTCAGGGTCTGGGAATATTCATTGGGGTAGCCAAAGGCTCGAACATCCGTTTCTGCCGTGACCGTGACCGTAATATTTTTTTCCTCAAAGGTAGACCGGGTAAGCCCCAGGGTCTTTTCCACAACCTCCTGCAACACAAATTCCCGTTTTACCGGGTCTTTGCTGAACAGCTCCCTGAAGTCGTCAATGGTGCGTGAGATGGATTGCAGAATCTCCAGCACGGCCGCAATGTCCCGGTCCATCTCTTCCTGGCTCAGCTCGCCAGCTCTGTGCAGATATTGCATGCCCTGAATATAGACGGCAATGTTGTTGAGCGGCTGACGCCACTGGTGGGCGATGTTTTGCAGCAGTTCTCCCATGGCTGCCAGCCGGTTCTGCTGCAACAGCAGATTGTCTTTTTGACGTAGTTCGGCTATGGCCGTACTAATCCGTTCTTCAAGGTTCGTATTGATGGCGTTCAGTTCTTCCTGGGTTCCCTGACGTTGGGCAATTTCGTCTTCAAGCTGTGTTGCCTGTTCATGCAGGGTATCCTCAATCTGTCTGCGCTCCTGCAGATACTCGCTGATCTGTGCCTGCATACGGTTAAGTGCGTCAACCAGCAGATCCAGCTCATCCTGTGATGATGGTTCGGGTCGGGAACGATGCAGGATGAGCGGTTTGTCAAGGGTGCTGATGGTGACTGCTGCGGCATGATGGGCCATAACCGCCAGATGACGTCCAATCAGAGAGTGGAACAGGACGTAGATAAAAGCGGCAATGAAAAAGACCTGAACAAACTGGGTGGCAAGGATAAGCAGTGCCCGTTCCTGCAGACGGGTATAGATTCCGTCGGCGCTGGCTGTAATCTGCAGGGTGCCAAGTTGAATGGTCTTGCCGCGATGTTCTATGGCAAGGGGAATACGGTGATAGATCGGGTGCCGGGCCGTTTGGTTGCCAACCAGCAGTTCCGGGCTGCCCTGACGTTCAAGGCGTACCGCTTCAATCATCGGTAACGCCAGAATCCCTTTCAGTTGGGTATCAATCCCCGGCTCGTTAAAGAGCCAGATATCATTGATAAGGCTCTGACGGTGACTGGTTTCAAGATAGCTGAGCTGTTGTTTTAGTCCCTTCAGGTCCTTGCGATAATCAACATACAGCTGCAGACAGGTGGCGATCAAGGTCAGCAGTGTGCTGAAGAGGATGATCGCACTGATGAATTTTCGGGCTACGCCGAATACAACCGGTTTTGTCTGCTCGTCTGTCAAGGTTTCCTCAATTTTGGGGGCAGATAGGGGGCCAGTGTCTGCTGGAAGATGGCGTCGTAACTGCCGTCCCGTTTCATCTCCTTCAATGTTGCCGCCAGCCTGGGGACCAGTTTTTCATGTCTTTTGTGCAGGTAGAGAAACATCTCCCTGGTTGCCAGCGGAGGTTGGGCTATGGAGAGCTGGGGCAGGTTCAGGGTATGCATCAGGTAGTAGCCGCCGTACAGCTCCGCAAGGGCCAGTTCGATCCGGTCACTCTCCAGCACCTTGAACAGGCTGGTGCGGTTTTCAACCACCGTTGTCTGGCGTACCTGTTTAAGGTTTTGCTCGGCGATGATCCATCCCCGTACATACCCTATATGATAAGGCTTGAGGCTTGACCAGGTTGGGGTCTTCAGCCCCTTTCGCTTGGAAAAAATCACAAACTGTACTTCAATAATCGCTTCCGGTACCCTGATCAAGTGGGGAAATGACTTTTCTACCCCCGCAATCCGCAGGAAGTTTCCGTCATCAATGGCCTGCTCCACATTGCTGAGGGTTCGGGCCGAGGAGAGCGGGATGATCTGGGCCTCAATCCCCAGACGTTTGCATGCTTCACGGATAACCCGGTCTGAGAAGCCGTTCTGGTCATTGGTTGAAAGCGGCGGCTGGTCTGCTGTCACAAGCACCAATGTCTGTGCGGCATGGAGCGGAGTTGCCAGTAACATGGCAAGTAGCAGCAAACAAAGGGACTTCATAACAGTTCTCCTTGGCAGAGGGGGGCGGACATGATGAAACAAGTGTAGCTTATTCCACCTGTCTGTCAACTGTCTGAAAAAACATGCTCTTGTTTGGTATACAAAATAACAGAAGATACTTGACGCACAAGTATGGCAGGTTACTATCAGCTGATGCCACGCTTTCGTTTAACATTGTTGCTGGTTAATGGCGGTTTGCTGCTGACCATGCTGCTGCTCTGGTTTGCCGTTGCCAACTTCCGCAGTGCCGGACCGGTTGCCCATTCGATCCTGCGCGGGTTATCGCTTTCCCTGGGACAGGCGATAGAGTCGGTGGCCTCCCGTGACGCTTCCCTTATGCTTCTGTCTGACTTTAAGTCACATGATATCGCTTATTTTGCTGTGCTTGATGCGGCTGGCCGGTTCAGATTTCACAGTAATCCCGATCTGATCGGAGAATCGGTGGGTGATCAGCGCTATCAATCTGTCTTTGCAGCGCCAGTGATAACCGAGGAGCGGATCAGGCTGGGTACCGGTGAAGAAATCTTTGAAACCCAGCAACAGTTACATCTGGCCAACGGTACGCTGGTTTTGCGACTGGCCTTGCATACCTGGCAGGCTGATCAGCTTATTCAGCGGGCCAGAACCGGCGTTACGATGATCCTGTTACTGCTGGGCGCAGCCTGGGGGATGGGACTGTTTGCCCTGCGTTTGCAGCGACGTGATTTTTTGCACCGGGAAGAGCTGGCACGACATGAACAGCTGGCCCGACTGGGGGAGTTGGGGGCGGTGCTTGCCCATGAGGTTCGTACTCCGCTGGCCGGTATCAAAGGCTATGCCCAGCTGTTGCAGGAACGCCTGGAAGATCCCCGGCAGCATCACTATGCAGCCAGGATTATCAGCGAATCGGTGCGTCTGGAGGAGCTGGTTAACGATCTTTTAACCTATGTGCGTCAGGAACCTCATGCTGAAGGGGCTGCCCTGGTAGAGGAAGCGGTGCAATCAGCCTGGGATACGCTTGCAGCGGGAGCTGCAAAGGCCGCTGTTACCCTGCAGCTGCAGGGCAGTGTCCAGCGACCGGTTGCCTGCCCTCAGGAGCGTCTGCATCAGGTGTTGCTGAATCTGTTCAGTAACGGGATTCAGGCCATGCAGGATGGCGGAGAGCTGCTGGTTAGTCTGAGTAGCGACCATGAACAGGCGGTACTGACGATTACTGATTGCGGTCCCGGTTTTGCAGAAGATGCCCTGAAACGTGCCTTTGATCCGTTTTACACCACCCGTGCCAGTGGCAGCGGTTTAGGTCTGGCGGTCTGCCGCAAGATTATCGAAGGGGCTGGCGGCAGGATTACAGCAGCCAACGGCAGTGCAGGCGGGGCAGAGCTTACCTTGATCCTGCCGTTGTTAAAGGAGCATGCATGAGTAATACAGCACGAATTCTGCTGGTGGAAGATGATACGATGTTTCGTTCATTATTGGCAGCGATCCTGGAGGATGAAGGGTATGAGCTGGTGGAGCGGGAGGATGGCAAGGCAGCGCTTATGACCCTGCAGCGCCAGTCTTTTGATCTGGTGCTGTCTGACCTGCGTCTGCCTGGTCTGAATGGCCTGGAGCTGTTCCGTACTGCGACGAGCCAGGGAATCGCTCCGCCTTTTGTGCTTTTGACGGCTTTCGGAACGGTTGAGGAAGCGGTGGCGGCCATCAAGGAGGGGGTTGCCGATTTTCTGACAAAACCGTTGAAAGATCCTGAGACCTTGCGTCGTCTGGTCAGAAAAATCCTCACCAATGGTATGAAGGAGCGCAGCCTGACGGTACTCAGGGATCGCGATGCAGCAGGGCTGCCGCCGGATGAGATCCTGTTTGCCGGTCGGGCCATGCAGCAGGTGCGCAGCCTGATTGCAGATGTTGCCCCCACATTGGCCACGGTACTGATTACGGGAGAGTCCGGCACCGGCAAGGAGCTGGCTGCCCGTGCCATCCATCAGGCCAGCCAACGTGCTGCAGCGCCGTTTGTAGCCCTTAACTGTGCCGCCATACCGGAAACCTTGCTTGAAAGTGAGCTGTTCGGACATGAAAAAGGCTCCTTTACCGGGGCTACCCAGGCCCGTCAGGGAAAATTCGAACTGGCTTCAGGCGGCACCATTTTTCTGGATGAGATCGGTGAGCTGCCGTTGCCGCTTCAGTCAAAGTTTCTGCGGGTGTTGCAGGAGCGGGTCTTTGAGCGGGTTGGGGGGAACCGTGAAATACGGGCTGATGTACGAATTGTGGCCGCCACCAACCGTGATCTGGCCGAAGAGGTCAGGGAACGCCGTTTTCGTGAGGATCTCTACTATCGATTAAACGTCTTTCCCCTTCCGTTGCCCCCTCTGCGGGAGCGCCGGGATGGCTTGCAGCTGCTGGTACACTATCTTTTGAAGCGTGCCGCAGAGCAGACCGGGCGTGGCATTCCGCTGATTGATCCTGCGGCGCTTGCCTCACTTGAACAGTACGGGTGGCCCGGTAATATCCGTGAGCTGCAAAATGTGATTGAGCGTGCGGTGATTTTGAGTAAGGGGCAGGTGACGGTTCACGAGTTGCCTGATGGCCTCCGTCGGCCTGTTTCTGATACTGTGATACCAGCCGGTGGTGGTAGTCTGCGTGATCTGGAACGGGCCACCATACTTGAAGCGTTGGCCGCCTGCGGTGATAACCGTCGTCTGGCTGCTGAAAAGCTGGGGATCTCAAAACGGACCCTGCAGTATCGTCTGAAGGAGTATGGGCTTGTAGATCTATAACGGTTGGTGCAAAGAGAGGATCTGAAAGTGCAGATCCTGCACTGGTCTGATTGCACCAGATGATGTGGTTTGTAGGTAAAACATAATAATGACAATTAGATATGTCGTTGAAAGGCGGTTGGCATACATACTGTAACCTTAAAAATCAACGAGCGTTGATCTCGAAATCTTTTTAAGGGAGAAATAACCATGAAAACACGTAACCTTCTGATGACCGTAGCTGTATTGACCGCAGTTCTTGCTTTTGGCAGTGAAGCCTTTGCCCGTGGTGGTGCAGCAGGCGCTGGTCGCGGCAGCTCAACCTCCGTCTCAACAACCCAGGTCCGCCCTGAAGGTTCGCAGCGTCGCGACGGCACCTTCCTGACCAGTGGTACCACCGCCAGTGGCGCTACAACCCGGCCTTCAAATGGTCGCGGTGTCATGGACGGCACCGGTATTAACGCAACCGTACCAACAGCAACGGTCGCTCAATAGTAAAGGAATCGGGTAATGATCAGCATCAGACATTTTCTTCTCTTGAGTGCAGCAGCGATTGTGGTGGTCATGCTGCATAGCCCGGCCGAAGCGTTCTGGGGCTTTGGTTCCGGGCGTGATGGAGCGGCAAGTGGTCTGGATCTGGTAGATGGGTATGACCGCAACACCGTGACCACGCTTACCGGTCGTGTTGCGGTTGTACCTGACCCGACGGCTGATCCGGTTATCGTCAAAATACATGTGGGAAAAGAGCTGTTTGTGGTGGTGTTGGGCCCCCGTTGGTACCTGCAGGATGATTCCCTGGACTGGAAAGTCGGAGAGATCATTACGGTGCGTGGATCAAGGGCACTGGGCAAGGATGGTCTTGCCTATCTGCTGGCTCAGTGGGTCAGTGGCGTTTCCGGTGGCAAGCTGGTGCTACGTAACGATGCAGGTCGTCCGGGGTGGGCTGGCGGCTCCCGTGGGGCTCAGCAAACAGGTGGCGGGCAGATGCAGCGCAGCGGCCAGGAAGGCCGTCGTGGTCGATAACAGACAAGGAGCCTGTCGTACTTAGGATAAATCTACTGCAAATTTACCTGGACGGTTCATATTTAGCCTTTTTATCGATCAATAGAATAACTATTGACCTTCAAAAACGATAAAATCTGCCATCGCCCAGTCAATTTTTCGCTACGATTGCCTAAATCCGACAGACTCCAAGGGAGGTTAAGTGGAAATGACAAGTGAAGATAAGCAGATCACTACATTGGTATATAGTCTGGTGGTCAGTCTGATGGTGTTGCTGGTTGCGGTTTCCGCCAGGGCAGATGATTGGGAACATCGTCTGGGGCAGGGGGTACCGGTTGCCGTTGGTATTGGTGCCGAGCTCTCCTACGGTAATTACGGTGACAGTGCCGATGCCACGGCGCTTACGTTGCCGCTGTTGGTGGCGGTTAATCCGCTTGAATCCCTTGATATGACCTTTGAGTTGCCGTTGGTCTATCTTGCCAGTAAAAGCGGTAGCGGTGTGGTGGTAACCCAGTCGGGGGGAGCCGGACGCCGTCGTGGGGCAAGCGGTTCAACGGCGATGACAAGCGGTTCTGTTACGACAACCGGCACAACGGTCAGCGAGGCAGGTTTGGGTGATATCAGCCTCTCCACCGGCTGGACGATTGTCAAGGATGACCTTCGGACCCCCAAAATTCGTCCGACACTCTACCTGAAGGCACCAACCGGCGACAAAAACCGTGGCCTGGGTACCGGTACGTTTGAGGTCGGTCCCGGTCTTTCCCTCTCAAAATGGCTGGGGAATCTGCAGCTGTTTGTTGAAGGGGCGTATATTTTTCAGGACAGTAACAACACCTATCAGGGGAAAAATTATGTCAGTTACAGCGCAGGGGGCGGGATACAGGCAACGGACCGCCTGTTTGTATCGTTGTACGCAAAAGGTTCCACCACCCGTGTCAGTGATGGAGATGCTCCGGTTGAAGGACGGTTAAAATTGAATTTTCTCCAGTCGCGTCGGATGTCGTGGGAACTCTATGCCCTGGCCGGGTTTACTGATGCCAGCCCCATGGCAGGGGGAGGCATGCTGGTAATGTATCAGTTCTGATCCATGCTGCCGCAGCGGTAACCTGCCGGATCAACCGTGACCTGGGTAAATCCTGCCTGCCTGCAGATCCCCTCAATTTCCGGGAACATGGCGTATGCCTGTTCCCGGTCTTCAACTTCAATCCGGGCTGTGTCTCCCAGACTTCTGACCCGTACTACTTGTAACCCCAATCCCCGTAGTGCCTGTTCGGAGACTTCAACCTGTCGTAATGCTTCAGGGGTTATCCGTTGATTGTGGGGAAAACGGGTCAACAGACAGCTCTGGGCCGGTTTGTCCCAGGTTTTGAGTCCCAGTTCCCGGCTGAGGCTGCGGACATCCTGTTTGCTGAAGCCAGCTTCGGCCAGGGGGCTACGAATCCCCTGCTCCTGCAGGGCCTGTCGTCCAGGGCGATGAACCTGCTGATCATCAAGGGTGCTGCCGTCAATCAGGGGCAGTGTGTCAGTGGCAAGAATGGTCTTACAGAGATTGAGCATGGCTTTCTTGCAGAGGTAGCAACGGTCAGGCGGATTGTTCAGCAGGCTTGCCCAGAGCGGCGTTGAAGAGGGGAGCGAGGTTGTATCAAAGGGGATGATCAGGTGTTGTACACCCAGCTGTTCAGAAAACCGGCGGGCATCGGTTATTTCCTGTCGAAAGAGGTAGGGGGCGTCAATGGTGACGGCAATACACTGCTCGTCCAGCGTGTCATGGGCAACCTTGAGGAGCAGCGAAGAGTCAACACCACCCGAAAAGGCTACTGCAAGTGGGGCCAAGGTATGCAGTAGTTCCTGAAGATGTTGATGTTTGTCGGAAAGCTCACTCATTGCAGGGAACAGATGCTACTCTGAGCTACTGTCGTGATCCTTTTCAATTCCCATCGCCTCGCCTCGCTGACAAAGGGTCTCCAGCGTCATCTTCCCAAACAGTTCATCAAGCAGGTCGCTGGCTTCCTTCCAGACGGTCTGGGTAACGCACTTGTCTTCAAAGGGACAATCATTTTTACGGCGACGGGCTTTTTTCGGCTGCCCGGCACAATCGACGATCAGTGCATCCTGTTCAGTCGCCTTGATGATCTCAAGCACCGTAATCTTGTCGGGGGTTCGGGCCAGGGTGTAGCCTCCTTGTGGCCCCCGTTTGCTTTTCAGGATACCGCCCTTTTTTAAACTCTGAAAAATCTGCTCAAGGTAACGTGGTGAGATCTGCTGACGACGGGATATGTCCTGAATCTGGGCAGGTCGGGTTTCGTTACTGTACGCAATATCAAAAAGCGCCCTTAGGCCATACCGACTTTTTGTTGACAGCCGCATAATCCAACCTCCTGAAATTTGTATATGCAAGATTAGGCATATAGTATACCGCAGTAGTGGTGTCAAGAACTATAACAATGTTCTGACTGCAGATTCAGGGGGCGTGGGCAATCGTCACGGCAGATACTTCCCGGCACCCGCCCGAA
>Ga0209373_10004974_pt1 | contig 11163 bp, 8 predicted proteins | sample Higcelweek5metaG_FD_187173 | JGI IMG/M metagenome (GOLD analysis project Ga0209373, IMG submission 187173) | Freshwater pond sediment microbial communities from the University of Edinburgh, under environmental carbon perturbations - High... | ecosystem: Environmental > Aquatic > Freshwater >... | reverse complement strand
TCCAGAAGGACGTGTCCCTGAGCTTCCGGCTGCTCAAGTTCCTGAACTCGCCCTATTTCGGCTTCGCCCGTGAGGTCTCCTCCATCAAGGTGGCGCTCATCCTGGCCGGCTGGCACCAGATGCGCACCTGGCTCCGGCTGGTGCTCATCACGGAGATCAAGCCCAGGCAGAAGCCCAGCGAGCTGATCTTCCTCTCGGCCCAGCGCGGGCGCTTCCTGGAGCTGGCGGCCAAGCGCACCGGCGGGCGGCGGATGAACTCCGAGCGCATGCTCCTGCTCGGGCTGTTCTCCCTGCTGGACAGCATTTTCGACATGCACATGGAGAACATCGTGGGCTCCCTGCCGCTGGACCAGGAGCTCAAGGACACCCTGTGCCTGCGGCCCACGCCGCTTGCTCCCTGGCTGGGGCTGGTGCACAGCTTCGAGCGCGCGGACTGGCTGGAGCTCCGCTCGCGCTTCGAGGCCCTGGGGGTCGACCCCGTGGAGGTGGCGGCCTGCTACACCGAGTCCATGCAGTGGGCGCACGCCATCTTCAACTACCTGGAATAGCCGCAGGCCGCCCGGCCAACGCCGCGCGCGGAACGCATCATCTCCTGCCTCTTCGACTCCAGGTCCGCCAGGAGCCCCTGAGCCTTTGGCCACGTTGGTGCGGCAAGGACTGCTTTCGCCTGCGCTCAAGGCAGGCAGAGGATGGTGGAGGCCGGAACCGAAGGGCAGCGGTCGGCTTCGGGTCAGGGACTGGGCTTGGCGTGGGCGCTCAGGAACCGGTCCAACTGGTTGGCGAAGGCGTTGCGGTCGGCCAGGCTCAAGGGGGCCGGGCCGCCGGTGGACACGCCCGTGCTGCGCAGCTCGTCGAGCATGTTGCGCATGGTCAGCCGCGCGCCGATGTTGTCCGTGGTGTAGAGCTCCCCGCGCGGGTTGAGGCCAAAGCCGCCGCGCTCGATGACCTTGGCCGCCAGGGGGATGTCGGCGGTGATGACCAGGTCGCCCGGCTGCACGAGCCTGGCGATGGTCTCGTCCACCACGTCGAAGCCCTGGCCCACGCGCATGGTGGCCAGGTGCGGCGAGGAGGGCACGCTCAAGGTCTTGTTGGCCACCAGGGTGGTTTTGACGCCCCGGCGCATGGCCGCGCGCACCAGGATGTCCTTGATGGCGGTGGGGCAGGCGTCGGCGTCTATCCAAATCTGCATGGTCATGTCCGTCCGGGCCGGATGCGCGCGAGGCATGCCTGCACGGGGCTCCGGGGTGCTTTGAAGGGGGAGGGTGGCGGAAGCGTATAGGGGTCGAACCTACCTGTGACCTCTCGGCCACACACTGGATTTGAAGTCCAGGCGCCACACCGGTGACGATACGCTTCCAGCTCAGAGGCAGATTTCTCTACCCGCTTTGCAGGGGTTGCGCAAGGTTGCTCTTGCGGGGCGCGAACGGCGCCAGAAGGGCAACGCCCTTGTCCCCGGCCTTTTGCGGGGATGTTCCGCCCGCTGTCCGCGCTCCGGCGCTTAAGGCCCAAGGCGCGCCAGTGAACGGCGAAAAGGGCAAGCGCCTCGGGGCATCGGCCAGCACTTGCTTTTTCATGAGTATGCCTTATCTTGGCATTCATTGATGGGCCGCGCCGGGAACCGTTTTCCCCGCACAACCAGAGGCCAGCGGCCAAGAACGTGCCTGTCCGCCACCGGAGGATCTCCGCTTGAATAGTTTCACCAAGAATTTGCTCATCTGGGCGACAATCTCCCTTGTCATGGTCGTCCTGTTCAATCTTTTCAGCCAGCAGCCCGCGCCGCAACTCAAGCTGTCCTACAGCGACTTCGTGACGCACGTGAAGGCCGGCGAGGTTGTCTCGGTCAAGATCCAGGGCCCGAAAATCACGGGCGTCATGGCCGGTGACAAGAAATTCACCACCTACGCGCCCGATGATCCGAACCTGGTGCCCTCGCTGGTTTCCGGCAAGATCCAGGTCACGGCCGAGCCGGTGGAGGATTCGCCCTGGTACATGACGCTGCTCGTGTCCTGGTTCCCCATGCTGCTTTTGATCGGCGTGTGGATCTTCTTCATGCGCCAGATGCAGGGCGGCGGGGCAGGGGGCAAGGGAGCCATGAGCTTCGGCCGCTCCAAGGCCCGGCTCATCAGCGAGGACACCCAGAAGGTGACCTTCGAGGATGTGGCCGGCGTGGACGAGGCCAAGGAGGAGCTCTCCGAGATCGTGGACTTCCTGCGTGAGCCCAAGAAATTCACCCGCCTGGGCGGCCGCATCCCCAAGGGCGTGCTGCTCGTGGGGCCCCCGGGCACAGGCAAGACGCTTTTGGCTCGCGCCGTGGCAGGCGAGGCCGGCGTGCCCTTCTTCTCCATCTCCGGCTCGGACTTCGTGGAGATGTTCGTGGGCGTGGGCGCCGCGCGTGTGCGCGACCTGTTCCTGCAGGGCAAGAAGAACGCGCCCTGCCTCATCTTCATCGACGAGATCGACGCCGTGGGCCGCCAGCGCGGCACCGGCATGGGCGGCGGCCACGACGAGCGCGAACAGACGCTCAACCAGCTGCTGGTCGAGATGGACGGCTTCGAGTCCAACGACGGCGTGATCCTCATCGCCGCCACCAACCGCCCGGACGTGCTCGACCCGGCCCTGCTGCGCCCCGGCCGCTTCGACCGCCAGGTGGTGGTGCCCTTGCCCGACGTGCGCGGACGCAAGCGCATTCTGGCCGTGCACTCGCGCAAGAGCCCCCTGGCCGAGGAGGTCGACCTGGACGTCCTGGCCCGCGGCACACCGGGCTTTTCCGGCGCGGACCTGGAGAACCTGGTCAACGAGGCCGCGCTGCACGCCGCCAAGATGGGCAAGAACCACGTGAACATGAGCGATTTCGAGGAGGCCAAGGACAAGGTGCTCATGGGCAAGGAACGCCGCAGCATCATCCTCTCCGACGACGAGAAGAAGACCACCGCCTACCACGAGGCCGGGCACGCCCTGGTGGCCAAGCTCATCCCCGGCACCGACCCGGTGCACAAGGTGACCATCATCCCGCGCGGCATGGCCCTGGGCCTGACCCAGCAGCTGCCCGTGGACGACCGCCACAACTACTCGCGCTCCTACCTTGAGAACACCATGGCCATGTTCTTCGGCGGCCGCGTGGCCGAGGAGCTGGTGCTGAACCAGCTGACCACCGGCGCCAGCAACGACATCCAGCGCGCCACCAAGATGGCCCGCAGCATGGTCTGCCAGTGGGGCATGAGCGACAAGTTCGGCCCCATGAGCTACGGCGACGACGGCCAGCAGGTCTTCCTGGGCCGTGACTTCATGCAGCACAAGGACTACTCCGAGGAGACCGCGCGGCTCATCGACGTCGAGATCCGCCGCTTCGTGGACGACGGCTACCAGCGCGCCAAGAAGCTTCTGTCCGAGAATCTGGACCATCTGCACAAGATCGCCGAGTCCCTGCTTGAACGCGAGAGCCTGAGCGGCGACGAGATCGACCTGCTCATGAAGGGCGAGGTTCTGCCGCCCCTGGTGGACGAGAATAATGTGCGCCGCGCGGCCAAGGCCTACGAGGACATGAGCCGCAAGTTCGGCGACACGCCCCCGCAGCCCGCAGCCCCGGTGGACACCCCGGAGCCCGGCGAATTCAAGCTGGAGGAGGCCCCGCCGACCCCTCCGCCCCTGGTCAGGAAGCCCGGCCGGAATGGCGGCAGGAACGACGACCGGGACGGTGAATGATCGGCGCAAACACGTGGCATGTGTCCGGGGGCAGGGTGCTTGGCCCTGCCCCTTTTCTTGTGGCCGGCATCGTCAACGTCACGCCGGACTCGTTCTTTGACGGCGGGCGCTACCTGGACCCCGCCGCGGCCGTTGAGCGGGGCCGCGAGCTGGCGCAAGCCGGGGCGCACATCCTGGACATCGGCGGCGAGAGCACCCGCCCCGGCGCGGAGCCGGTAGGCGAGGCCGACGAGCTTGCGCGCGTTGTCCCGGTGGTCCGCGAACTGGCGCGCTTGAACCTGGAGGGCCTTGACAAAGCGGCTTCGGCCGCCGCCGCCTTCCCGGTCGTCTCGGTCGACACCTACAAGGCCAGGGTGGCCGAGGAGTCCCTCGCAGCCGGAGCGGTGATCATCAACGACATCTCGGCCTGCCGCTTGGACCCGGGCCTTGTGGATGTGCTGGCCCGGCACAAGCCCGGCTATGTCCTGATGCACAGCCAGGGCAGTCCGGAGACCATGCAGCAGGAGCCGCGCTACGCCGATGTGGTGGACGAGATTCTGAATTTTTTCGAGGAACGCCTGGCCATGCTGACCAGGGCCGGGCTGCCCGAGGCCAACATCGTGCTTGACCCTGGCATCGGTTTCGGCAAACTGTTGGAGCACAATCTGGCCATCCTGCGCGGGCTGGAGCGTTTTGGCGTCCTGGGGCGGCCGCTCTACGTGGGGCTGTCCCACAAGAGCCTCTGGGGCAATCTTTTGGGCCTTGCGCCCGGCATGCGCCAGACCGCCACGGACGTGGCCACCGGGCTTCTTGTGGCGCGCGGGGTCTTGGTGCACCGGGTGCACGACGTGGCAAGCGCCCGCCAGGCGGCCCTGGTGGCCGCCGCCTTGAGCTGAAGGACCAAAGAAGGGAGCGATGGATTATCTCATCAGTCTGAATATCGCCTGGCGCGAGGCCCTGGACATCCTGCTGGTGGCCGTCATCTACGCCTACATCATCCACCTGGTGCGCGGAACGCGCGCCGTGGCCGTCATCTACGGCCTGGTGGTGGTGCTCCTGGTCTATTACCTGTCGAGCGAACTTGGGCTGTACTCGCTGAACTGGCTTTTGACGAATTTCCTGGGCTCCATCGTGCTCATCATCATTATCCTCTTCCAGGGCGACCTGCGCCGCGCCCTGGCCCAGATGGGGGCCGGGCGGTTCTTTAAAAAGCCGCAACTTTCCGAGGCCGTGGTGGACGAGATCGCCCAGGCCGTGATGACCTTGGCCAAGGCCAATGTGGGCGCGCTCATCATCCTTGAGCGCCACGTGCCCCTGGGCGATGTGATCGAGCGCGGCGTGCCGCTGGACGCCGTGGTCACCGGTTCGCTCTTGACCACCATCTTCCAGGTCGACACCCCCCTGCACGACGGGGCCGTGATCATCCGCCGGGGCCGTATCGCCGCCGCCGGGTGCATCCTGCCGCTGTCCTCCAAGCTCAAGGCCCAGAGCCTGTTTGGCACGCGCCACCGCGCCGCGCTCGGCATCAGCGAGGAGTCCGACGCCCTGTCCATCGTGGTCTCCGAGGAGCGCGGCACCGTGTCCATCGCCATGAGCGGACGGCTCACAACCTCCTTGAATGACCAGCGCCTGCGCCGGGTCATCAAGAACGCACTGGAACGCTAGCCATGCTCAAGAACTGGAAAGACATCGGCATCGCCCTGGCCCTGGCCATCCTCACCTGGTACCTGCTCACCGGCCGGGAAAAGGTCGAGGCCTGGGTCGACATGAGCGTGGAGATGTCCAACGCGCCCGGGGGCCTCATCATCCGCAAGGGCCTCATCAGCAAGATCGAGGTGCGCGTGCGCGGCCCCAAGGGCCTGGTGCGCTCGCTTGACCGCCGCAAGTGGACCTATTCGCTCGACGTGAGCCGCCTCAAGGTCGGCGAGAACCTGGTCGACATCGACCGTGAGCGCATCCCCCTGTCCATGGCCTATGAGGTGGTGGAGGTGAAGCCTTCGCGGCTCATCCTCTCCGTGGACCGCCTGGCCAAGAAGGAGCTGCCCGTGGCCGCGGAATGGCGCGGCTCGCTGCCGAAAGATTTCCGCCTGCTGGAGATCAAGACCGTGCCCGAACTGGTGGAGGTGCGCGGGGCCGAGCGCCTGGTCAAGCCCATGACCCAGGTGCGTGTGCTTTTGCAGAACGATTTCGAGGACCCTCCGGCCACCTGGACCGACGACGTGCCCATCAAGCTGGCCGAGGGCGTGGAGGCCAATCCCGGCCAGGTGAAGATGACCCTGCGCTTCGGCCCGGAGGTCAAGACCATGTGGCTGGGCGTGCCCGTGCGCCTGAACACCACCCTGGGCACCACGGCGCAGACCGCCGTGAAGAGCGTCCGCGTGCAGGTGGAGGCCCCCCTGGCCCTGCTGCGCGAGGCCCAGGTCGGGCATGACATCCCCGGGCTGGTGGCCCTGGTTAAGGTGCCGACGGGCTTGAAGCCCGGCCGCCACGTCCTGCCCTACGAGGTGGAAGCCCCGGAGGGGGTCCATGTCGTGTCCGCCAAGGGCGGGACCGTGGCCGTCGTCATCCGGAAATAAGGCCGACATCGAGTAGACGCTGACAGCGCGGCCCCGGCCGCCTGCATCGGGAGAGAGTGAGCATGCGCGACAAGCTGTTTGGCACCGACGGCCTGCGGGGCCGGGTGAACGAATATCCCATGACCCCGGACATCGCCCTGAAGCTGGGCATGGCCGTGGGCCAGAAGTTCCGCAACGGCGGACGCAAGCACAAGGTCATCATCGGCAAGGACACCCGGCTCTCGGGCTACGTCTTCGAGACGGCGCTGACCTCGGGCCTGTGCGCCATCGGGCTCGACGTGTATCTCGTCGGCCCCATGCCCACCCCGGCCATCAGCTTCCTCACGCGGAACATGCGCGCGGACCTGGGCGTGGTCATCTCGGCCTCGCACAACCCCTTCCACGACAACGGCATCAAGTTCTTCGACAGCCACGGCTTCAAGCTGGCCGACGAGCTGGAGAACGAGATCGCCCAGCTGACCCTGGCCGAGAACCCGGCCTGGGACTTCCCCGCGCCCGACCGCGTGGGCCGCGCCAAGCGCATGGTCGACAGCTGGGGCCGCTACATCGTGTACCTGAAGAACACCTTCCCGCGCGAGATGAACCTGAACGGGCTCAAAATTGTCCTCGACTGCGCCCACGGCGCGGCCTACGGCGGGGCTCCGCTGGTGTTCCAGGAGCTGGGGGCCGAGGTCGTCACCCTGGGCGTTTCGCCCAACGGCGTGAACATCAACGAGGGCTGCGGCTCGCTGCACCCCGAGATCATGGCCGCCAAGGTGCGCGAGGTCGGCGCGGACATCGGCCTGGCGCTGGACGGCGACGCCGACCGGCTCATCGTGGTGGACGAGCAGGGCAAGCTCCTCGACGGCGACCAGATCATGGCCCTGTGCGCCCAGGACCTGCTGGAGCAGGGCGCCCTGCCCGGCGGCACCCTGGTGGCCACGGTCATGAGCAACATGGCGCTGGACATCTTCATGCAGGCCAGCGGCGGACGCCTGTTGCGCACCCCGGTGGGCGACCGCTACGTGGTCGAGGCCATGCGCCGCGAGGGCGCCATGCTCGGCGGCGAGCAGTCCGGCCACATGATCTTCATGGAGCACTCGACCACGGGCGACGGAACGCTGGCGGCGCTCCAGCTGCTGCGCATCATGTGCCAGAAGAACCGGCCGCTGTCGCTCCTGGCGCACCTGATCGAGCCCTTCCCGCAGGTCATGGTCAACGTGACGCTGGCGCGCAAGGTGCCCTTCGACGACCTGCCCGAGGTGGGCCGCGCCGTGGCGGCCGTGGAGGCCGAGCTGGGCGGCCGGGGCCGCGTGCTCCTGCGCTATTCCGGCACTGAGCCCAAGGCCCGGGTCATGGTCGAGGGCGAGGACATTTCCCGCGTGGAGCAGTATGCCGCCGACATCGCGGCGGTCCTGGAGCGCTCCCTGCGCTAGGGCGCAGGAAAGCCGCAGCAGCAAGTCCAAGGAGGAAGCGCATGGACGTACGCAAGGTCGTCATCCCGGTGGCAGGTTGGGGCACACGCTCGCTTCCGGCCACCAAGAACATCCCCAAGGAGATGCTGCCGATCTTCAAGAAGCCGGTGGTCCAGTACGTTGTGGAGGAGGCCCAGGCTGCGGGCATCGACACCGTGGTGCTCGTCACCAGCCAGACCAAGACCATCATCGAGGACCATTTCGACCACAACCTGACGCTTGAAAACCTGCTGGAGCGCAAGGGCAAGACCGCGCTGCTGCAGGAGATCCGCGAAGTGGCGGAGATGGTCAACATCATCGCCGTGCGCCAGAAGGTGCAGCTGGGCCTGGGCCACGCGGTGCTCTGCGCCCGCGAGGTCTGCAAGAACGAGCCCTTCGCGGTCATGGTCGGCGACGACCTGATGTTCGGCAAGGAGCCCGGCATCAAGCAGCTGCTCGATGTGGCCAGGACCGAGAACATGGCCGTGGTCGGCGTCATCGAGGTGCCGGAGGGCAAGGTCGACCGCTACGGCATCATCCAGGGCGAGGAGTACATGCCCGGCGTGTACCGCGTGCGCAAGCTGGTGGAGAAGCCGCCCCTGGGCACGGCCCCCTCGCGCCTGGCCATTGTGGGCCGCTACGTCCTGGTGCCGGAGATCTTCGACTTCCTGGAGAAGCTGGAGCCCGGCGTGGGCGGCGAGCTCCAGCTCACCGACGCCCTGCAGGGCCTGGCCGACAAGAACCGCCTCCTGGCCGTGAAGCTGCGCGGGCAGCGCTTCGACGCCGGGGACTGGGTGGAGTACCTGACGGCCAACATCTATTTCGCCCTGCACGACGAGGACCTGCACGACGACCTCGTGCGCCGCATCCAGGAGCTCGTGCCCTGCAAGGGCAAATAGTGTCCCTTCGGGGTCCCTTCGGGACTTTCAAGGGGGGACGTGCATGAGCCTAGCGCGGCAAGCGTGGCAGGTCTGGCTGGCCAGCCCGCCGTACGCGGCCCTCACCTATCTGTGCCCGGACTGGTTCCCGGCCCCGCAGCCCGGCCTGCGCGTGCTTGCCCCGCTGGGGCGCGGCCTGCGCGTGGGCATCCTGCAGGAGCCGACCAAGGCCCCGCCCCAGGGCGTTGAGCTCAAGTCCCTGGTCTGGCCGCTGGAGCACGAGCCCGTGCTCGACCCCGGCACGCTTGACTTGGTGCGTGAGCTCTCGGCCCGGCACATGGCGCATCCCGGCCGCGTGCTGGAGTTGATCCTGCCGCGCGGCCTGCGCACGTCGGCTGTGTCCTTTTCCGTGGAGCACCCGGACTTTCGTCCCACCAACAGTCCCAAGGCCCTGCAGGCCATGCCCCCGGAACAGCTGGCGGTTCTGGCCGGGCTCTGGGCCGAGGGCCGCATGCGCGTGCGCCTGGCCCCGCGCAGGCGCGACGAGGAGCTTTTCGTCATGCTGGCCGCGGACCCGCCCTGGGCCGTGCGGCCCAACGCCGTGAACCAGATCCGCCTGCTGGAGCGCCTGTTCGACGGTGGGGCCATGAGCCTGGGCGCGGTGCGCGCCGTGTTCGGCGACCCCGGCATCCAGGCCATGAAGCGTCTGGCCACGGCCGGCATCGTGCGCCTGGGCGAGCCCCTGGATGCCGAGGACGGCGCCGACGAGGTGCCGGTCTGCGTTCCCCTTCCGGGCGAAGACGCCGAGGCCCTCTCCGCCACCCCGGAGCAGCAGGCCGCCCTGGACGAGCTTCTGCCCGCCCTGGAGTCCGCTTCCGCGCGCATGTCGCTCATGCACGGGGTCACGGGCAGCGGCAAGACCCATGTCTACCTGGAGCTGGCCAAGCGCTGCCTGGAGCTGGGGCGCTCGGTGCTGCTGCTGGCCCCGGAGGTGGCCCTGGCCTGCCATTTGTGGCGGCAGACCAAGGCGGCCCTGCCAGCGGCCGAGGCCTATTTCTCCCACGGCTACCAGAGCCCCAGCCGCCGCGAGCAGACCTTTTCACGCATCGGCGCGTCCAACGGCACGAAAAGAGCTCCGGTGCTGGTGGTGGGCACGCGCTCGGTTCTGTTCCTACCCATCCGCGACCTGGGGCTCATCGTGCTCGACGAGGAGCACGACGAATCCTACAAGCAGGAGGAGCGCCTGGCCTACCACGCCAAGGAGCTGGCCTATTCGCGCATCCAGCGCTCCGGGGGCCTGCTCGTGCTGGGCTCGGCCACGCCGGACATCAAGACCTTCCACGCCGGGCAAAACGGCCAGCTGCCCGTGCAGACCCTGGCCTGCCGCGTGGGCAGCCGGGCCATGCCCGAGGTCCGGCTGGTGGACATCGCGGGCCTGAAGAACCCGGACGAGCCCTTTGCCCCGGAGACGCTGGAGGCCATCCAAACCGCGCTGGACGCGGGCGAGCAGATCATCGTCATGCTCAACCGGCGCGGCTATGCCCCGGTGATGTACTGCATGGCCTGCGAGGAGGTGGTCCAGTGCCCGGACTGCCAGGTGGGCCTGACCTACCACAAGCTGCGCGAGCGGCTGGTCTGCCACTATTGTGGGATGTCCCACCCGTACCCCATCCCCTGCGCCAAGTGCGGCGGCGTGACCTTCGTGCCCATGGGCGAGGGCACCGAGCGCCTGGAGGAATATTTCCTGCGCACCCTGGGCCACGAGGTCAAGGTGCTGCGCATGGACCGCGACAGCGCCCGCCGCCAGGAGCGCATGGAGGAGATCCTGCGCCGCTTCCGCGAGGGCGAGGCCCAGGTGCTGGTGGGCACCCAGATGCTTTCCAAGGGCCACCATTTCCCCGGCGTGACCCTGGTCGTGGTGGCCAACGCGGACATGGGCCTGTACCTGCCGGACTACCGCGCGGCCGAGCGCACCTATCAGCTGCTCGTCCAGGTCTCGGGACGGGCCGGGCGCGGGGACAAGCCCGGACGCGTGCTGGTGCAGACGCGCAACCCGGCGCATCCCTTCTGGGACTTCGTGCTGCGAGCCGACTACCAGGGCTTCTACAAGCGCGAGATCGCCCAGCGCCAGCGCTTCCGCTATCCGCCCTTCACCCGGCTGGCGCTCCTGCGCCTCTCCTGCCCTGCGGACCAGGAACACCTGCACGAGGCCATGCTCGCCTTTGCCAAGACCCTGCGCGAGGCCGCCAAGCCCCTGGGCGTGGACATTCTCGGCCCGGCGCCCGCGCCCATGGCCCACCTGCGCGGCCGCAAGCGCTTCAACTGCCTGCTCAAATGCGCGGACTGGCAGCCCATCCGCTCGCTCTATGCCGCGCTCTTGCGGCCGGAGGCCATGCCCGGAGCAGCGTCCGGAGCCTTCCGTCTGGAACTGGACCTGGACCCGGTGAACATGCTCTGAGAGGAAGGCCCCTGGCGGCGTCCCGGAGCTCTCGACAAGACGGCCCCGCGCATGTATCAAACCCCAATGAGCCGCTCCATACTCCTGCGCCACCCGTTCTTCTCCGCTGTAATTCTTATGCTTCTTCTCGCGCCCTG
>Ga0209373_10004972_pt1 | contig 11177 bp, 10 predicted proteins | sample Higcelweek5metaG_FD_187173 | JGI IMG/M metagenome (GOLD analysis project Ga0209373, IMG submission 187173) | Freshwater pond sediment microbial communities from the University of Edinburgh, under environmental carbon perturbations - High... | ecosystem: Environmental > Aquatic > Freshwater >... | reverse complement strand
AAAAGATTTTAAAGCAACTGTTAAGGATACCTATGAAAAAGGGTTAAAAGAACGGTCTGAGTTGGGTGCTGAATTGAAAATAATTCAGGAGTTAAATATTAAACTTAGTGCTGAAGCTTCCAATCTAACCAAGGCGCTAAAAGGAGATGTTCAAAAACAAGGTAGGTGGGGAGAGATGATATTAGAAAAAATTCTTGAATCATCTGGATTGGAAAAGGGTAAGCAGTATAAGACTCAGGACTCTTTTAGTATTGAAGAGGGGCGCAGACTTAGACCTGATGCAGTCATTTATCTTCCAGAAGGAAAGCATATAATAATAGATTCAAAAGTATCGCTTGTAGCCTACGAAAAACTTGTAAATGCAGATAATGAGGAAGATAGGAAACGATTTACCAAAGAGCATATTTTATCTGTAAGAAATCATATCAAAGAACTTAATGATAAAGATTATGTTGCAAATCTCGGCTTAGAAACGCCTGAGTATCTGTTGATGTTTATTCCAGTTGAAGCTTCATTAGCAGTCGCAGTTTCGAATGATAATCTTATTTTTAACGAAGCTTGGGATCGTAGAATTGTTATTGTCAGCCCCTCTACACTTATTGCAACTTTAATGACCGTAAATGCAATTTGGAAACAAACGAATCAAACTCAAAATGCATTACTTATTGCTGACCGTGGTGGTAAACTTTACGAAAAATTTGTTGGCTTTGTTGAGGATATGAATAGAATAGGGGTAGCGATTGATAGAGCATCAAAGGAATATACTTCAGCAATGTCAAAGCTTTCGACTGGTACTGGTAATCTTATTAAACAGACAGAAGATTTAAAGAAGCTTGGCGCGAAAACGACTAAAGCTATGTCTAAAGATATTTTGATTCAGGCAGATTCCGATTCAGAACTACTACTTCCGGAGTCTACTGATTGATCTTACTAGAGCTTCGTCCTTTGCAATAGATCTAACGGCGAGAAGAGTTAAAATTGCAGCGACTACTGGAAGAATAATTAATATGCTGGTGTGATAATCAGTTCCAATCTTTTTGGCAGCATCTGTTAAATACAAAAACATAATTCCGATACTTCCTAATTGCATAATAATATTAAAAATGTTCATTCTAATTTGCAACATTCTGTGTTTGTACAAAAATATGCTTAGAAAAGTTACAAGATTAATTAGCGTTAGCATAATCATTAACGGTAACAAGGAATATACAACTTCCTGTCCATTTTTAGTAAATTCAACACCAGTAATCATAAGTGGCAATGTTGAAGCATCTGCTAGGATAATTTTACCAAATGGCAGAAAATAAAAAATTCCTGTACAAAAAAGCGACAGAATTAAGAACATTGATTGAATTCTCTGTATCATGTTATTTTTTTTTGCAAAAATACAACAAAATTCCAAATTCTCACAAAGCAGTATTTATAGTCTGACAATAATAATTAACTTTGTTCGTTGAAAAAACAGATTAATATTAGTTGACAATGATTAATTATAAAGATAATGTTGAAGCTGTAGATGCATTGCGTAGCAAGTATGCAGAACTTGTTAAGGAAATTGATAAAAAGATTTATGGTCAAGATCAGGTTGTTAAAGAAGTTGTTATTTCGATTTTCAGTCGCGGACATTGTCTTTTAATTGGTGTTCCAGGTCTTGCAAAAACACTGCTTGTAAATACTATTGCAGAGGTATTAGGTTTGAAAAACAAAAGAATTCAGTTCACTCCAGACCTTATGCCTTCCGATATTATTGGGACAGAAATTCTGGGTGAAGACCGTCAATTTAAATTTGTTAAAGGACCAATTTTTGCTAATTTTATTCTTGCTGACGAAATAAATCGTACTCCGCCTAAAACTCAGGCGGCTTTGCTCGAAGCAATGCAGGAAAGAAGCGTAACTGCAGCTGGAAATGAATATAAACTTGATGAACCATTTTTTGTAATGGCAACTCAAAATCCTATCGAACAAGAAGGAACATATCCTTTGCCTGAGGCTCAGCTTGATAGGTTCATGTTCAATATTATCGTTGATTATCCAAGTTACGAAGATGAATTGATAGTTGTTAAAAACACTACAATAGATAAAGAATTTAATTTGAAACAGGTATTGTCTGCTGAAGAAATTATTTTCTTTCAAGGCTTAATTAGAAAGATTCCTATCAATGACAATGTGTTAGAATATGCTGTTAAGTTGGTCAACAAGACAAGACCAGGCTCAAATATGGCACCTGAAATTACAAAGAAATATATTCAATGGGGTGCAGGTCCTAGAGCTTCTCAGTATTTGGTTGTCGGAGCAAAATCTCATGCAGTATTGAGCGGCAAGTATTCGCCTGATATTGAGGACGTAAAAGCCGTTGCAAAAATTATTCTTCGTCACCGCATAATTAAAAATTATAAAGCAGAAGCTGATGGCATAAGCCTTGATAATATAATTGACGAACTACTAAAAAATTAATGAAATTTTTCTGTCTTAAAATATTTATTGTTTCAGCGTTTTTGTTTTTAATTGCACAAACTGTTACAGCGCAGGATGAAGAGCCTCCAAAGAAGGTGGAAATTCTGCATGCGAATAGCTTAGAATATGATGAATCTACAGGAGTAACGGCAAAAAGACTTCTAGGTGAGGTGGTTTTTAAGCACGAAGAAGCATACATGTTTTGCGATTCCGCTTGGTTTTTTGATGATTCAAATACAATTCAGGCATATAACAATGTGCGAATAAAACAAGGTGATACAATTCTGCTTGTTGGAAAATATCTTGAGTATGATGGTAATACAAAAATTGCAAAAATGCGTGACTCGGTTGTGCTAAAACACAACAAGTCATTTTTAATGACCGATTCTCTTGACTACGACCGTAATAAAGATATGGCCTATTATTTCGAAGGAGGTAAAATATTTGATGGCCCAAACAGACTTACTAGCCGTCGTGGGTACTATTACACCAAACTAAAAGACTATTATGCTGTTGATACTGTGGTTTTGAAGAATCCTCAATATGATATTTTTTCGGATACTTTGAGATATAATACCGAAACTGCAATTTCATACTTTTATGGTCCAACGAATATTGTAGCAGATTCGAATTTTATATATTGCGAAAACGGTAATTACAACACACTAACCGATGAAGCGGCATTCTCCAAAAACGCTTGGCTCAGATCAGGCTCGAATTATCTCAGAGGTGACAGTCTCTATTATGATCGTAAAATTAGATACGGCGAGGCTTTCGGAAATGTTTCTGTTTTAGACACTGTCGAAAATATGAATGCATACGGCGATTATGGTTATTATTACGAAAATCCGCGAAATGCTATGTTGACAGAAAGAGCACAGGTTGTTTATGTCACTGATGGAGATAGTATTTTTATGCATTCTGATACAGTTTTTATTTCGGTTGACACACTAGATTACAGACTTGTAAGAGCATTTCATAAAGTCCAGGTATTTAAATCGGATGTTCAAGCAAGATGCGATTCGCTGGTTTTTTATTCCTTAGATTCAATTGCTCACATGTATTATAGCCCAATAGTATGGTCTGGGAAAAATCAAATTAGTGCCGACCATATTGAAGTTCATTTTTTTAATAAAAGTCCAGATGAGTTTTTCCTCAACGGCAATGCTTTTGCTATCGAAAACTACGATTCGGTGCATTATAACCAAATGAAAGGGCGAAAAATTTCAGGCTATATAATTGATAAAAAGCTTCATAAAGTTGACCTAAATAATGATTGTCAAACAATCTATTATGTAGTTGATGAAGAAATAAATCAAATTGTGGCCTTAAATAAAATTGTAAGCTCCAATATGACGATTTACTTTAAAGATGATAAAATTGAAAAAATCTGGTTTTTTGAAAAGCCAGATGGTGAAACAATTCCTATTGAACAAGTTAAAAACGAGCAGACACTATTGAAAGATTTTCGATGGTATGAAGAATATCGCCCAAAAAACAAATCAGATATTTTTATTTGGAGAGAAATAGAATAGGTCTTTTATTCATATAATCATAAAAATTCGACATTTTAGCAATCGTATCAATAATATTGATACTTTTTTTTGTATTTTTATAAAAAATTGAATAACCATGGAAAGAAAACTGTTAATCGGAATTTTAGGTAATCCGGGTGCCGGAAAATCTACAACATGGAATACATTGTTTGGGCACACAGTTCACACTGGAAAAAATGAAAGAAAACTGCTAATAAATGGAATCAAAATACCAGTATTTCTAATTAATGAATCACCTCTAGAGCGAAAAACAATGCTCGAATATATTATGCCAGACAATGATCCAGCAATTGTTGTGAGCTCTTTTTTATATCATAAAGATGTGAAAAAAAACTTCGAATTCTTTATTAATAAAGGCTATGATATTTATATTCAGTGGCTAAATCCAGGTTTTAGTGATACTAATGATAAGGCTCTTTTTTATAATGAAGGAATAATTAACTATTTATTGAGTTATGGAGCGACAGTTTCGGTTAAAAATGGTAAGGAATTGCCGGAATTACGCGTTGAAGAATTGAAAAACTATATATTTGCTAGACATATTTCCAAATTGAATGTTCCCGTAGTGGTTGATAGCTCTATTAAAACGAAAAAAACAAGTAAATAGCTTTACGAAAGTATAATATTTTGATTTTTATTTTGAGCGAAATAAAATTTAGTTTATCTTTGATTTTGAGAATTGGAATTATTGAACTAAAATCTATTTTATGGCAATTTTGGGTGTCCACAATATTGGGAAAGTATTGGAATTAAAACTAGAGGCTGTTGGTATTGACTCTTTAGAAGAATTAAAAAGGGTTGGTACTGAAGAAGCGTTTCTTAGATTATTGGCTAACAATAAGAATACAAGTCGAAGTGTGATATTTTCGATTGAAGGTGCAATTACTGGTGTCAGATGGCATTATTTAAATGAAGAAAGAAAAATTGAATTAAGAGAATTCTATAATTCAGTAGTCAAACCAAGATAATTTCTTTCTGTTTTTAAAAGTCTGACAAATCTCATTGCATAGGTCTGTTTCTATTCGCAATTTTAAATTTTTAAAATAGCTAATAGAAACAGTTTTTTTTTATGCAAAAAATTGAAAAACATCCGATTTTAAACATACCCGAAAATAACGAAGTAAGGTTTAGTTTTAATGGTACTGAAGTAGTTGGAAATAATGGATTTACAATTGCTGCAGCATTGCATCAGGCCGGGTTTCCGGTACATAGCCACTCGCTCGATAATAGAAAACGTTCGCTTGAATGTGGAATCGGTAAGTGTGGTGCATGCGAAATGCTAGTCGATGGTAAAATAAGCAGAATTTGTATCACCAAAGTTGACAATATCACCGAAGTTCGCGAAATTCCAAAAGATTTTACTCCCGATATCAGCAATTTTGTTCAGTTGCCTGAAATTTCTGTTTTCAAGACAGACGTTGCTATTATTGGAGCGGGGCCTGCAGGACTTGCAGCTCGCGAATTGTTAAATGAATTTAAAGTTTCAAATATTGTTATTGACAATAACGACAAAATCGGTGGTCAGTTTTTAATGCAAACTCATCAGTTTTTCTTTTTCGAAAAAGAGAAAAAATTTGGTGGGATGAGAGGCTTTGAAATTGCTCAGACACTTGCTGGAGATGATAGATCTGGTATTTTACTAAATTGTGTTGTTTGGGATATTTTAGAAGGTAAAAAACTAGCTGTTAAAAATACCGAAACTAGTGAAATATTCTATATTCAAGCTGAGCATCTAATTGTAGCTACTGGTGCAATTCCATTTATGCCGAGCTTTAAAAATGATGACGTGCCAGGAGTTTATACCGCTGCTGTAGTCCAGAAAATGATGAATAATGAATTTACCTTACTTGGTAAAAACATTCTTACAGTTGGTGCAGGAAATATCGGTTATCTCACATCATATCAGCTTATGCAGGCAGGTGCCAAGGTAAAAGCTATTGTCGAGGCCATGCCAAATGAAGGTGGATTCCCAGTTCAAGCAAACCGAGTAAGACGCTTAGGAATTCCTGTCATGACTGGCCATATTTTGCTTGAGGCAATCCCAAATGAAGATTATACAGGAGTTATTGGAGCCATTGTTGCTGAGTGTAAAAATTTTAAAGCTATTCCAGGAACAGAAAAAACGATTACGGGTATTGACGCTATTAACATCTGTACTGGTTTGGTTCCTGATGATCAGTTGATGACCAAAGGTGCTTTGTTATTTGGTCGCAATGCACATGCAGTTGGAGATGCTCTTAGAATAGGAGAAGGGACAAGTGCTGTATTGCGTGGTAAACAAGCTGCGTTTGAGATACTAGAGAATTTGGGTATTCGATTTAAATATGATGATTATCTTTCGTTGTCAAAAGAATACATAGATTCTCAACAACATCCAACACGAGTTATTGAAGATCCATATCTACCAACACGCGAAAGAGCCGAAGCAAAACCTTATGTTTTAATTGATTGTCTTTATGGTTTTGCATGTAATCCTTGCGAGTTTGCTTGTCCTCATGGAGCTATTACGAAAACTTCTACCAGCACAGTTCCTCAATTAGATTTTAATAAATGTGTTGGCTGCATGGACTGTGTTTATCAGTGCCCAGGACTTGCTATATTTGGATATAGCGAGAAAAAAGATTGGTTGTTTTTGCCGATTGAGTATGATGCTAAAGAAGGAGCAGAGGTGTTTCTTGTGGACAACAACGGTAAAAAAGTAGGAGAGGGAATTATTGAGAAAATTCTGTTGAAACCTAATAAAACCAATGTGGCAAGAGTAAAATCACTTGATTTGCATGGAGATAAATTATCTACAGCAAGAGGTTTTATTGTAAAATCTGATTATCCTGAAGCGGTAAAAATTGATGCAGTAAAAGGAGTTCTTCCATCAGAAACATACATTTGTCATTGTGATGATGTTAAGCTTGATGAGATTCTAGAAATGATTGGTGACAGAAAGTTTATTTCTGTTGATGAAATAAAACATACCACAAGATTGGGAATGGGTGCTTGTCGTGGCAAACGCTGCATTAAAAGGCTTAAACAAACAATTGCTCCTTACGGAATAGAAATTGTTGGTGATGCTACTCCTCGTGCACCACTATCTAACCAAGTTTCATTAGGAGAACTGATGCCACGTAAGTCGGAGAAGATTTATACCAATATTGATAAATCTCCAAATAAGAGAATAAAAGTTCAGTCACTAATTGCAGGTGGTGGTATGGCAGGAAGTGCATTGTTCCGCTACATGGCTGAGGCTGGAATGAAACCAGTTTTAATAAATAAAGATCGTGGCGCATCATGGCGAAATATTGCTGGTGGTCGCCCGGCATTCTCATTGCCCGCATTAGCAGACATTGCTCTAAAAAATAGAGAACTATTTATCGAGCTACAAAAGACTGCAAACATTGATTACAAACCAATTCGATACGTTTCATTTGCACATGACGATGCAACATATAAAGCTCTTGACGCTTCCAAAGCATGGTCGGATGCTTACATGGTCGAAAAAGATGGTTTTAGAAAAGAAATTTCGCCACTATTTAACACTAAGCTAAATACTTATCAATCTGCACTTATAACTAATGACTGCTGGCAGGCAACTCCAGGAAAAACACTCGACTTAATCAGAAGAATTGGTCTTGACAAAGGTGGTGAGATACTTGAAGATTGTGAACTGATTGACGTTAGCAGACACGGTAAGAATACAATAGTTCTTGTCAAATTGCACAATAATCAATTTGTGGAATACGAAACAGAGCATTTTGTGAACGCTTTGGGCCCTGAAGCAGAGAAGTTTGCAAGAAAACTAAATCTCGAGTTAGGATTGTATCCTGTTAAGCATCAGGCCTTTATTACACGTCGACTTCCGTTTATGGGTAAGAATGGTGACACTCTAGATATGCTAATTGATAGAAGAAAGTATAAAGGCTTTTCGGCTGTTTATGGTCAGCAACTTGCTGATACAGGACAGATTATTGGTTGTGCTTCTCCAGCTATCGATGCAATGGAAACAGATAAAAATTTAAAAATTAATAGTCAGGAGTTTCTCGAAATCGTTTCAGAAATTTTTGTGGACTGGATTCCACAACTTTCGAGCGTGGGATTTCAAGCTGTTTGGTCGGGTTATTATGTTGAGCCAAGATATATTGTCGACCCAGGTAATGGCCTGATTACAGGGCTAAGAGGACATGGTTTTATGTTAGGTCAATATCTTGCAAAAATGTATGTTGATAATTTGTCTGGGAAACCAACTCCTGATTATTTCAAAGACTTGTCGTTGAAAGGTCCAGGACTATACGAAGGGGCATTTAAGTAGAAAAAAAAATCCGGAATTTCCGGATTTTTTTTTCTACTTAACCATAAAGTTCGCTCTATGCATTATATCAGAAAGTTTTGTTGTTGTTAGATAGTTGACAAATTTCATAGACAACTCATGACACAAATGATCAAAAAAGATATAATTGGTTTCTTCTTTATTCTTATTGAAACACAATTCATCAATATTTACAGTTCCATTAAGTGATTCATAGATTTCTAGAAGATTTATCTGATCAGCAGGCTTTTTTAAATGAAACCCACCAAGTGGACCTCTGGTTGAATAGGCCAATCCACTTTTTGCAAGTGTTTCCACAACTTTGAAGAGATGGTGTTTAGAACAATTCGTTAACTCTGCAATTTTGTGAACGCTAATGCCTTTTTCCCCAGCAGCAGCTATTATTGCCATGCTGTGAATACTCAGTATATTAGCTTCTGATAAGGCAATGATTTTCATTTTGATTCAAGTTTGTTAAATAGATCTTTTTTTACGTCAATATTGTCAATCATTTCTTGTAGTGTATGAGTGCGCAAATATTTTAATAATGTATCAGAAATGTCATAACAAATACCTCCCATCAGACATGTGCCAAATGGACATATTGGGTTGTCAATAGGACAGTCATTTAATTCAATGGTACCTTCTTGGGCTTCAAGAATTTCCATCAATAAAATGTCTTTTGCAGATTTTTTTAAATAAAATCCTCCGCTTGGTCCTCGTGTAGAGCCTAATAAACCTTGTTTTACCAAACGTTGGAGTACTTTAGAAGTGTGATGCTTTGACGAACCTGAAATTTCGGCTATGTCGTTAGCGTTGATGGCGATTTCTGATTTGGCTATTAAAGCCATACCATGAAATGCAATTGCATTGGCTTCAGAAATTGCGATAATTTTTGTCATGTTTTAAGAATTTATAAGAAAATCAATTAATAATTCAATACTAGTTACCAAATTTTACAAAACTGTTTGAAAGCTAACTATTTACAGAAATTAACTTATTTTAATAGCATTATTAAACTTCAATATTATTTTAGAAGTTATAATTAATGGATAAGTAAATTCTTATCAAAATATGCTCAAACAATCTCGGTGCAAGGTAAGATAAAAAAAAGAACTGTCCAAAATATTTTAGCTTCAATTTTAAAAAAAATAATCATAAAAAAAACCTGCAAATATAGAATTTGCAGGTTTATATAAGTAACCTAAGCAGTAGTTGTTGTCGCCGGACCTCTTAAGGTCATAATATCTTTGTCGAAAAGATATAGACCCGTTTTGCCAACAAGTTTTAACTTGTCAATAATTTTTTGAACCGAACTTTCTTCTTCTACCTGTTCTGTTAAAAACCATTGAAGCCAATTGTTTGTTGTGAAATCATTTTCTTTTGCAGCAACAATAGCAATCTTATTTATACTTTCAGTAATGTATTGTTCATGTTTTAGAACTTCATCAAAAAGAACAAAAACATCTTTCCATTCGGCTGTAGCCTGTTTAATAGCTGGAATAATTGCCTTTCCATTTCGTTCGTTTACATAACCAATAAATTTCATCATGTGCAGTTTTTCTTCTTCCGCCTGAGCAAAAAGCCATTGGGAAATACCACCAAGACCGTTCCTTTCTGCCCAACTAGCCATAGAAATGTACAAAAATGAAGAGTATCCTTCTTTTTCAATTTGTTCGTTTAGAATTTTTTCTACTTGTGGTTTTAGCATAATCGTATAGTTTAAAGGTTTATATTTAATATTTATGTTGGTTGAACAAAGTTATCATAAAAATGTTTATTTTTAGGAAAAATTATTCAAATAATGAAGAAATTTCAAATTTTTGAGCAAGGGGAGATAAATAGTATAATTGAAAAAGCCAGTGTTTGTACTTTATCCATGATTCATCATGGCAAACCTTATTGTGTTCCGATGAATTTCGGATACTTTGATGGAATACTATATCTTCACGGAGCTCCTTCTGGACGAAAAATAGAGGCTCTAATTGAGAACCCTGATGTATGTGTTTCTTTTTATGCAGACGAAGACTTAAACATTAGACATGAAAATGTTGCCTGTTCGTATTCAATGAAGTTTAAATCAGTGTTAATGCATGGCTCAATTGTTTTTGTGAATGAAAATGACGAAAAAGTACGCATTTTAAATATTGTAATGAAAAATTATTGTGGACGGGACGATTTCAGTTACAATAAACCTGCACTTGACGGAGTTTGTATTTTTTACCTTAAACCTAATGAGATAACGGCATTTAAAAGAGGATATTAAAACTATATATTAATTAAAAAATCTAATTTATGAGTATTATTGGAAGTAAAACAGAGAAGAATTTATTAAAATCATTTGCCGGAGAATCTCAGGCAAGAAATCGTTACACAATGTTTGCTAAAGTTGCACAGAAAGAAGGTTTTGAACAAATTGCAGCTTTATTCCTCGAAACAGCTGATCAGGAATTGCAACATGCAAAAGTGTTTTTTAATTATCTCGAGAGTGGCGAAGCACTTGAGATTACTGCTATGTATCCTGCAGGTAAAGTTGGTACAACTGCCGAAAATCTTAATGCTGCAGCTATGGGCGAACATGAAGAATGGGCAGATATTTATCCTGAATTTGCTAGAATTGCAGAAGAAGAGGGATTTAAAGAAATTGCAGTTTCGTATAAAATGATTGCAAAGGTTGAAGCAGAACACGAAAAACGTTATGCAAAGTTATTGGCAAATGTAAAAGAAAACAAAGTTTTCGAAAAAGAAGAAGAAACCGAATGGATGTGTCGCAAATGCGGTTATGTTCATAAAGGTAAAAAGGCTTTAAAGAATTGTCCTGCTTGTAAACATCCAGAGGCATATTTTGAGGTGCACTCAACAAATTACTA
>Ga0209373_10004971_pt1 | contig 11178 bp, 6 predicted proteins | sample Higcelweek5metaG_FD_187173 | JGI IMG/M metagenome (GOLD analysis project Ga0209373, IMG submission 187173) | Freshwater pond sediment microbial communities from the University of Edinburgh, under environmental carbon perturbations - High... | ecosystem: Environmental > Aquatic > Freshwater >... | reverse complement strand
TATTCGCAATTTTTACAATCACTTGTTGGGTGTTTTTGTCGGAAACTGCACTTGCAAACAATCCGTTTTCGCCCGAAATTATTTTGCCATTGGCTGTTGCCGAAAGCACATTGGTGCCTTTGTACAAACTGTAGAGCTGTTGTACGTACCAGTTGGCCGATCGTACCGATCGCAAGTTGTCGTACCAAATCATATCGGGTTTCCACTGCCAAGCATCAACATGGGCAAAAAGCGGGGCGTAGGTTGCAAGGTGCACAATGTCGGCGTTTCGTTCAATTCCGGTAAGGAAAGCTGCTTCGCACAAGGCTGAATAGAAGCTGTTCTTTTTCGAGTCGCCATCGTGGCAGGCATATTCGCCGGCAAACACTTTTGGCCCTTTTCGGTCGTAATTATCGTAGCGGTTTGCATTCGATAAAAACCATTCGGGACTGCGGTAGTAATGCTCGTCGACCAAATCGGCTTTCAATCTGGTCATCTCTTTCCATAGGTAGTCGAAATCTTTGCCATCGGGGTACGGGCCTGCTGTTCCCACCAATTTAATCTCGGGATATTTTGGACGTATTGCTTGAATGAATTTTTCGAGATACAGCGGAAATTCTTCGCCCCATTGCTCATTTCCTATCGATAGCATTTTTAGGTTAAACGGTTTTGGGTGACCCATTTCGGTACGCACTTTTCCCCAGGTAGAAGTTGCTGGGCCATTGGCAAACTCAATCAAATCGAGTGCATCTTGAATGTAGCAGTCGAGCTGGTCGATGGGCTGTTTCACTTTGCTTTCGAACTGGCAGGCAAAGCCACAGCTGATAACGGGAAGCGGGTCGGCACCAATTTCTTCGCACAATTGGAAGAATTCGAAAAAGCCCAGTCCATAGGTTTGAAAATAGTCGGGCGCAAAACGGTGCTGAAATGTGTAGTTCCATCGGTTTTCGTTGATGGGGCGGTTTTCAACCGGGCCAACCGAGTTTTTCCACTGGTAGCGGGTTTCGAGCGTGTTGCCTTCGATAATGCATCCTCCTGGAAAACGGAAAACACCAGGTTTTAGGTCGGCAAGGGCTTGTGCTAAATCTTTCCGAAGTCCATTTTCGTGCCCCATCCATGTGTCGGTAGGGAAAAGCGAAATATGTTCCAGATCGCAGGTTCCGGCAGTTGCCAAATCGATACGGAGTTTTGCTTTGAAATCGGTTTCGTTGGCGGTAATCACCACTTCGTATTTCGTCCAGTTTGTATTTTCAACTTTTATTTCTTGGTTGGCAATGTTGAAGCCTGTTGATGAGATGATGGTTGCTTTCAGAATTGTGGGCGTGGAATTTGTTGAACGGGCATAAACCGACAAACGGTAGGTTTTTCCTTTTTCGACCCCAATACCACGGAACCCTTCGTTCAATAACCCTACACCACTGCGCAGTCCTGTGTTTGTGAGGCGTACAAAGTGAGGGTTGCGTTCGAAGCACGAACCATTGTCAACAGCGGTTACCTGTCCGTAGGTTGTCCAACCCATAAGGGGTGAATTTACAAACTCGAACGAACGGTTTTTGACCATTTCGGCATACAACCCACCATCGGCAGCAAAGTTGATATCTTCGAAAAAGATTCCGTACATGTTGGGTTGTATCGAAATTTCTTTCTTGGGTTGGTCGATGATGATTTCGGTTGGCGAATTTTGAGCAACAAGTGATGCAGGGGTTAAACTGAGGAATAATGCTGCGGTTTTAATCAATTTTGTATTCATAAGATAGTACGTTTATTCATTTTTTTGTCAAACAATCGATGTGCTCAATCCTGTTTTGTAGTACAGTATGATCCTGAAATTTGACTTTAACTGAATCGTTAAATATAGTAATTGTTTCTTTCTGCCTTTTGAATAATCGTTTTTTGGGTATAGATAATTCTCTTTTCTTCAAAATTATTTTCTATAACATATTTTTGATGTTGCATAAGATAAAAGTAAAAATGACTTTTGTAGTGTAAAATATTTTTGAACATGCCTTATATCGATATTGAGAAATTTCATTTAGCTGTAGACTGTGTGATTTTTGGGTTCGACGAAGATCGGTTGAAACTTTTGCTTTATAAACGAGACTTCGAGCCTGAGAAAGGAAAATGGTCGTTGATGGGAGGTTTTTTAGCAACCAACGAAACACTCGACGATGCTGCTTACCGTGTGTTAGCCAGAATAACAGGCTTGAGAAACATATTTATGGAACAGTTGAGTGCTTTTTCCGATATTAATCGTGATAAGGCAGAGCGGGTGATCAGCATTGGCTATTATGCGTTGATCAATATTCATGATTACGACACGACCTTGCTTCGGCATTATGGCGCCGAATGGTTCAACATCGACGAGTTGCCAGAACTGATTTTCGACCATGCCGATATTGTTGAAAAGTCACTTCGACGTTTAAAACGGAAAGCCAAAACACAGCCAATTGGGTTCGAATTGTTGCCCGAGAATTTCACCATCACCCAACTGAAGAATTTATACGAGGCCATCTATCAGCGCAAGCTCGAACCAGCAAATTTCAGAAGGAAATTTATGTCGATGGATTTGCTCGACCGGCTTCCGATTAAAGATAAGAACAGCTCGCGCAAGGGGGCTTTTTTGTATGCATTCAACAAAGAAAAGTATGAAAACCTAACGGCGAAAGGGTTTGCGTTCGATGTTTCGCGCATCTAACCTTTTTTTGTTTTAGAAAAAAGTCGAAACGACATTTATAATGTATGTTCGTTTAAGAAGAATAATTATATAACAAATTAAAAATAAGCAATATGAGTAATTTTGATACAAATGAAGTTTGGTTTATAACAGGCGCACAACTTCTATATGGTGGTGATGCAGTAATTGCTGTTGATGCACACTCTAATGAGATGGTAGCAGGCTTGAATGCTTCTGGTCATCTTCCGGTTAAAGTTGTTTATAAAGGAACCGCTAACTCGTCTTCCGAAATATCTGAAATTATGCGTGCAGCTAATGGCGATACCAAATGTATTGGTATGATTACCTGGATGCACACGTTCTCTCCGGCTAAAATGTGGATTCATGGCTTGATGGACTATAAAAAACCATTGTTGCACCTTCATACGCAATTCAATGAACAAATCCCATGGTCAGAGATCGATATGGATTTTATGAACTTGAACCAATCGGCTCATGGTGACCGCGAATTTGGGTTCATTACCAGCCGCTTGCGTAAACCTCGTAAAATTGTTGTTGGCTACTGGAAAGACCAATCTACTCAAGCAAAAATAGCAAGCTGGATGCGTGTTTGTGCCGGTTGTGCCGATGCTCAATCGATGCAAATTATCCGTTTTGGCGACAACATGAACAACGTTGCCGTAACCGATGGCGACAAAGTAGAAGCTGAAATCCGTTTGGGTTATCACGTAGACAATGCGCCTATAGCAAAATTGGTTCCTTACGTTGAAGCTGTTACCGCAGCTGAAATTGATGCATTAATTGCTGAATACGAGCGTTTGTACGATTTTGCCGATGATTGCAAAAAAGGTGCAGAAAAACACAACTCGGTTCGTCAGGCTGCTGCTCAAGAAATCGGGCTTCGTCGTTTCTTAGAAGATAAAGGTGCAAAAGCTTTTACCACAAGCTTTAACGAGTTGGAAGGCATGAGTCAGTTGATGGGTTTTGCTTCGCAACGTTTAATGGCCGAAGGTTATGGTTTTGGTGCCGAAGGCGACTGGAAAACAGCTGCCCTTACACGTACCATGTGGGTTATGGCCCAAGGCTTACCTGGCGGATGCTCTTTTCTAGAAGATTATGTGTTGAATTTCGACGGGGCAAACAGTGCTATTCTGCAATCGCACATGTTGGAAATCAACCCAGAGATTGCTGCCAACAAACCACGTATCGAAGTACATTTCTTAGGAATTGGCGATGCTGGTGTTTGTGCCCGTTTAATTTTCCAAGCACACGAAGGCGAAGGTATTGCCGCGACTATTGTCGATATGGGTAACCGTTTCCGTATGATTGTGAACGAAGTAGAAGTTATGAAACCAGAAGCGCTGCCTAAATTACCAGTGGCTTGTGCTTTATGGAAACCAATGCCAAACCTCGAAATTGGTGCAGGTGCTTGGATTACTGCTGGTGGAACCCACCATTCAAGCTTCTCGTTCTCTCTTACAACTGAAATGATGGAAGATTACGCCGAAATTGCTGATATAGAAATGTTGATCATCGACAAAGACACCAACATCAGAGAATTCAAACAAACGATGCGTAATAATGAAGTTTATTACATGTTGAACAAGGCGTTGAGATAAATTCTGCTTCAAGCCGCAAGCCATAAGCCTTAAGTGCTTGTGGCTTGTGGCTTATAGCTTTAAAGCAAATTGAAATGAAATACGTTATAGGTTTAGATTACGGAAGCGACTCGGCCCGTGCCGTTGTTGTGAACGCCGAGACTGGCGAAGAAATGGCTTCGTCGGTAAAGTATTATCCACGTTGGACGGAGGGCAAATACTGCGTTCCTACAGCCAATCAGTATCGTCAACATCCACAAGATTATGTCGATGTATTGGAATATACGGTGAAAGATGCCTTGTCGAAATGCCCTGCCGGAACTGCTGAACAAGTAGTTGGTATTGCCTTCGACACAACAGGTAGCACACCTGTATTTACCAACAAAGAAGGTACTCCACTTTCATTGTTACCCGAATTTGCTGAAAACCCCAATGCGATGTTCGTGTTGTGGAAAGATCATACCGCCATTAAAGAAGCGCAGGAAATCAACGATCTGGCTGCTAAATGGGACATCGATTACACTTCGTACGAAGGTGGTATCTATTCTTCAGAATGGTTTTGGGCAAAAGCATTGCACGTACTTCGTGCCGACGAAAAAGTGCGTAACGCTGCCTATTCTATCGTTGAACATTGCGACTGGTTGCCGGGTTTGTTGGTTGGAAAAACCAATCCCCACGAAATATGCCGTAGCCGTTGCGCTTCAGGTCATAAAGCCATGTGGTTGGAGAAATGGGGCGGACTTCCTGCTGAAGAATTCCTTGTGGCTCTTGATCCAATGTTGGCAGGTTACCGCGAACGTCTTTATACCGATACTTGTCCGAGCGACAAGAAAACGGGCAACCTAACTGAAGAGTGGGCAAGCCGTTTAGGTTTAACTACCAACGTTGCTGTTGCTGTTGGTGCATTCGATTGCCACATGGGCGCTGTTGGTGCCGAAGTAAAACCGGGTGCATTGGTACGTGTGATCGGAACATCTACTTGCGACATCATGGTTGCCAGCTACGAAGAGATGGGCAGTAAATTGATTCCAGGTATTTGCGGACAAGTTGACGGTTCGGTTATTCCGGGCATGGTTGGTTTAGAAGCAGGTCAATCGGCTTTTGGCGATGTATATGCATGGTTCAAACAAGTTCTGGCTTGGCCAATTGAAAATATTCTTGCAAAAAGCACTTTGATCGACGAAGAAACAAAACAAAAACTGATTGAAGAATCTTTGGATCAGATTATTCCTGCGTTGTCTATCGAAGCAGCAAAGGTTCCGGTTTCAGAATCAACCGTTTTGGCTACCGACTGGATGAACGGTCGTCGTACACCTGACGCTAATCAGTTGGTAAAGGGAACGATTACCGGTATTAATCTGGGAAGTTCGGCACCACTTATCTTCCGTGCTTTGGTTGAAGCCACTGCTTATGGTTCAAAAGCTATTGTCGACCGCTTTATCGAAAACGGTGTGGTTATCAACGAAATCATCGGTATTGGTGGTATTGCACTAAAATCGCCTTTCGTAATGCAAACTTTGGCCGACGTATTGAACATGCCTATCAAAGTGGCAAAAGCCGAACAAGCATGTGCTTTTGGTACATCGATGTTTGCTGCCGTAGTTGCTGGTGTTTACGATAAGGTTGAAGATGCACAGAAAGCAATGGGGATGGGGTTCGCTCAGGAATTTTATCCAATAGCAGAGAACGTTGAATTATACAAAGAGCTGTATAAGAATTATGTGAAGCTTGGACAGTTCACTGAAAAAGAGTTATTTTCTTAAATCTAAATAATCTAATAAAGAATCATGAATTGGACTTCACAGGAATTTATATGGCTCGACTGGGCGATTATGGCGGTCGGGATTTTGGCTGTTGCTTGGGCTGTATGGCGTTCGATACAAAAACACAAACGTTCGCAACTGGGTGCTGATAGCGAAGACTACCTGTTCGGAAAAGGCGAGCCATGGTATATTATTGGTGCAGCTATTTTTGCAGCGAACATCGGTTCAGAACATCTTGTAGGGCTTGCTGGTACAGGTGCTAAGGCAGGTGTAGGCATGGCCCACTGGGAAATGCAAGGCTGGATGATACTCATTTTGGGATGGCTCTTTGTGCCGTTCTATCAATTGATGAATAATAAATTGGGGAAAATCATTACCATGCCCGATTTCCTCAAAAATCGATACACACCTCGTACAGGTTCGTGGCTGTCAATTATCACACTTATAGCTTACGTACTTACCAAAGTGAGTGTAACCGCATTTACTGGCGGTATCTTTATGGAGAGCCTTCTTGGCTTGCCTTTCTGGTACGGAGCAATTGGCCTGATCGTCTTAACGGGTATCTTTACCGTTTTGGGTGGTATGAAAGGTGTGATGACACTTTCGGCTATTCAAACGCCTATACTTATATTAGGTTCGTTCCTTGTGCTTTTCTTAGGGTTGTCGGCACTCGGCGATGGCAATATTGCTAACGGTTGGACTGCAATGATCGACTACTCTAAAACGCTGAATATTGGTGCAGATGGCAAAGCTTATGGTACAAACCACATGTTCCACCTTGAGACGGGTGACCCGCTGTATGATGACTATCCAGGTTTTTGGGTATTTATCGGAGCCTCAATTATCGGCTTTTGGTACTGGGCTACCGACCAACACATTGTTCAACGTGTGCTCGGACAACGAAAAGGCGAGTCTAGCGATGTAGTGATGAAACGTGCACGCAGAGGTACTATCGCTGCCGGTTATTTCAAATTGTTGCCTGTGTTTATGTTTTTGATACCCGGTATGATAGCAGCCGCGTTGGCGGCACGTCCTGGTAGCGGCTTTACATTAGAAAACCCTGATACTGCTTTTGGCTCAATGGTTAAGTTTGTGTTGCCTGCCGGTGTAAAAGGTATTGTAACCATAGGCTTTATATCGGCATTGGTTGCTTCTTTGGCGGCATTCTTCAACTCATGTGCTACGTTGTTTACCGAAGACTTTTATAAACCAATGTTCAAAGGTAAAAGCGAGGCCAGATACGTTTTGGTAGGCCGTATTGCAACAATCGTTGTAGTGGTACTTGGTATTGGATGGATACCGGTGATGATGAGCCTTGGTAGCCTTTATTCTTATTTGCAAGGCATTCAATCGCTGCTCGCTCCTGCAATGGTGGCCGTATTTGTCATGGGTATTTTTTCCAAAAAAATTACACCCAAAGCAGGTGAAGCTGGTTTAATCGTAGGTTTTCTTATTGGTATGGTTCGCTTGCTGACCAATATCCTTACAAATACAGGTAAAAACGTAATGACAGGCTGGTATTGGGAATCCACCTCTTGGTTCTGGCATACCAACTGGCTTATCTTCGAGATATGGTTGCTTGTCTTCATCATGTTGTTTATGGTAGTAGTATCCTTCTTTACGAAGAAACCAACCGCTAAACAGATTGAGTTTATCACTTTCACAGGTGACTACAAAACACTTATCAGAAATAGCTGGAACAAGTGGGATGTTATTGCTTCGGTAGGAGTTGTTGCATTTTGTGTGGCCTTTTATATGTATTTCTGGTAGATAGAATGCTTCAGGCTGCAGGCTTCAAGCTTGCAGCCTGTAGCTTAAAGCTTATAAATTATGCTTGAACAACTGAAAGAAGAAGTTTTTAAAGCCAATCTTGATTTGGTGAAACACCGATTGGTCATTTTTACATGGGGAAATGCCAGTGGAATCGACCGCGAAAAAGGACTTTTCGTAATTAAACCCAGTGGGGTCGATTACGATGTGATGAAACCTTCGGATATGGTTGTTGTGGATATGGAAGGGAAAGTGGTAGAAGGGCATCTGAAACCTTCGTCAGACATGGCTACCCACCTCTATCTCTATCAGCAATTCAACGAAATTGGAGGTGTGGTTCATACACACTCAACTTATGCAACAGCATGGGCACAAGCGGGAGTTGGGATTCCTAACATAGGAACTACCCATGCCGATTATTTTGCTGCTGAAATTCCTTGTACAAGGCAAATGACCGAAGAAGAGATCTTCACTGCTTACGAAATGGAAACTGGAAAAGTAATTGTTGAGCGTTTCCAAGGAATCAATCCCGTTGAAGTACCCGGTGTGCTGGTTCACAATCACGGACCTTTTTCATGGGGAAAAGATGCCAACGATGCGGTGCACAATGCCGTGGTGATGGAACAAGTGGCAAGAATGGCCACCATTTCGTACCGTGTAAATCCAAATTTGGAAATGAACCCTTTCCTTATTAAAAAACATTACGAGCGCAAGCACGGAAAGAATGCCTATTATGGGCAGTAATAAAATACTAAATAGTCATTGGTCAATAGTCATTAGGAAAAAACAATCGACCTTTTTCTAATGACCAATGACTTATTTCTAAACAACTGAATAAAATTATAAAGATGAAGAATAAATTGATTATTGGTGTTTTACTGCTTGCATCAGTTCAGCTTTCGGCACAAAACACCTTAAACCTGAAAGTAGATCAGGCGAAGACAAAAATCAACAAGGAAATTTATGGGCAATTCTCAGAACACCTTGGAACCTGTATTTACGAAGGTATTTATGTGGGTAAGGATTCTAAAATCCCAAACATAGATGGCTTTAGAACCGATGTGGTGAATGCTTTCAAAGAGATGAAAGTTCCCGTATTGCGTTGGCCTGGAGGTTGTTTTGCCGACACTTACCATTGGAAAGATGGCATTGGACCAAAGGAAAATCGCCCATCGATGGTGAATGTGCATTGGGGTGGAGTTACTGAAGACAACAGTTTTGGTACTCACGAATTCCTAAATCTTTGCGAATTAATAGGAACCGAGCCTTATTTGAGCATCAATGTGGGTTCTGGTACAGTGCAGGAAGCTGCCGAATGGGTTGAATATGTAACTTCGAGCAACGAAAATCCAATGAGCGAATTGCGAAAGAAAAACGGTCGTGAGGATCCATGGGAGGTAAAATTCTTTGGTATTGGAAACGAAACATGGGGCTGTGGTGGCGATATGCGCCCAGAATATTATGCCGATGTTTTCCGCCAATTTTCAAGCTATGTACGTGGAAATAATCTTCAAAAAATTGCGGTAGGTCCTTCATCTGGCGATTACAACTGGACTGAGAAAATGATGATCGGACTTCAGGATAAGAAGCATTTGGTACAAACACTTTCGTTGCATCATTATACGTTGCCTACAGGAAATTGGAATAGCAAAGGTTCATCAACCGATTTTGGAGAGGACATGTATTTCAAAACAATAAAAGGCACTATGTTTATCGAGGAGTTGATAGAGAAGCATTTGGCCATTATGGACAAATACGATCCGGAAAAACGTATTTCGTTGGCTGTTGACGAGTGGGGTACTTGGTACGATGCGCTTCCAGGTACAAATCCTGGTTTCCTGCAACAACAAAATACTGTTCGCGATGCTGTAGTTGCTGGTATCAACCTGAATATTTTTAACAATCATGCCGACCGTGTTTCAATGGCAAACATTGCACAAATCGTAAATGTGCTCCAAGCTATGATTCTAACAAAGGGCGAGCAAATGGTAAAAACACCAACGTATTATGTGTTCAAAATGTACAACGTACACCAGGATGCGACCTTGATCCCAATGGAATTGAAATCGGAAGATTATGTGTTTAATGGAGAAAAGATACCAGCAGTCACTTCTTCTGCTTCGATGAAAGATGGTGTGGTAAGTATTACGTTGTCCAATTCAAATCCGAATAAGGCAGTTCCTGTTGAATGCAATATTGCCGGTTCAGATTTAAAAACAGCAACTGGTCAAATTGTAACAGGAAAGAATATTACCGATTACAACGAATTTGGACAACCCGAAAAAGTGAAAATCGAAACATTTAAAACGGCTGCTCCTAAAAATGGAAAATTAACAGTTGAAATTCCTGCTCACTCTGTTGTTCTAATCCAATTGCATTAATTTTTGTCAATTTGTGAACTATAGTGATGAATAATGAACAATATTACTAGTCTTAATTGACAAAAATGAAATAGGATATTCAGATAAAGTAATAATTTCAGCATGTTTATTCTAATGAAAACTTATAAAGCAGAAATGAAAATAAAAAGAAATTTGATGATGGCTGTGATTGCCGTTTTGGCGATTATAAGCTGCTCTAAACCTTCGGTGTTTACTGAAACTGTGACTAAAATAGATAAGGCAAAGTTTCAACAAACGGTTGATGGGAAACAGGTAAGCCTTTACTCGTTAACCAACAATAAAATTGGTATAAAAGTAACCAATTATGGCGGCCGCATTGTTGCTATTTGTGTTCCCGATAAAAATGGAAAGCCCGTTGATGTTGCTTTTGGGCACGATAACCTGAACGATTACGTAAACCAGCCAGCCAATTTTTTTGGTTCAATTGTTGGTCGATATGGAAACCGTATTTGTGATGGTAAATTCGAACTCGATAGTGTTGAGTATCAGTTGGCAACCAACAACGGTAAAAACCATTTGCATGGTGGCCCTAAAGGGTTGTTCAATGTTGTTTGGGATGCGGAACAAGTGAGTGATTCTAAAATTGTGTTAACCTATTTGTCGAAAGATGGTGAAGAAGGTTACCCCGGCAATTTGAACATCACTATGACCTACGAATTGACGGCTGACAATGCGATTCGAATCGATTATGCAGCAACAACCGATCAGAAAACAATTTGTAATTTGACCAATCATTCCTATTTTAACTTATCGGGCGAAGGGGCTGAAACCATTAATGATCATTTGATGATGATTAATGCAGATAATTGCACTCCGGTTGATTCATCATTGATTCCAACAGGTGAAATTGCACCGGTTGCAGGTACTCCGTTCGATTTTACAAAACCAACTGTCATTGGCGAACGGTTGAACAGCGACAACACGCAAATGAAATACGGTGGAGGTTATGATCACAACTGGGTGTTGAATCGCACAGTCGAAGGTGTTGAACT
>Ga0209373_10004969_pt1 | contig 11184 bp, 11 predicted proteins | sample Higcelweek5metaG_FD_187173 | JGI IMG/M metagenome (GOLD analysis project Ga0209373, IMG submission 187173) | Freshwater pond sediment microbial communities from the University of Edinburgh, under environmental carbon perturbations - High... | ecosystem: Environmental > Aquatic > Freshwater >... | reverse complement strand
TCGTCCACCTTCGTTCATTGAGAAGTTATTGTAATGAACTTCGGCGGACGAAGTCCACTCTATGTCCGACTATCTTAGCCGAAAAATTCGATTACTATCGTTTGTAGCCATTATCCTTGTTTTTTTTCAACACGCAATCAACTTCACGGGCTATATTGCCCCCGACTCAGTTTTTTATGGTACAGCAAATATAAACACGATTATCCAATATATTTTTGGCTATGGTTTTCCACGGATAGCAGTTCCCCTCTTTTTCTTTCTATCGGGATATTTGTTCTATAAAAATTTTGTTCTCTCTAAGTTATTTGGAAAATATATATCTCGAGGCAGAACTCTTGTGATTCCATATATTAGTTGGAATATTCTGAGTATTCTTTTTGTTGTTGTACTTCAAAGTATCCCTTTGTTTTCTTCGTATGCATTGTCATTATTTACCGGACCGTTAGTATATAAATCATTGAGTGAATATGCTTCGATTGTGATAAACCATGGTGTTGCTTTCCCATTATGGTTTCTCTATGACCTCATCCTTTATACACTTATCGCACCCATTATCTATACAATCACGAAATATGGACGACTATTTACTGTCGTAGGATTGCTTATTCTTTGGTTTTTCCCAATTCCACTCCCGCCTCTTTTTGCTCTCATTACTCGTGGCGCATGTTTTTATGTCTTAGGAGCATATTTGGCCATATTTCCTATGAGTATATTTACGAAAAAGTCCAAGCAAATTGCTTTAGTAAGTGTTATTTTGTGGCTATTTATATTAATTCTCAAAACCAGTATGGCTTTTATATCATTTACTCAATTTTCTATTTCATTTATTGATTCTTTGTCAATTTTGATGGGATTGTTTGCGCTATGGTACGGATATGACTTCATAGCTGAATCAAAATGCATGAAACGAATTGAACCATTAGCACTTTTTACATTTTTTCTCTATGCTTCCCATGAGCCGCTATTGGAGCTTATGAAAATATTTCTTTTTCGAAATGTAGGAGTTACAGCATTCACGCAAATACTTGGTTTTATTGTTATTCCATTAGTAACAATAACTATTTGTTATGTATCAGCACGTGTTTTGCAACGAGTATGGCCCTTTGCATACAGACTTCTTACTGGTGGCAGATAACTTCTCCCTTGGCAGTAAGCCAAGCAAAGTTGGTATGGATTTTTTCATTTGTTTATCGTATCTCTTTATGTAACAGTGTGAAGCTAGTTTAAAATATTATCGCATTATAGGACTGGAGATTCAAAAATACGTCGCATTACACGGATTGTGCGACCTACAGAACACATGGTTACTAATATTTTATTTATATTTCTTCTATAATACTTTAATATGAGTTGGATTATAGCTAGTTTATTGATGTTTCTTTCAGCGGTAATAATGTACCTTTTAATTCGATACGCATCGAAGTTGAACATTTCAGCAGCCATGCAAAACGTTTCCATGTTCGTTGTTCCTTTACTTGTGTATATCAGTCTTGCAACGATTCAACATACTCGTCTCATATTAACACCCTATCAGTGGATTGTCATGATTGTTGCATCCATAGGATTTAGTTATTTAGGAAGTAAATTTTCTATGGATAGTATTGTTTTGGCTCCAAATCCAGGATACAGTCTGATTATTTCAAAAAGCTACGTGGTTATGACTGTTGTTGCATCAATTTTTTTATTTGATCAGGAGATAACTATTCGATCAGCTATTGCTATATTATGTATCGTCATTTTCTCTTCATTTATCATGATTGATCCAAACATTCATCAACAAAAAGCAAAGATTAAGGAAGCATGGTTACCGCTCGCTGTTGGAGCATTTTTTTGTTGGGGAGGTCTAGCACTAGCATCAAAATATTTATTGAACATGGGTGTTCCAGTCTTATCAAGACTTGTGTGGGTAAGTGGCATAGCTGCCATATTATTTGTATTTGATGCACGTAAACAATTATCTCAGATTGCTAAATTTACGAAACGTCAATTAGTAGTGCTCGGAATAATTGGAGTATTAGGCGCTTCGTTTAACTATTTTATGCAGGTAGGAATTCAATTGGCACCAAATGTTGGATATATCAATGCAATTAATGCAGCATCAATTTCTGCTGTGACTGTCGGTTCAGTGCTTCTTTTCCATGATAATTTTTCTAAGCGTAAGTTTTTTGGAGTCATTGGTGTCACTGTTGGTCTTATACTTCTTGTTATTTAGAAGATTCGCGAAAGCAGATATTTCATTCTTCTCTCTCGCATGGTAAAATCTACAGTGAGCTGGTCTTCAATTATATTGAGGTCCTTGCCGAGATGGCCGAGATAGTCAAGGCGCATGTCTGAAAAACATGTTATCTGGGTGCAAGTCCTAGTCTCGGCACCTGGTGGGTGCCAATGAAATAAAAAATAGTGTTGATTGATTGGGTGTCCCGCAAAGCGGGATTAGGTTACAGTAAGACTCGAAGACTCGTCAACTGTAACCCGAACAAGTCCTAGTCTCGGCACCGAATAGGTGCCACGCGGCGTTAGTTTCCGCCAGAGGCGGATCAGCCTTTGGCTGACAGTGATTAAAGTGAAGTTCTTTTATATGCGGCGTTAGTTCAGTGGTAGAATGTCTCCTTGCCAAGGAGAAGGTCAGCGGTTCAAGTCCGCTACGCCGCTCAATGTTTACTGTTTATGTTTTGCAAAATTCTATTTCTAAACGGCACTACATCGGTTCTACCAATGATATTGATAGGCGTTTAGAAGAACATAATAGAGGTCAAACACAATCAACACGTCAGATTGGAATATGGAGTTTGGTATACTTTGAAAAGTGTACTACAAAATTAGAAGCAGTACGAAGAGAAAAACAAATTAAGTCATACAAGGGTGGCAATGCATTTAAAAAGTTAATACTGCGGTAGAATGCCCCGCCATGGCGGGGAGGTCAGCGGTTCAAGTTCATGCCTTCGGCAGACAGGCCGCTACGCCGCTCAATGTTTTACATCTGTTAACTGTGAATTATTTTTTTGTATTTGCCGGGTGGTGTAGTGCGTATCTAACAGTTTGCGAACATCGAGAGCAAGTACTGTCAGTAGTCCTGCTTTGCGGGAGTAACACGTAAGACTATACTGAAGTTGAAAGCTGAATAAAAAAAAGATTGCCGGGTGGTGTAGTGGTAACACGTCTGCCTTTGGAGCAGAAGTTCCTAGGTCCGATCCCTAGCCCGGCAGCATATCCTTTACACTTTATACAGTCTCTGATACTGTTATATGTATGAGATATCAAAAGAAGCATAGAGTACCATTTCTTTTTGTTTATATTCTTCTTAGCATCACAGGACTTCTTTTTATTTTTGGTTTTCAGAGCTTTATGCAGTATGCCAATCAGTACCCGTGCGCAAATTCATTTACATGCGCTCGCGATCTTACTGGTGTGTATGAAACGAAGGAACTTGCAGGTATATTTCATGGCAAACAAGTATCTGTTCCATCACAACTTCCCCCACAAAAGGTTTCTCCTCAAGTGTTAGGTGATACGACCGCATCAAATAAACACATATATGTCGATTTAGCCAAACAACAACTCTATGCCTATGAGGGAGATAAGTTGGTGTATACATTTTTAGTTTCCACTGGCCTTTGGGGACGAACTCCTACCGGAGATTTCAGGATTTGGATTAAACTTCGATATACACGAATGAGTGGAGGGAATGCATCTATCGGGACGTATTACAATCTTCCTAATGTTCCGTACGTCATGTTTTTCTCTAATAATAAGGTTTCAAAAAATGCTGGGTATAGTTTACATGGAACCTATTGGCATAGTAACTTCGGTCATCCAATGAGCCATGGATGTGTCAACATGAAAACAGAAGAAGCAGCACTGATCTATGCGTGGGCTAATCCTCAAACAAAAGGAAATACCACCTACGCTACAGCAGAAGACCCAGGAACGCTCATTACTATTTATGGAGTTGCACCTGCAAATTAGTCTACTTATGTATTGGGTGTGAATATCCTCGTGTTGATTTAGATTGTAGTAGCGTTCTAATCTCTCATATTGTATCATTACTATCATTGTGAAAAATATTCTATTTCCTATTGTTTTCGTTTGTACAGCTGTTGCATGTCTTGTAGTTCTCATAGTAGTACCGAAGATGTCTCCTGCTTCATCCTATCCATGCTCGTTATCTCACTCCTGTGCCAAAAATCTTACTGGATTATATGACCCAAATATTAAAACAGCATTTTTTCTTGGAAAAACAATACTCATTCCTACACCGAAAAAGAATGATCTTTCCTTGACTTCTGTTCTTGGGGATTATAAGCCTCGAGGAGAAAAACGAATATATGTTGATTTAAGTCAACAACGACTGTACGCGTATGAAGGAAATTATTTGAAATATTCGTTTCTTGTTTCTACTGGTCTTTGGAATAAAACACCGACAGGCGATTTTACTATTTGGGTGAAACTTCGATATACCAGAATGTCAGGAGGAAATAGTGCGATAGGAACGTATTATAATCTCCCTAATGTGCCGTATGTTATGTTTTTCTCAAATGCGTCAGTTCCGAAAGAAGCGGGTTACAGCCTTCATGGCACCTATTGGCACGATAATTTCGGTCACCCAATGAGTCATGGATGCGTCAATATGAAGACTGAAGAAGTTGCACTTCTCTATGAATGGGCAAATCCAACAACCCAAAGTTCTCTTACGTACGCATCAGCGCAAAATATGGGAACGAAGGTAACCATTTTTGGCGTAGCTCCCACAGAATAATATATTACTTCCGCAGAATGGAATACGTTTTTGGATAATAGAGGAAGAGCGCAGGTATATCTTCAAGAAGTCTTTTCTGAAAATCAATATATAATTTTTTTCGTGCTTCCAGATTCATTTCTTTCCTTCCATCTTCCAAAAGCTTATCAATTTTTGGGCTAGCATACGAGGTAATGTTCGTAGCTTTTTGCGTGGAGTGCCAATAGACATATTGATCCGGATCTGTAGGGATATCAAAAGCAGATAGTAACACCTGATATTGTGATGGAACGACATTTTCTATACGTATTGCAGTTTTTATGCCCAACTGATTCCATGACTTCTCTATCTCTTGAGCAATTGGCAAATATTGAGAAAAGGTATGAATGACAAGCTCCGCGCTCGTTGAGCTTATTTCCGCTTTCGCAAACAATTTCTTTGCTTGTGTCAAATCATTAGGATATTTTTTCCCTTCGTTTGTATATGCCCATGACTGCTTTTGAATTGGCGAAAGTGTGCGTTCAAATGGTAAATCCGGTATGGCATAGGCAAGTGCTTGACGTAAATTTTTATCTGCAACCAAGGAGTTTTGTAAATTAAAGTATAACGTTACTACGCGTGTAGTATTTGTTTTTTCATCTATTTTCGTATTTGGCCATGACCGGAGACGATCATCTAATTGTGATATTGCATCAAGTTGATCTACTTCACCCAACATATACGCAAGCATCGCTTGATTTTCTGAGCGGTAAAAACGGTATTCAATGACTTGCGCTTCTAATTTTTTTTCATTTACGAGTCGTAAATATGAAATCTTATCCCCTTTCATTTGCATCGCGTCCAAATGATATTCACCTACACCGACAAAACCTGATAAAAATATTGGTCGCGACACGACGTCAAGTAAAGGACTAAATGGTGTTTCTAATTTTAATAGGAGCGTTGAGGGATTGGGTGCTGACAACGTTACCCCACGGATATTATAATTTATATCTTTTGCTTGTACTGATTTGCCATTATGCCATGTGCTATTTTTGTTTAAAGAAAAAGTATACAGTTTCCCGCTATCTGTTGATTCCCATTTTTCAGCAATTCCTGGAAGAGGAAGACCGTTTTCACTTATCGTTGTAAGACCAAAACTCATTTTTTTTTGAATATCTTCAGGGAGTGTGCTTGTGGTGTATTCGCCGACATATCCTATACGGTGTATTGTTCCTTTTCCAATAAATCGAAATGGAATACCCGCGTATATACAAAAAACGATAGCGCTTCCTATAACAATGCCAAGGAATAAAAAACGGGTGTATTTATGGCTTAGTTCTCGTGCAGCCCAAAATAGAAACCTACCACGTCGAAATATACTCATACGTGTATCTTATCGAACACTGATATTCGCTAAGGAGATAATGAGAAATAAAATGCTTGTTAGGATGGTCGAATAAAAGATGACTTTTTCTGCGCCACGTTTTGTTGTGTATGCCTCTCCGCCAAGGCCGCTTTGTAATCCGCCTTTACTACTTTGCATGAGAATCAGCAGAATAAGAACGAGACAAACGATAATTTGACTAATAATGAGAGCTGTTTTCATACAATTATTCTACAATAGATAGTAACACCTTTGCGAGTAATTCGCTATCATGACGGATAAGACTTCGTACAAGAGAATCTGTCGTTGATTTTTCGATAATTTTCGATCCGGCAACAGGAGCCTCTATGACCTGAAGTGTTTCTGTTGACTGTAAATTGTTCACTACTGGATATTCTTGATATTTTGCATATAGTTTCAGTGCTTCTTCAGGGAGGTGTACGGTGTTGATAATAACCGTATCAATGATGTTTGGACCAATAATTTTTTCAAGAGCATGTAGGTGATCTTGCGCTGTGAAATTATATGTTTGACCGTATTTGGTCATCAGGTTCATAACATATACAATTTTTGCTTTTGTTTTGGAGAGTGCTTCAGAAATACCATGTACTAAAAGATTGGGAATGACGCTTGTATAGAGGTCTCCCGGTCCTAGAACGATGAGATTTGCTTTATGAATAGCATGAATTGCTTCAGGATTTGACTCAGCTTGTGGTTCTAACCATATATCTTGGATGGGAATTGTACCATCGTGATCTGGTTCATCGATGAAATGTTCTTCGTGGAGTGTCGTTCCGTTTTTATACGAAGCTACTAAGTTTGTCTTGGTAAATGATACTGGCAATACCGATCCATGAACTCGTAAAATTTTACTTGTTTGACGAAACGCTTCTGCTTGTGAACCTAATATATCAGAAAGTGCCGCCATAAATAAATTTCCAAATGTCATTCCTGAGATTCCTTCACCTTTCTCAAAACGATACATAAACAGTTTACGTACTATTCCTGCGCCACCATTTTCATCAGAAAGCGCCACAAGGCATTGACGAATGTCAGATGTGGGAAGTAGTCCAAATTCATCACGAATCCGCTTATTGCTTCCTCCACTATCACTCATAGAAACAATAGCTGTGATGCGATGAGAACTATTTTTTAATCCTTTTAATACTACAAACGTTCCTGTTCCTCCACCTATGCATACAATATGTTTTGGCTGTATTTCATTCATACTTAATCAGTAATAGAGCGAAAAAAGTTTGCAATACCGGATACGATAAAACTGGCAATGAGTAATGATAACAAATATGATCCTTCAATGCTTGGAATGACAAATCCATTCATTGCAAATCCTGGGAATGTCCATGGAGTGATGAGGACATTTGGAACGAGTATGGTAAACAGGTAAAAGACAATGACATTGATGAGCCATGATAACAAGCCAAAAGTAATAATATTTATGGGAATGAACAAGATAGATAATGCAGGACGAACGATAAGCATAAGCAATGATAGAAGTGCTCCTGCGATGAGTATGGTTTGCCATGTGCCAATTAAAACGAGACCGGGAAACAATTCAGACGTTAGCCAAAGGCTAAAGCAGTAGAAAAACCAATTCTTGAGAATATTTTTCATATATGTATGCTATCAAATTTTTGTGAGTGTGACAATTTTATGGTAAAAAAGCTTTCTTTCGACGATTTTTATGATATGTTATGGCGAAACGATGTGCCTCGTCTCGAATTCGTTCAATGATATGGAGCGCTTTATTTGCCAAAGGCAATGTAATGGTATGGAATGCATAAGTATCATAGAGGATAATTTGTTCGCGACGCTTCGCAAGTCCTATGACAGGGATATGTTTTTCCTGTATAGATGGTAATGAAAAAATAGTTTTCACTTGTTGTTTCCCTCCATCAACCACGATAAGATCCGGATACTTCCATTCACTGTGTTTCATGCGTCTTGTGACGACTTCTGCCATCATGCGTGCGTCGTCTATCGCATGCACAGTTTTGATTGCAAATCGTCGATATTCACCTGTTTGAGGTATTCCATCATGTAACACGACCATAGATGCAACAGGAAAAGTTCCATACGTATGGGAAATATCAAAGCATTCTATGCGAGAAAGTAATTTCAATTGAGGAAACCATGGTTGGAGCAGTTCAGTTAATACGGTACGTTCATCCAGCAGATCATGTATCATGATTGCATCCTGGTTTATATATTGCATGGGATCGAAATGTATCGTATGGAGCCGATTCAGTGATTGAATTTGCTCGCGCACGATACTCGCTTCTTCAAACCTTTCTTGTTGTGCCAGTTCATTCATGCGCGTCAAAAACGTATTACGCAACTTTATAGAATTACCTGAAAGTACGAGCCGGAGTTGTCGTATATGATTTTGGTATATTCGCGTTTCTGTTTTTTGTTGCTTGAGTGGTAAAGCATGTATTTCTGAAGGACATGGTTGACATAATCCAATGTGAGCATAAAAACAGGGTTTCCCATTTCGTTGTTTTTGCATACAAAAAGGTATGCTCCTCCGTATCTTTTTTAATAATGATTGCGCAACCTTCTTTGAAGGAAATGGTCCGAAAACATCACGATTGTGTACACTTTGAGATTGAATATCTGATTTTCGAACAAAACTGACACGTGCTAAATTTTCTTTCGATAACGCGATATATAAAGGACTTTTATCATCTTTGGCGATGCTGTTAAATTTTGGTTGATACTGCCGAATCAACTTTGCTTCAAGGATAAGTGCATCAAATTCAGATATCGCTTGAATAGTTTCAAGGTGGGCAATTTGAGGGACTAAAAGAGAAATTTTTGGCGATACATCTTTCTTCTTTTCAAAATATTGTTTCACCCGACGACGCAAGTGGATAGCTTTTCCAACGTATAATACTTCATGATTTGCATTCCGAAATATGTATACACCGGGACTTGTTGGTGTTTTTTTTACCGTTTCCGCAAGAGTGTCCATAGAAAGAGGAGTATACCGCATCCTACAACAATAATTGGAATGAAAATCCAAATAATAGGCCGAATGGTGTAAATAAATGTAGATTGTTCACCCATGAGTTCTACAAATATTTTTCCTTCACTATCATTTGAACGAATTGGTACGGAAAAAGAAACAGGAATGGAGACAGTGCCAAAAGGCTGAAGCTGAGCAATGGATGTAGACTGTTCAAAATATAATGGCGATGAATGAATACGTACTTCTATATTCTCTGCATTGACACCCGAGGTATTTTCAATAAGAATTGACCCTTTCATTGTGCCACCAGCAGTCATTGTCGTGGGCAAAATATACGAAACCTGGAAAGAAGCGGTTTGGTCAATCGCTTTTGCTGTATCAAGAAACGTTACACGAACATTTTTTTTGGGTTTCGAACCTTGCCTGAAAGATCCAGCCGGATACGGTATTTCACTGGATATCCCATGCGTAACAAATGCTATGTGGTGGAAATCAGTCACAGAGAAATAATCTATTCCTCCTGTCGTATTTCCCCATGTTGGGTCAATAGGTATCCATAGTTTTTTATTTGTATCATAGTATTCAGGCCAAGCATGCAAAATATCTGTAGAGTCTAAGAGCGGATGAGTCCGTTTATCTGTCGTGTATGCGTATCCTATGACCTCACGTGCTGGGATACCTGCTGCTCGAGCTATAGCGATAAATAGATCTGTAAATTCTGTACAGACACTCTCTGCAGGTTTCTCTATTGCTCCCACAGCACCTTTGCGATTTGTTAACGTATTTGTATCTTTTTTATATGTTAATGCGTTGACAACATACTCGTAGATTTGCCATGGCGTAGTTAATTGTTTCGCAAGACTTTGTATACGAGCGTCCTGTGTTTCCCAGTATTTTTGCGGACGCAGATATACGGCAATTTCTTCATTCGTCAGTGAGATGATTCCCGCTTTGGGAAGAACCGTTGTTTTTACGGATAATTGTGCATTTACCGTGATAGAAGTGGCTGGTGCAAGTTCATATTGTGCTATCCAATTCCCATCCTCATCCCGTTTGGTAAGAAATGGTTTAGGAAATATTGAACCAATTGCGACTGTTTGGTACGACGTATTTGCAGGTAATGTAATTTCATATAAATTTGTTTCTAATGAATCGTTATGTAAATCATACGATACATCTACGAGGAATGATTGATATTCTCCAAATGCGGCATGTATGCCACTTTCGATTAATTGATCTTTCGTCCAAATACGCTTTTCTTTCGGCTGAGGAAACATATAAGCAAGTGGAGGAAAGGATGGTGGTGTTTGCAATGTCACCGTATAGGATCCTATAGATGGATCTTTCGATATTCCTGGAATGTGAATTTCCCAAATTGCACCAATATTGGTAGCAATTGCCGCATTTTCATATCGAATAGTAAATGGAAGTGTTTTCCCAAGACCAACCACTTGGACATTAAACGAAACCTCTATGGTTGTTTTCCCATTTTCTTGCTTCACTTTTGGCTTAATAGCACCTTTTGTATCATATGCAAGAACATTTTTGATTTCAGTTGAATCTATAGTGATGCTATATGTTGTGGGATATAACGTTGATTGTTTGTTTGTAAGAATGATGTTTTGAGTCACGATAGTAGTGCCTGAAGGTGATACTGCATATTGCGTATCATAGTCAGCGACGAAATCAGCTGCAGTGACTGGCAAGTGAAAAAAGAAAAGAAACGCAAGTATGCTAAAAAAATAAACAGTCATTCGTTTCATATCAATGATGTGAGATACTGTCCGGTAAAAGAATCTTTGTTTTTCGCTACATCAGCAGGCGTTCCAATAGCTATTATTCTTCCACCGTCATCTCCTCCTTCAGGACCCATATCGATAATCCAATCAGCATTTTTTATTATATCTAAATTATGTTCTATGACGATAACGGTATTTCCATAGCGAACTAATGTATGAAGGACATGAAGCAGTTTCTCTAAATCAGCAAAATGTAATCCCGTTGTTGGCTCATCGAGGATATATACTGTTTTTCCTGTTGCTCTCTTACTTAATTCAGCTGCCAATTTCACTCGTTGTGCTTCACCACCTGATA